>Ga0208373_1004202_pt1 | contig 13273 bp, 14 predicted proteins | sample RifOxyC2_FD_184036 | JGI IMG/M metagenome (GOLD analysis project Ga0208373, IMG submission 184036) | Soil microbial communities from Rifle, Colorado - Rifle Oxygen_injection C2 (SPAdes) | ecosystem: Environmental > Terrestrial > Deep subsurface > Rock core/Sediment | place: Rifle, Colorado...
CACAAACTTACAGCGCAACAATTTTAGGAAGTAGCGAAGCAATTCAACAAGTTTTTAATCTTTCTATTCGAGATGGAAATTTTTTCAGCAATTTAGATATTTCAGAAAAAAGCAACGTGACTGTTATTGGAAGTAAAATAGCTGAAGAATTATTCGGTTTAAATAATCCGGTAGGACAAAAAATAAAAATTAGGGGGCAGGTTTTAAAAATTATTGGACTGTTGAAGCCACAGGGAAGTGGGTCTTTTATAAATTTTGACAAGGCGATAGTTGCTCCCTATCCTGCTGTACAAAATAATATTTTAGGAATTAAATATTTTCAACGCGTAATAGTTAAGGGATCGTCGGTTGAAACGATGAAGAGTATGATAGCCGACATTTCACGCACACTGCGCACGAGTCACAACATTGACGATCCATCCAAAGATGATTTTTCAATACAAACACAAGAAACTATTGCCCAAATGGTAAAAACAGTCACTAGCATTTTAACGGTTCTTTTGGCCTCTGTCGCGGCTATATCTTTAGTTGTGGGTGGAGTGGGTATTATGAATATTATGCTAGTATCAGTAACCGAGCGCACAAAGGAAATTGGACTACGCAAAGCTTTAGGCGCAAGCAGTCATAATATACTTTTGCAATTTTTAATTGAAGCAATCTTATTAACCTTGGGAGGCGGCATGATAGGAGTTTTGGGAGGCATAGGACTTTCTTGGGTGATAGCTTATATCGTTAGAATTGTCTGGGAATTAAATTTTCCATTTGTTATTTCTATCTCTGGCATTTTATTAGGTATCGGCGTGTCAGTGAGTATTGGTATTGCATTTGGTATCTTTCCGGCATGGTCGGCATCGCGTAAAAGTCCTGTAGAAACTTTGCGTTATGAATAATTATGGATGAAAGTATATTAAAAACAAAATCTAAAATTGCCATTTCTGATGTCATGAGAATGTCTCTAAAATCTTTACTGAATAACAAAATACGCTCCGCCTTAACGGTACTGGGCATAGTTATAGGTGTAGGATCTATTATGATAGTAATGTCTATTGGTAATGCTGCAAAAACTCTCGTTCTTCAAGAAGTCCAATCATTTGGTGCGCGTAATGTTTTTATTAATCCCGGAAGACCAGAAGGTGGAAATCCTATGGCCCTAGCAGGAAGCGTTCTGAACAATTCTTTGAAAGAACGCGACATAAAACAATTAGAGCGCAAAGATAATGTGCCGGATGCGTTGTTTGTAAATCCATCAGTAACAGGTTCGGTTAGTGTTTCTTATGCTGACAAAAGCGTTATCGAAACTATTATAGGAAGTGGGGCATATGTTTTCGAGGTGTATAATATGGACATAGTTCAAGGAAGGCCATTCACGCAAGATGATATAAATATCAAAGCGCGTGTTTTAATAATTGGAAAAAATGTTGCCAAAGATTTATTTGATACATCCGATCCTTTAGGAGAAAAAGTTCTTATGAAAAATCAAAAATTTACAATCATTGGAATATCATCGTCAGCAAATTCGTCTCTTCTTGGAATAGATGATATGATCATAACTCCTTATTCTTCTGCTCAAAAATATTTGCTTGGCGACATTAAACACTTTCATGAGGTGGTGGCGCAGGCCAATACAGTTGAGGCGGTGTCTAATATGGTAGAGGACATAAAAAAAACTTTGCGCGAGAGCCACAATATAACCGATCCATCTAAAGATGATTTTATGATTACAACTCAAGCGGATATGATGCGTAGCATTAATAGTGTGCTGGAAGCTCTAACCGCCTTTTTGGCTATTGTGGCGGCAATTTCTCTTTTGGTGGGTGGGGTAGGAGTAATGAATATAATGTTCGTATCAGTAACAGAGCGCACAAAGGAAATAGGGTTACGCAAGGCCTTAGGCGCAACTCGAAAATCAATTTTGCTGCAATTTTTATTTGAAGCTATTTTTCTAACAATCGGGGGAGGCGCCATAGGAGTGCTGGTTGGCATAGGCATTACCGGAGTAGTAGTTTTTGCCGCAACTAAATTAACCGACACAACATTTCCATTTGTAATTTCATGGTTAGGCATGGCCTTGGGTATTGTTGTGTCTGTGGGTATTGGTCTGGTTTTTGGAATATTTCCAGCCAGACAAGCATCTTTAAAAAGTCCGATAGAAGCTTTAAGATATGAATAGATTTTGTTAAAAATACAATTGCAATAATATATGAAAAAAAATAAAAAAATAAAAATACTTTTTCTGGATATTTTAACCGGAAACAAAAAGCTGAAAAAGAGGCTTGAAGATAAGGTGTATAAGGGCGGTACATATGGCCAGCATATGCGCAAAGTCTTTGGATTGGGTAAAAAAGAATTTATTGTTTTAGACGGCTCTAAAAACATACCCTTTAAACCTTCAAAATACGACGCAATAGTTATGGGTGGATCAGTTGAAGATCCCGTAAAAGGCATGGAAAAGCCATGGATGAAAAAAGTTTATAAATTTATTTTAAAAGCCATTGATAATAATATACCTATTTTGGGCATTTGTGGTGGATTACAATTTACCATAAGAGCTCTTGACGGAAAAATAACTTCAAATCCCAAAGGAGGGTCGCATGGCGAGCAAAAAGAAAGAAGCGGAGATGCAAATTGCTTTTGACCAGCAGGCAAAGAAAATTATTTCTGTACCTGATCGTTTTTTGAAAGATGGGAAAAGCTTAAAAATTGGATTTGAATCCGAAGTGGCGATTCACAGTAATCATCTTGCATTGGATAAACTAGAAGCTACCAGAAACAACATTCTCCGCGTGGTGCCTGATCTTACAGACGTTGAATTGGGCGCTGCACAACTTGAATTCAGAACTCCTCCGATTGATATTTCATCAACAAGTGGGTTTCATGATATCTCAAATATTTATGGGACCACCTTTCAAAGTTTGGTGCTAAGTGCAAAGAAAAATGATTGTTCTATTTTGCGCATTGGCTCTAATCCATTTTTACCGATTAAAAATACACCTCGGACAAATAAACTCAAATATCAGCTGGTGCCGGATTTTTACAATAAAAATCGACCACCTCAAGCGGATACTTTTATCGGCCTTGGTGACCATCAAATAGACATTGGAGATGCTGCTATAGTTTCTTTGTTTCAATCTTTCCAAGTAAATCTTGAAGCCCAATCTTTTGATGATGCTTGCGACAAAATGAATCGTTCATTTTTTATCGCCCCCTACCTGCTAGCCATTGCTGCCAATTCCAGGTATCTAGAACTTCTAGACACTAAGATGCAAGACTTGAGAATGATTGGATGGGAAAAAAGCCATGACACCCTAATGCAAGACTTGAGGCTTATCTCCTGGGAAAAAGCTTTCGACTTGAGAACCCAGGACGAAATTGCACAAGGACACGCTCTGAGAGTGGGCCTGCCAGAAAGATACTTTGTTGATTTGCCGGATTATCTAAATCGTGCAGGTAGATTTCCATTTATACTTCATCAGCCCGACGCAGCTCTCAATATAGCCGTAGGAATGACATGGCTTGATGCTCGCGTAAAATTTATTCAGGATTCGCTTGTTGTTGAACTAAGACTTTTGCCCACCCAACCAAAGATCGAACAAGAACTAATGTTGACACTTCTTTATTTGGGAAGACTTATAGACTCTCAAACAAGAAAAGAGAATCTACTTCCCATTGAATATGTTAGAGAAAATAGATTGTCTGCCATGCTTTATGGAATGCATCGAAAAATGTGGTTTTTGTCAGACGAAGGCATTTTGCAAAAATTACCTTATAGATTAGGCATGAAGCGAGAAATTAAAAGAGCGGTATGTGGATTAAGACGTTTTGATTTGGCAAATTTACTTGACCAAGAAATGTTGGTGCAAGCATTTGCAAACGGTTCTCCATCCGACGTATTGGCTAAAGAATTAAGCAAAAGAAAGTGTAATGTTTCTGCTGAACTCATGAAAGAAATTTTGAAAGAGCTTGGAATGTTGACCGAGCTGTAATTTAAATAAAGGCGGAGAATTTCTCCGCCTTTTTGAATAATATGAATCTTTTACTTGACTAAATCACTTTACTTTGCTAAAGTGGTTATATGGATTGGAACAAAAAAAATAAACGTTTAATTCAAGCAATCTTGGCTTTAGAAACGCAAGACGAAGCCAGGCGATTTTTGCGTGACCTTATGACCAGAAATGAAATTGAGGAATTCTCAAAGAGATTACAAGCAGCTGAGCTACTATCACAAAATTTTTCCTATTTCGAAATTGAGACCAGAACTGGATTTAGTTCTACTACAGTTGCTCGAGTTTCGAAGTGGCTGAACAAAGGCATGGGTGGATATAAAATGATTATAAATAAAATGCATCATCACAACTCTATTCAAGCGGAGAGAGGGTTGTCTTAATGTGTTTCTAAATTTTACATGAAGCCAACCCCCTCCTTGCTTGGAGGGGGTTTAGTTTGCCTACCCAAAATAAAACGGCAAAATAGTTCTTTTAAATAGGAGGTACAAATGGGCATCGTCTTCTCTGAATTTAATCTTAATCAATCCACTGTGGCACCGATTATTTACAGCACCAGCAAGCACCGGACTACAAATCGGGGCATCATTATCTCTGGCGACATCAGACAAGAGCTTAAAAGTTTCTTGTCTTTATTTAATGCCTTTATTGGCGTCGAAAAGATTCCTCACTATCGCATTGATGCCTATTTCAATGAACAATCATTATGGATACTAGAAATCAACGCATCGTTCGTGGATGGGTGGGGCACAGCACTTAATCTTGCGCGATCCAGTGGCATTTCTATTGATCCAAAATTGCTGATATTTCCAAAAAAATTTGCCACAAAAAATTCTGCATATCTGCCAGAACTCAAGTTATTCATTAGCGAACTGGCTGCTTTAGGCATCAATGACTGCAAAATATGTGATTGGAATAAAAACAGCATTGATCCAATTTACATATATGGAAGAGTTGGATCAAAAAACCAACCGAATGTATTGCCGTATGACGGGCTTCGCCTAGACAACAAAATCAATCTTGGAATATTCGGACGAACGTGGAATGGTGAATTCATAAAGACGCCGCATCACTACATGGGCCGTTTCGAACAATGGGAAACAATCCCCAAAGAAGTAGTTCTTAAGTTCTGTGACAAAGATAGCTTAGAATGTAAACGCGCGCGTCAAAGCGTTATGTTTTACAAACCATCAGGCAAGGCTCCGTTTCTTAAGCGGTGCTACAGAGCCGAAACACTTCTTGCCCAAGATGTTGTACGCCCCACGAAACAAGACAGGAACAATTGCCAGTTGATTATTTTAGCTGTTGGCGACGAACCTATCACCGGCTATGTGCAATATAGCTGGAACGAAATTATCAACGATAATTCTACCCATGGCCCCTTGTTGATAGCTTAAAAAGCGGGGGGTACGGTAATGTGCCCCCTTTTTTACTTTTTATGAAAACAATTATTTTCGACATTGACGGAACAATTACGAATATGTGGCCAATAGAAAAATTGGTGCTTTTATCTTTGCTCAACAAAAAACGTGAGACTGATATTGAAAACTCCTATCAATCAGGAATGCGGGATACTTATAAAATTTTCCTTGCCATTTCAAAGAAAAAAACAAATAAAGTCAATTATCAAAAATTTTATAACCAAAAATTTATGTTATTGGAAAATAAAAGACAGTTACCAAAACCAGAAAAATATCCCGCAGTCGATTTTATACTCCGAAACAAAACTCGATATCATTTTTTATTTGTCACTGGAGGACAAGACAAGGAAACCCGTTATGTTTTAAAACGTCTTGGGATATATGAAATTTTTGATCTTGCAAATTCTCTCAATAAAAATAACTATCGCTTTTCTAAGAGTACCGGCCTGCCTTTCAAAAAGATTAAAAAGGAGTTTCTTGATTGCTTGCTCATTAGCGATAGTCAAAGTGATTGTGATGGTGCCAAAAAAGCAGGCATGCCTTTTATTATAATAAAGCCTCCCAAGCCCTATTGCCCATAAGAGCAGAAAGTTATATAATTTTATCATTATTTGTTAATTGTATTATTATGCAAATTTCCTGGAAACCGATTTTTATATTTGTGTGGGAATTAGTTAAAATGGTAATTATCGCCCTAATTATCATTGTTCCTATTAGATATTTTTTAATTCAACCATTTTTTGTTCAAGGAGCAAGCATGGAACCGAATTTTGAAGATGGTCAATACTTGGTGATTGATGAAATCAGTTATCGCTTCAGAGAACCAGCGCGAGGCGAGGTGGTTGTTTTTAAATATCCTTATTCCGACACCAACGAATACTTTATTAAACGTATTGTGGGATTGCCAAACGAAACAGTAAAAGTATCAAACAACGAAATTACAATCATAAACAAAGATAATCCAAATGGAATTATCGTAAAAGAACCGTATCTAAGCTCGTCCTTGGTTACTGATTCATATGACAAAACTGAATGGAATTTAAAACCAGATGAATATTTTTTGATGGGGGATAACAGAACGGTAAGCTATGATTCGCGCCGATTTGGCCCCATTCAAAAGAAGTATATAACTGGACGCGTATGGTTCAGGGCATTTCCTTTTTCTGTGGCGCAAGTTTTTTCAGTGCCTCCAAATCCAGCGCCAATTCTTTCTCCCATTGCAAAATAATATTAAGATTATAAACATAAAAAAATCCAATTTAGTTATAAAATAGTTAAATTGAATTTCTAATAGCTAATATATGCCAAAGAAAAAAAAGTCTTTTCAGGCGCCAAAGGGAACTTTCGATATTTTGCCCAGCGCTCAAAACGTATGGGAAACTCTGCGTTTTACAGCCTCACGTCTTGCTGATGATTTTAGTTACAGGCGAATTGATACGCCAATTATAGAAAGCTCACAATTATTTGAAACTAGCGTTGGCACAGCAACTGATATAGTACAAAAACAAATGTATACATTTAAAACTTCCGGAGGAGATGTGCTCACTTTGCGTCCTGAGGGAACAGCTCCCGTAGCACGCGCATACATCGAAAATGGTCTTTATAATCAACCCTCTCCACAAAAGTTTTTTTACATGGGCCCAATGTTTCGTTATGAGCAGCCCCAATCGGGTCGTTTTCGCCAATTTCATCAATTTGGTTTTGAAGTGATTGGTGATGAAGATCCAATTTATGACGCTCAATTAGTACAGATGATTTTTGCTTTATTTGATGATTTTAAAATAACCAATCTAATGGTTAAGGTGAATAGTATTGGATGTAAAAAATGCAGACAGACTTTTCGCAACGCTTTAATAAAATATTATAAACCCCAAGCCAAACACCTTTGCAAAGATTGCAAAACCAGATTAAAAGATAATCCTCTTCGTCTTTTAGATTGCAAGGACGAAAAATGTATAAAAGTTCGTTCGGGATCTCCTCAGATTTTAGATTTTTTGTGTGGAGGTTGCCGCAAACATTTTACGGAGTTTTTAGAAATTTTAGACGAAATAGAAATTCGCTACACCTTAGACCCTTATTTAGTAAGAGGTTTGGATTATTATACAAAAACTGTTTTTGAATTTTTTATTTCAAATGAAGAAAATAAAGATAGCAGATTGCCCAAGTCTTCCTCCGGACCTGCCATTGGTGGGGGCGGTAGATATGACGACCTGTACCATCTTTTAGGCGGAAGAAATACTCCGGCTGTTGGACTCGCCATAGGCATGGAAAGAATGATGAGCATCATGCAAAAAAATGATGTGAAATTAATTGCTAAAAAATTTCCTCCCGTATTTTTAGCTTATTTAGGAGTGCCCGCCAAGAGAAAAGTAATAAAACTTTTAAGCCAGCTTCGCCACGCAGGAATTGTAGCGGGTGAAAGTTTTGGAAAGACCAGTATTGGCGCCCAAATGAAAGTAGCAGATAAAATCGGTGCTTTTTATACTGTTATTTTGGGACAAAAAGAGATTCTGGATAATACTGCCATAATACGTGATATGCATTCTGGCATGCAGGAAACTGTTCCACGTGCAAAATTAATTGAGGTGTTAAAAAAACGCTTAGGATAAACTATGACGGAAGATTGTTTATTTTGTAAAATTGTAAAAAAAGAAATCCCAGCAAAAGAAATTTTAGAAAATGATTCTTTTCTAGCAATTCACGACATTCACCCCAAAGCTCCTGTACATATTCTGGTTTTGCCCAAAAAACATATCGTTTCTGCTTGGCATTTAAAAGAAGACGACACCGAACTAGCAGGCGAATTGATTTTATTTGCAAATAGCGCAGCCCAAAAGGTAGGTATTGCAAAAGGATATAAATTAGTGTTTAATGTCGGAAGAGATGGGGGACAGATAATAGATCATCTGCACCTACATGTTCTAGGCGGATGGAAAAATGACCATGATAGGGATTTTGAACAAAAGCCTTAAATTAAGAAGATAAAAAATGAAGGAGGTTCACCCCCACACCTAAAAAGGTTTGGGATAAAGATAATATCAACTGATATTTATAAACATTTAATCAATAATAACCACTCCGCCTTTTATTCATAGGTGTGGGGGTAAAAAAATTCTATGGTAGAGGTTCATAAAAAAGATAATGAAAATCCTATAAGTTTTATACGAAGATTTACTAAAAGAGTCCAGATGAGCGGCGTGCTTTTAGATGCTCGTAAGAGACGCTACAAGCAAAAACAAAAAAATAAAAGATTGGTACGTTTGGGAGCTTTGCGCAGAGACAAAATAAACAAAGACAAAGAAATGTTAGAAAAATTAGGAAAGCTGGAAGAACTTTACGCCAAATACGGAAAACCAAGAAGATAATAAAATGCCCCTACGGGGGCATTTTTAGAACCTAGAATTTAGGAATTAGAATCTAGCAAAAGACTATAGTTTGAGAATTTTTTAAAAAAGTATATGCTTATAAGGAGTTAGAATTTAGAATCTAGCTCATGTTATTCGTTATTAGCTAAATTCTAGATACTAGATTCTAGATACTAATTTTTATGTTATTAGAAAAAATAAAACAAGATTTAATATCAGCGATGAAATCTAAAGACGAAGTGGTCTTGGGAACGTTGCGTATGCTAGATGCTGCGATTAAAAATAAAGTAATTGAAAGACGCACCAAAGGAAAAATAGATCCCATGACAGAAGACGAAGTGATGGAAATAATTTCTTCAGAAGTCAAAAAGCGTAAAGATGCTGTTGATTTATATACCAAAGGCAACAGAGAAGAGTTAGCCAAAAAAGAAGCTGCGGAGATTGATATATTAAAAAAATACTTGCCGGCAGATTTAAGTCCTGAGGAAATAAAAAATATTATTAAAGAAACGATATCTTCAAGCGGCCTATCTTCTAAGGCAGATTTTGGAAAACTAATGGGATTATTGAAAGAAAGAACCAAGAGCCGCATTGACGGCGCAAAACTAAAAGATCTCTTAATGGAAGAGTTAAAGTAAACCTCACCACTTTCATGCCTTCAGATGAAAAATATAACCACCACACCTAAACCAGTATAAATAGGATAATTGGATAAATTCATGGGTTCTGAAAATAATAAAATTTTAAAAGGCTCCACGCATCCATTAGGTGTGGGGGTGAAAATAGATTTTTTAAATAAAACCAAATTTAAAATTTCCAAAACTTTTTTTGAGAAAGCATTTTTTGTATCTACAGAAACACTTAAAATCCCTCTGCCTACACTTTTAGAACTGTGTTTAGTTCCTCAAAAAGAAATATCGGAAATTAATTTAAAATGGCGTAACAAAAATTCACCCACGGATGTCATTTCGTTTGAAGTAATAAATAAAAATACAAAATCTTCTCCTAAAATTTTGAGAAAAAAAGAAGGTGTCGACTATCTAGACCCAGCATTTTGGGGTATAATATTTTTGTGTCCTGATTACATAAAAAAACACACACAAGAAGTTAGTTTACAATTCAAAAAATATTTACTTTGGGCATTCATTCACGGTATAATTCATTGCGTAGGATACGATCATGAAAAATCACCTCAGGAAGAAAAATTAATGAAAAAATTAGAACAGCAGATTTTAAACAAATTATCTTTTTAATATATTTATGTTTAGTGAGAAAAAAATTATAGCATTGGACTTAGGGTATTCTTTCATAAGAGGCATAGTGGCTCAAAAGTCTTCCAAGTCAGATAATTTGCAAATTTTAAGCTACGTTAGCGAACCATCTAAGGGTATTCGCAAAGGATATGTCGTTAGTCCAGAAGAAACAGCCTTGGTGATTAAAAGCGTCGTATCTCAGCTTGAAAAAAATGCTAAAACAAAAATAAAAAGTGTCTTCGTTAATTTTAACAGTTATCAATCAAATGTCCGCCTGATAAAAAATGCGATTGCCGTTTCCAGAGCCGATTCAGAAGTCTCACAAAATGACATAGACCGTACAATTTCTGAGGCCGAGTCTTCTGCTGCCGCTTATAACCGTGAAATTTTGCACATTATACCTCGTAGTTTCAATTTGGACGGCGAAAAGGGAATCAAGGATCCTTTGGGCCTTCATGGTAAAAGGTTAGAAATAAATGTTTTAGCAATTGATGGCTTTGTGGCTCATATCAAAAATTTATATAAAAGTTTTGCACTGGCAGATTTAGATATAAAACAAATCGTTTTTTCGCCTCTTTGCAACTCCCAATCCACTTTAACCAAGAAACAAAAGGAATTAGGAGTTTTAGTGCTCGACATTGGAGCGTCTACTTCATCGCTAGCAGTATTTGAAGAGGGAGATTTATTGCATTCTCAAATTTTCCCTGTGGGGTCATCCCACATTACCAACGATATAGCTATAGGCTTTAAACTTGATATAGAAATTGCCGAAAAAATTAAAATTGAATATGGCAAATGCGATAGGCAACTAAATAAAAAGGGTATAATTAAAATTTCAGAAGCGGGTCCAGATCAACAATTTTCTATCTCCGTGAAAGAACTGAGCGAGGTTATTGACGCTAGGCTTCTTGAAATATTTGAGCTTGTGAGTAGGGAGCTAAAAAAAATAGATCGCGCAGGACTTTTGCCGGCTGGAGTGATTTTAACCGGAGGCGGAGCAAACTTAAAAGGAATCATTGAACTTACTAAAAAAGAATTAAAATTACCTACACAAATAGGTAAAATTTATGGAATTGAAGACGATTTTGAAAATTCACTGTCTTCTGAACGTGCCACTTTATATGGACTAGCTATGTGGGCAGACGCATCTTATCATTTATCATCTTCTCGTGAAAATCTAAGTTCGGGTGAAGGCCTGTTTAAAAAAATTTGGCATACAATAGTACCGTAAATTAGCAGTTGAAAATATAAAAAATATACTTTATAGTGTAATAAAATTAATCTATTAATAAACTGTCTCAACATCAGATTTTAATATTTGATTTTCGACCTGCCTGCCGGTAGGCAGGGCAGGCAGGCGGCAGTCAGGGATTTAGGATTATAAACATAAAAAAATCCAATTTAGTTATAAAATAGTTAAATTGAATTTCTAACATCTAATTTTTATGCCACAAGTAAAACCTGAGGTAAAAAATGTAGCTAAAATTAAAGTGGTTGGAGTTGGAGGAGGTGGTAGCAATGCCGTGAGCAGAATGGCCGACACTAAAATACGAGGAGTCGAATTTGTTGTTTTTAATACTGATGCACAGGATCTTTTTCATAGCAACGCTCAAGTAAAACTTCATATAGGAAAGGGGACCACAAGGGGATTAGGAGCTGGAATGAATCCAGCACTTGGCAAGCAAGCGGCAGAAGAAAGTCGTGAAGAAATACAGGAAATTCTTAAAGGTTCTGATATGGTTTTTGTTACTGCAGGTATGGGCGGAGGCACCGGAACAGGAGCTTCACCAATAGTGGCCGAAATAGCCAGAGACCAAGGATCTTTGGTTGTGGGCATTGTAACCAAACCCTTCACCTTTGAAGGATTCCAAAGAGCAAGGTTGGCCGAAGAAGGCCTCAACCAATTATCCAGTAAAGTGGATACTATTTTAGTCATACCAAACGATAAAGTAATTTCTTTGGTAGACAAAAAAACTCCTTTAGTAAAAGCCTTTAAAATAGTCGATGAGATATTAAACCAAGCTGTTCAGGGCATATCTGATTTAATAACTGTACCCGGTATAGTTAATGTAGATTTTGCAGATGTTAAAGCCATAATGCAGGGTGCAGGACCTGCACTAATGGGCGTTGGTAAGGCCACCGGAGAAAATCGAGCTGTTAATGCAGCAAAAATGGCCATAAATTCACCTTTGCTTGAAATTTCAATACATGGAGCAAGTGCCGTGCTTTTTAATGTCAGCGGAGGAGCCGATATGTCTATGAATGAAGTAAATGAGGCCGCAAGAATTATCACTGAATCAATTGATCCTACGGCCAAAGTCATATTTGGAGCAGCACATGATCATCATCTTAAAAAAGGCGAATTAAAAGTTACAGTTGTTGCAACTGGTTTTACCGGAAACATTCCTCAATTGCCGCTCGAAAATTCTTTTGACGTTGAGCTTGATAGTAAAAATGATGATAATTTAAAAAAACTAGAACAGAATAAAAAGAATATTGGAAAAAATTCAGAAGATTTCGAAGATGATACGCAGTGGGACGTTCCGGCATTTCTAAGACGCAACAAAAAATAAACTGCCAAAAATACATTAAAAACCAAAAGTATTCAAAATACTTTTCGGTTTTTTAATGCCCAAAATATCATGGGTAAAAAAATAAATAAGCTTATTGCATTTTTAAATTATATATGTTAACCTTTCAGATGTATGAAATTACCAACTGAACAAACAACAAACGAACAAAAATCTTTATCTGAAGAAAGTTTTGACGCTTCAGAAATGATTAAATCAGGAGTGCATTTGGGCAAAAAACGCTCGGCAAGTCATGCCAAAATGAGTCCCTATGTATTTTCTGTCAGAAATGATATCCAAATTATTGATTTGGACAAGACATTAGAAAAATTGTCTATTGCCTCTGAATTTCTTAAAAACACCATCCAAAATGGAGGCATTGTGTTATTTGCAGGAACCAAGGTGCAACTTAAAGAACTAGTAAAAAATGCTGCCATTTCCTGCAATATGCCTTATGTTACCGAGAGATGGTTGGGCGGAACTTTAACAAATTGGCCGGAGATATCAAAGCGCAGAGATCATTTTCTTGATTTAGAATCCAAGAAAAATAGCGGGGAACTCGCCAAATACACAAAACACGAGCAACTCAAAATGTCTAATCAAATGGAAAAATTAGCGGTTTTATTTACTGGCATTAAAATGCTTAAAAAAATCCCAAATGTT
>Ga0208373_1004203_pt1 | contig 13270 bp, 4 predicted proteins | sample RifOxyC2_FD_184036 | JGI IMG/M metagenome (GOLD analysis project Ga0208373, IMG submission 184036) | Soil microbial communities from Rifle, Colorado - Rifle Oxygen_injection C2 (SPAdes) | ecosystem: Environmental > Terrestrial > Deep subsurface > Rock core/Sediment | place: Rifle, Colorado...
CCAGCCGCCACCGCCACCTCCGCCACCACCTCCTCCGGAGAATCCTCCGCCGCCACCCCCGCCCGAAGAAGGAGCAGTTGACGCAGATGATACTGCGTGCGAAAAAGAAGAACCAAAAGACGAAGCAAATTGTGCACCTGAAATTGCAGAAAAATGAGCACCTGTATACCAAGAAAATGTTGGCTGTCCATTTTTTTGCATAGCTTGCAATAGATTGGTAAATTGTTCTGCCCATTTATTTTCTACACCGAGCGCAAGGGCATATGGTAAAAATCGTTCAAACAATTCTGGAGTTTTTTTGGGTGGGTGTGAAAAATTCAAACGATCTTTTTCTGTAACGGAAAGAAACCATTTAAATCCTTCAATTTCATCCATAAGCTGGCGCCCTTCTCTATTGGGAGCTTTGAGAAAAAAATAGAAAAGTACATTGATTATCAAAAGACTCAAAGCAGTGAATAATGTAAGTAAACCAATACCGTTTTTTATGATCAGTATACACAATGGTATCAGCAAAAGCGAAACAAGAAGGCCGGGAATGAACCAACGCAGGTGTGTGTAAAAATAGATATTTTTATAACGCGCCATCAGCGATCGATTGCATGCCCCGATCGTTTCCTGAATAGTTTTATAATTTGTTTTTTTTAAAACAATAGTGTTTTTTTCTGTAAATAGCCGTTCCATTATACGAGTCTCTTCTTCGGATAGTGAATATTCAGGTTTTCTGCGTAATTTTTTATTCAGCACCTTCGAAATTGTATATTCTTTCCCTTCATCTCCGATTACAACAAAACCCTGCACAGCCAGATGAAGCAACGCAGCAGCTGTTGTTTTGTCATCGTAGGCCATACGTTTAATATATCGCAACGAAGCAGGCGATAAGTTTTGCGGTGGTTCATATTGCGGAATAATAGTTCCTTTTTTTGGGTCACGCCCTACACGAAACCAAGCAATAATGAAATAGAGTAATACAATAGCAATGCCAGGAATTTCAAGATTATCTCTTAAAAAGAGAAGTATTGGTGATTGTTTGGGAGGTACAAGGTATCCTTTTTTGACGCGTACAATAATGCTGAGACCTTCATGTATGTTCAATGGTTGTGTAGTAGTAAAGGTGATAGTGCCGTTGTGATCAACTGAAGAAGTAAAATATTTATCTGTTGCACCTTGCAAACCAGTAAAACCATCAGTTTTTATAATGTTGTTTTTTGTACCCTCTGGCAATATTACCGTGGCTGTAGTTTCGTCAATAGGAAATGACCAGCCATTGCCCGTAACATTCCAATACAGCTGGTCATAATTTGTGAGAAAAGCTAACTGACGAGTAGTAGTATATACAATAGTATATGTGTATTGTCCTGGTTCAAGTAACGTATCTTTATTTCCAATATACACACGCTTTCCATTTTTGAGCGATTCCAACCAATAATTTTCTGGTTCACCATTGCGTAACACCTGTTCAACATGAAACCCAACGGTACTGCGAAAAATTTTTGCAAGCGGGTAAATCGTTGGAAAATCTCGGTAAATGCCGTGTTGGATATCCATACTTTCGCTATGTACTGTAATTGTTTCGGTTACTTTTAATGTACTGTTTTTTTGTACTTCAATATGACTGTTGAATTTCCAAATACGCTCATCAGGGAATGTATATGTTTTTGTTGCGCCATTCGTAACAGTATCTGTGTTTGATGATGTTGCGCGTACGGGAGAAAGTAATAAGGTACAAAAAATAAATACAGCGCTTGTAAGTATCATGGAACAGCGTATGAAATAATGCATAAAATAAAATTATTGTTGAGCCTATTTGTAGTATAGAAATTTTTTTACCAAATAACAACTCATGTGTGGTAAAATTTGCGAGTATTTCATGAAATGCATGAGCTGCGCTCGCATTGAATGGAATACTCACAAATAAGCTTGCCACAATTTATTCAATATATTTTAATTCGCCCCAATTTTCGCCATATTTAACAGATACAGTTAGAGGAACACTGAGTTTGTAAATATTTTCCATGATTTTTTGAATTTTTCGTGCTTCTGTTTTGATACTCTTTTTGTCTACCTCAAAAACTAACTCATCATGCACCTGCAAAATTACCTTCGCCTGAATGGTATTTTTTTTAATGGCTTGATGTACCGCAATCATTGCAAGTTTCATAATATCGGCAGCAGTTCCTTGAACAGGCATATTCACTGCCGCACGTTCTGCCGCGGCTCGTACCATTTGATTGCTGGAGTGAATTTCTGGCAATATGCGGCGGCGACCAAATAATGTTTCCGCGTACCCTAATTGTTGTACTTTTGTTTTTATTTGTTCAATATATTGGTGAATACCTGTATGAATAGAAAAATATTTATCTAAAAATATCCTTGCTTCTTCGCGACTCATACCGCTATCTCTAACAACCCCTTGAACGCCCATGCCATACAAAATGCCAAAGTTAATTGCTTTTGCGGCGCGGCGCATTTCTGGGGTAACTTTTTCCAGTGATACATCATTGAGTTCTGCTGCAGTACGCGCATGAATGTCTTCATCCTTTTTAAACGCTTGGGTCATCACTGTGTCGCCTGCAAGGTGTGCGACAATACGTAATTCAATTTGGGAGTAGTCGAGTGCAAGAATATTTTTTCCCTCTCCTGGAATAAATGCTTTACGAATTTCATTTCCCAGTGTGGTGCGAATAGGAATATTTTGAAGGTTTGGCTCAGAAGAGGAAAGGCGACCTGTTGCGGTAATGGTTTGGTTGAATGATGTATGAATTCGGCCAGTGTGTGGATTAATCAATTCTGGAAGCGCATCAATATATGTTGAAGTTAATTTTGACAATTCACGGTGTTCGGAAACAAGATCAATAATAGGATGTTCACCTTGAAGTTTTTCTAGTTCTGAAGCGGCGGTTGAAAAACCAGTTTTTGTTTTTTTCAGTTTTGCAGTTGGCAAGTTCATTTTTTTGAACAACACTTCTTTGAGTTGAACATTCGAAGCAACATTGAAATTCACACCAGCCATTTTTTGAATATCCTGTTCTAAAATATTCAGGCGTTTGTGTAATGTTTTTGACATGTTGCGCAAAAATGGTACATCAATTTTTATACCATTTTCTTCCATGGCAACGAGCACATCAATCGTGGGCATTTCAATGTCAGTCAATAACTTTTGTAATCCTTGTTGTTGAATGATAGGCGCATATTTTTTGTATAAACGCAATGCAAAATTAGCATCTTCGCACGCGTACCAACTTACTTTTTCTACTGGAACATCACGCATGGTAATTTGTGTTTTTCCTTTACCAATCAGTTCTTCAATCGGTTGCATGTGATGACCAAATTCAATAAATACCAAATTATCTAAACCATGCGCTCGTGAGCCAGCATTGAGTAAATAAGAGGCAAGCATGCTATCAAATACCATTCCAGCAATGTGAATACCGGCGTGATGCAGTACTTCAACATCAAACTTTGTATTGTGACCAGTTTTTTGGATATGAGCATTTTCAAAAATGCGCGCAAGTGCAGTTGGTATCGTTTTGCCACACGAAACGTAATATGCCTCCCCTTCTTTCCAAGAAAAACTCATTCCCACCAATTCATCACTTATAGGGTTAAGGCCGGTGGTTTCTGTATCAAATGCAAACAGTTGTTGTTCTGAAAGTTTAGCAGCGAATTGTTGAATTTCTTTCTCTGATTGTATGAGTTGATAATTGAATTTTTCTTTTGAGGATTTGGGTGAATAAGGTGTATAAGAAGCTGTTGATTGTTCGGTTTCTTTTATGTTATTCGGAAGAAGTGTTTTTTGTTTTGCCGAGAATAATGTTTTTTGAGGATTAAATTCTGGAAGTGAATTGAGTTGAGGAAGAAGTGATCTAAATTCATATTGTCGAAACAGATTCATGAGTTCATCGTGATGATATTGGCCAATAGCAGCTTGTGTAAATGAAAATTGAATAGGAGCATCTTGTACAATAGTTGCTAGTGCCTTAGAAAGGAATGCATCTTTTTTGTGACCCATGAGTGCCTTATGACAACGTCCTTCAATTTCATCAAGATGTGTATAAATATTTTCGACAGAGGTGTATTGTTGTAGAAGTGTTGTTGCTCCTTTTTCACCAATTCCTTTGACTCCTGGAATATTGTCAGAAGAATCACCACGTAAAGCTTTATAATCAACAATTTGTTTAGGAGTGAGCCCGTGTTTTTCTTTTACTAACGCTTCATCGTACAACAACGTTTCTTTTACGCCTTTTTGCAGTTTGAGTACTTTGGTGTTGTGATCTACTAATTGCAACATGTCGAGATCTCCGGTGACAATAATTGTTTCAATATCATTTTGTTCATCAAATTGTTTACAAATGGTACCAATAATATCATCAGCTTCGTATCCGGCAACACTATATGCAGGAAACCCGAATGCTTCAACGAGGTTTCGAACAATAGGAAATTGTGAAATTAATTCTGCAGGTGTAGCAACACGGTTCGCTTTGTACTGTTCATATTGTTTGTGGCGGAATGTTTTTTCTTTACTATCAAACGCAACAGCAACATAGTGTGGTTTTATATCTTTAATGGCTCGTATCAGAATGAGCAAAAAACCATAGGCAGCATTCATTGGTTCTCCTGAACGTGTGGTAAGTGGTGGTAGTGCGTGAAATGCACGGTGAATCAGTGCATGAGCATCAATAATAAGCAGTTTTTTCTTTGTCATGCATCTATTGTATCAAAATCGGTGAAAAAGCCTAACTGAAGCTCATGCTATGATTTTTTGTTTGGTTGTGCAAAGTCAAAAATGGTTTTGATTTCCTGTTCAGTAGAATGAGGTACATTGGTGCTACTATTCAGTGTATTATTTGCATCGTTTTTTTGTTGAAGTTTTTTGTAACGAATGACTACACTTATAATAACTGCAAGAAGGCCAATAATCACTACTACAAGAAATGCTGTTTGTTTTTGAGGGGCTTGTAGCAGAGAAGAGGCACCAGCAAACCCAGTTTGTTGTAGTTGATTTTGTTTATGTTGGTCTAGAGAGTTTGCTGAAGCTGCTTGTGCTGACGGAATGAGCGAAATCTCTGCTTCTTCAGATTCTAATTTTGTAATATCGTCATTATTTCTCGGCATCATGCGATACTCTTCATCATATTGCCCAACAATTCCGATCATTGCAACTTCTTTTCCTTCTTCTAATAATTTCATATCAATAGTTGTCGAAGATTTCACAACGATTTTTATCATATCTTCAATGAGCGCATAAGAACTCGATTTTTCTGTAATCATTCCTTCAACAGAAACGAGCATTCCTTCTAACGATTCATCTAGGTTCGATACATCAGTAGGTTCAATCGAGGTTCCGTGCGCAATTACTACAATGTCTTCCACTGCTGCAGTTTTAATACGGGTTTCATTTCGAGAGGTGGATTTTTCACCACTCACACGTATACGATCGCCCACCTGTAGTTTTGGAAATGCTTTAGAATAGGAATACACTTGCACACCTGATTCTTCGTCTTGAATATAGAAATATTGTGAGCCAAACACGCCGGGCATTACCGTTACTACACCTTCAATTGTTGCCAGCTCTCCATCTTCGAGTGTTCGAAATGTGTGTATAGAGATGACACTATTCTTTTCTTGCTCATCTTCATCTTCGATTTCCTCTTCTTCTGTTGGTGTTGTGCCTGTGTTGTTTGAATTGCTTGTTGTTTGGTGAGTATCCGTTGCATTCTTATTTGATTCTGCTGATGAGTTTACGTTTTCTTCTGAAAATACATTTTTTTCTCCGGGAGTGAGCGTTGTGGTCCATTTCCACACAGTATCGAAGCGAGCCCATGATTCTCCCTCTTTACTCTCTTCGTATATAGTTTCGTGAATAATTTTGTCAAAAGGGTCAATAAGGTGCACAGTGTCTCCACTATTGTTGAGGCTTATTTTTGTTTTACTCACTTCAAATACTATGCGCTCACCACTGTCAATGGTGATATCATCAATAGTATAGTATTTTGAATAGTCGGTGAGTTTCCAACCCAAGAGTGACACAGGCTTTTTCCCTGTATTCATAATTTCAATCCATTCATCGGTACTGTCGGATCCTTCTGGGTTTGGAAGTAATTCGTTTAACACGATGTCGTTAGAGGTTTGGTATGGTATTGGTGTTTCCTCTTCTTCAGTTGTTTCTGATGAATTTTCAGAAATATCCGAATCTGCTGAATCAGTGGACGAAACTTCATTTTGTTGATTATTGATAGCTGGTTCGTTTATTTTTTCTTCATTTGTATTCTCTGGTACAGTGCTTTGTTCTTCTGGGTCTTCAATATTTGCTACCATATTTTCCGCACCATTTGTTACGATTGTGCTCCATTGCCATTTTTGATTTTTGAATGACCACGAAACACCTTTTTCTGCATCTGCATAAGTGGTGCTATCTAATAGAGTTTCATTGGGTTGCAGCAACGAAATGGTATCGCCATCATTATTTAAATAAATTTTTGATACACTTTGTGGGATAACTAAATATCCATTTGCTTCAATAGTTGTTGAAGAAAGGGTTTCAGTTGATAGCACATAGGTTTTTCCGGAATCATCGCGCAACAACCATCCATTCAAATTTATTTCAAACCCACAATTGTTATATAATTCAATAAATTCTTCTTCGGTATCAACAGGATTAGGATACAGCTCAGAAAGTTCTATCGCTGTTGAATACGATTCTGGTTCGGCGTCATTGTTGGGTGATTCGGAAGGTGTGGGATTTGGCGATGCGTTTGGTGATGGTATCGGTGTGGGATCACAGATGCATTCTGTTGAAGCAACTGTTTTGTGTGGTGGCATGAAAAAAAGCACAGAAAGAACAGTGAGGGTGATGAGAATAGAAAAAGTTTTTTTCATAGTTCTCAGGTTAGGTTGGGGTGAACCTCGCAATGCATGCGTGCGAGGCGAAGGAAGGCAAAAGAAAAGCCCTCCCAATTTGGGGAGAGCTTGTGTCCATATCATCTATGTGCAGCATACGATGCACAAAAACTATTGTCAAGTACGCAAATGCCTGCTACTTTTACTATACACAATATATACTGTTAGCGAGTCTTACAGTTGCAGGAAGCGTCCATTCAATTTCATGCACGCTTGTGCTATTGCATTCAATTGAATGGCGCATCCTCACAGAATTTTGCTCGCTTCCAATATAATTATTGGCCGGAGTGGTGAAACTGGTATACACGCATGGCTTAGGACCATGTGCGCAAGCGTGGAGGTTCGAGTCCTCTCTCCGGCACTAGCGGGATTGACAACAATCTACATATCAATAAACAACTGTGTATTACGTAAGTACTATGTATGAGCGGGTGGCGTGACAGGAGAGCTGGGTGTTGAAAAATTCCAAGGATAAATAAATTGTGGCAGATCAATCTCTTTTTCCATACTGATTACTCGATATTTTGATATATGATATCGTTCACAAAAATAGTCTATAGCAGTTGAACGAAACCGTTGTGCGTTCCATTTCACTTCAATTGGAAGAAGAATGGCATTGTGTTCAAGAATAAAATCAATCTCTTTTTTATCTGTTGTGCGCCAAAAATAAATTTGATCTTTTTGATATTTTTTTATTAATTCTGAAAATATACTGGTCTCAAACACATTCCCCAGTACCTGTTTTTGAAATTGTTTTAACCATAATAGTTGCATTAACCCCGTATCATAGAAAAATATTTTTGGCATGCTGAATACTTCAGAACGAATATTTTTACTAAATGGTCGAAGTAAACGGATAATATATGTTTGCTCCAAAATAAACAGATATTTTTCTACAGTCACTTTTGCGATATGTGCCGTCCGTGATAGTTCAGCCACATTCACCAGTTGTCCACTTTGTGCTGCAAGTACTTCGAGTAATCGATTAAATTTATCAATATCGCGAATATCAGCAAGGTCGCGAATATCTTTTCGTATATAGGTATCAATGATTTGTTGAAGATAGCGTTCCTTTTTTTCAATGCTGCTGGTAAGAACAATTTTTGGATATCCGCCATACAGTATGAATTCTGTATACAGTATTTTAAGTTCATCAATTTTTTTTCTGGTATGCACATGCGTAAGCATGAATTGCTCACCACGAAAATGCAAAAATTCAGAAAAAGACAATGGAAATATTTCAAAATTTACTGTTCTTCCAACCAGTGAATCCGTAAATTTGTTTTTTATCTCAAAACTCGATGAGCCGGAAACAATCACCTTCAGAGTACGGTGATGATCAGCAATGAGTTTCAGAAAACTTTATGATAAATTGAATTAAAAGTAAAGTATGGTATGTTTTAACTTGAAAAAAACGCAGTAAACAGTATAGTGAACGTATGAAAAACACAACCAATCAAAACTCAAAAGGCATTACGTTGCGCACCGAAGATTATTCACAATGGTATCTTGATATTATTAAAGAAGCAGACCTTGCAGAATATGGCGATGTAAAAGGAACCATGATCATAAAACCCTATGGCTATGCCATTTGGGAAAATATTCAGAGCATTTTGGATAAAAAAATCAAAGAAACTGGCCACCAAAATGCGTATTTTCCCATGTTTATTCCAAAATCTTTCTTTAGCAAAGAAGCTGCGCATGTTTCGGGGTTTGCAAAAGAATGTGCTGTTGTAACGCATTATCGCCTAAAAACTGATGAAAAAGGTGAATTAGTAGTCGACCCAGACGCCAAATTACCAGAAGAATTGATTGTGCGCCCAACATCTGAAACCATTATTCATTCAGCATTTTCACGCTGGATAAAATCGTGGCGCGACCTGCCGGTATTAGTAAACCAGTGGGCAAATATCGTTCGTTGGGAAATGCGCACTCGCCTGTTTTTGCGCACCTCAGAGTTTTTATGGCAAGAAGGCCATACGGCGCATGCAACTGAAGAAGAAGCTGAAGTTGAAACATTGAAAATGCTGGGTGTTTATAAAGATTTAGCTGAAAATTACTTAGCCATGCCAGTCATTGATGGGCAAAAGTCGGAATCTGAAAAGTTTGCAGGGGCTTTGCGCACCTATTGTATAGAAGCTATGATGCAAGACGGAAAAGCATTGCAAGCAGGCACTTCGCACAACTTGGGGCAGAATTTTGCAAAAGCCTTTGAAGTAAAATTTTTAGATAAAAATAACACCGAACAATATACCTGGATGACCAGCTGGGGTGTGAGTACCCGCTTAATGGGAGGGCTGATTATGTCGCATAGCGATGACAAAGGGTTAGTATTGCCACCAAATATTGCGCCTATTCAAGTGGTTATTGTTCCCCTTCTTGGGAAAACCGAAGAAGAAAAGGTCACTGTTCTTTCTGTTGTGCACAATATGGAACAGGCATTGAAAGCAAAAAATATTCGAGTGCAAGTGGATATGCGTGAACATGAAACATTTGGGAACAAGTTATATGGTTGGGAAAAGAAAGGTGTTCCTGTTCGTGTTGAAATTGGCCCACGAGATGTGAAAGCAGGCAACGTTATGGTTGCGCGCCGTGACACGAGCGAAAAATATCCTATTGCATTGAACGATTTGGTTATAAAGGCACCTGAAATTCTTGCATCTATTCAAGAAGATTTATTGATTCAGTCTCAAAAACGATTAGAAGTTCGTACACAAAAAATTGATAATTACGCTGATTTTAGCAAAAAAATTGAGAACGGTGGTTTTTTTGCAGCACACTGGTGCGGAGATGCGAAGTGTGAAGCAGAGATAAAACAAGAAACAAAAGCAACTATTCGTTGTATTCCTTTTGCACAAAAAGAAGAAAACGGAAAATGCATGAAATGTGGTAAAGATTCGAAAAAACGTGTCATCTTTGCCCGGGCGTATTAAATATTATGCTAATTTTAGCTAAATAAATGCATTTTTATTCAATCATACAAAGATTTGACAAGTTTTTTTAATGCGTATATAATAGTTGGTACCATTAAAAATATTCCACAATCGGGCAGTTTGAAGCAGATTTATCCACATGTTTTACCCAATTTCAGTAGAATCTGTGTAAAGCCCCCGCACATGACTATGACTACAAGCCGAATTTTTCTTAATCCTACAAGCGCATAGCCCGACATTGCCATTTTTTGACTGCGGGCCGCGCTCATCGCGGCTTTTTTGTGCCCAACAACCTGATCCTTTCCCCTGTTTTTCCTCTCACATTCGCAAAAAATTATTCTCACTAGAGAATTGCCTCCTAAACAAAGGTAAATCTGTGCTGAGAATATGCAAGAGGCACAGTTCGTTGACAAATGAATATTCTTAAAACATCGAAATTTAAATTGTATTTATAACTTTTTTTCCTGCAAATACATCAAATTTCGTCGAAAATACCAAGTAAAAATAGAAAGAAATCAACTACAATAATTGAAAGACGATGCAAGGGTAACAACTTTGCGTCGGGAAGTAAGAGCATATGGTGGATGCCTGTGACATGATATGGCTATGAAGGACGCGGCAGTCTGCGATAATCCTCGGTGAGGTGACAAGCTACCTTTGACCCGGGGGTCTCCGAATGGGGCAACCCACTGTGGTAAACCCACAGTATCATTTACTGAAATAACATAGGTAAATGAAGCACACCCAGGGAACTGAAACATCTCAGTACCTGGAGGAATAGAAACCGAATGGTATTCCCTTAGTAGTGGCGAACGAACGGGGAGAAGCCCAAACCGTTTTGTGTTTTACACAAAGCGGGGTTATGAGGTGAGAACGATTGAAGCTTTATGCTTCTGGTAGAGTTATATTCGAAGAAGTTTTCGTAGTAGAACAGGCTGGAATGCCTGGCTAAAAAGGGTGATAGCCCCGTATACGAAACAAAATTTCGCTCTACGGTTTTTATACTCAAGTAATATGGGACACGAGAAATCCTATATGAATTTGCCGCGACTATGCGGTAAGGCTAAATACATATCATGATCGATAGTGAACAAGTACCGTGAGGGAAAGGTGAAAAGCACCCCGGAAGGGGAATGAAATAGTATCTGAAACCATATGTTTACAATAAATCGAAGCACGAAAGTGCGACGGTGTGCCTATTGAAGAATGAGCCAACGACTTATCACAAATGGCAGATTAATCCCGAATAGGGAGAAGTCAGAGGGAAACCGAGTGTGAATAGCGCGAATTTCTATTTAATACTTGTTTGCCCCTTAAAAAGGCAACGAGTATTGGATAGAATATACGTCGTTTGTGATAGACCCGAAACCGGGTGATCCAGTCCTGGACAGGATGAACCTGCTGTAACAAGCAGGGGAGGTCCGAACCCACTAGCCGTGCAACACTAGGGGATGAGCCGGGATTAGGACAGAAATTGTAATCGAACCCGGAGATAGCTGGTTCTCCTCGAAACATCTTTTGGGATGGCTCGATAAACTACCTTCTGGAGGTAGAGCACTGAATGGGCTAGGAGTCGCAAGATATCCTGCCTAACCAAACTCCGAATGCCGGAAGAGACTATTATCGAAGTCAGAACGTGGGGGCTAAGCTTCACGTTTCAAAAGGGCAACAGCCCAGATCACAAGCTAAGGTCCCGAAATCTCTGTTAAGTGTTAAAGGCGGTATTGCGACTCAAACAACCAGGAAGTTGGCTTAGAAGCAGCCATCTTTTAAAGAAAGCGTAATAGCTCACTGGTCGAGTTGCTTTGCGCCGAAAATGTAACGGGGCTAAACAGAGTACCGAAGCTGTGGGTGTGTGTACCTTCGGGTATGCACGCGGTAGAGGAGCATTCGCTTCTGCACTGAAGTTGGACCCGTGAGGGCCGATGGAGCGGAGCGAAGCGCCAATGTTGGCATGAGTAGCAAAAATTATTGTGGAAATCAATAACACCGAAAATCCAAGGGTTCCTGGGCAACGATGATCGACCTAGGGTTAGGCGGTCCTAAGGCGAGGCCGAAAGGCGTAGTCGAATGGACAGACGGTTAATATTCCGTCCCTACTGTGTATTTGTGATCTCTGACGCATCTTGAATGTGTGTGTGTTTTCATGGATTGAAACATCTACAACTACGCAAGTAGTTGCGGCGAGAGTGAAGGGTAACCTGCACTCAAGACATGTTGACAAGGGGCCTAGAAAAGGAGCATCACGCGTGATACAGAGTAACCGTACCGTAAACCGACACAGGTGGGTGGGGAGAGAATCCCAAGGTGTACGAGAGAACCCTCGTTTAGGAACTCGGCAAAACAACGGCCGTAACTTCGGGATAAGGCCTGCCTCGAGCAATCGAGGCCGCAGTAAAAGATTCCAAGCGACTGTTTACCAAAAACACAGGTCCCTGCTAAAGCGCAAGCTGATGTATAGGGGCTGATGCCTGGCCAGTGTCCGAACGTTAAGGAAGGGGGTTAGCCGCAAGGCGAAGCCTTCGACTGAAGCGCGGATGAACGCCGGCGATAACTATAATCGTCCTAAGGTAGCGAAATTCCTTGTCGGGTAAGTTCCGACCTGCACGAATGGCATAACGACTTGGAAACTGTCTCAACGAGGGACTCGGCGAAATTACAGGGCCAGTAAAGATGCTGGCTACCCGCAGCAGGACAAAAAGACCCCGTGAAGCTTTACTACAACTTGGCATTGATATAATAATTTGTTTGCTCAGTATAGGTGGGAGACTTTGAAGGGGCGCTTTGGCGCTTCCAGAGTCACCAGTGAGATACCACCCTGATGGGTTGTTATATCTAACTCCCCTCCGTGAAACCGGAGAGAGGACAGTGTCTGGTGGGTAGTTTGTCTGGGGCGGATGCCTCCCAAAAAGTAACGGAGGCGCTCACAAAGGTTGGCTAGGTTCGGATGGAAATCGAACTGATAGTGCAAAGGCATAAGCCAGCTTTACTGCAAGACTTACGAGTCGCGCAGTTACGAAAGTAGGACTTAGTGATCCGACCGTTCGACATAGGACGGCGGAAGCTCATCGGATAAAAGTTACTCCGGGGATAACAGGCTAGTCTGGTCCAATAGCTCACATAGACGACCAGGTTCGGCACCTCGATGTCGGCCCGTCGCATCCTGGGACTGAAGCAGGCCCCAAGGGTTTGGCTGTTCGCCAATTAAAGCGGCACGCGAGCTGGGTTCAGAACGTCGTGAGACAGTTCGGTCTTCTATCCGCTGTGGGCGTTGAATTTTGAGAGGGCCCCTTCATAGTACGAGAGGATCTGAAGGGACGAAGCTCCTGTGTATCAGTTGCACCACCAGGTGCATTGCTGAGTAGCAGCCTTCGGTTTGGATAACCGCTGAAAGCATCTAAGCGGGAAGCCGTCCTCAAGATTAGAATTCGTAAGCTCCT
>Ga0208373_1004204_pt1 | contig 13266 bp, 11 predicted proteins | sample RifOxyC2_FD_184036 | JGI IMG/M metagenome (GOLD analysis project Ga0208373, IMG submission 184036) | Soil microbial communities from Rifle, Colorado - Rifle Oxygen_injection C2 (SPAdes) | ecosystem: Environmental > Terrestrial > Deep subsurface > Rock core/Sediment | place: Rifle, Colorado...
GAACCTGATTCTGTTCACCCGAGAGTGGTGGCAGAGTGCTTCCGCGAGGTCGTCAAGCAGAAGCCTGGATTCTTCAAGATCGGACAGGAGAGGCCGTTCAGTGTGATTGTGTGTCCTCGTTCTGATCCTGGGTCAGATCCTGCTCCTGACCCGCCGCCTGGAAAGCTGGATCATCCTCTGCCTGACAAACCGTCTGGCGGAGCATTCACCACAGGTCCGGATGATGCGCAGTACGCTGAACTCGCGGCAGATGTTCTGTTTCAGAAGGAAATCGGTGCATGGATTGTTCGCATCTTCGGACACGAATGGTTTCATGCCACTGACTTCGTGGAACGGATCAAGTCTGAACCCCACTGGTCAAAAGCCAATGGACAGGGTGTCGGAAGATTTCTGGCAGACCTGACCAACAGGGGTGTCTTGCAGAAGCAGGGCGAGAAACCGAAACGGGAGTATCGTCTTTCAGACGGTTCACCACCCCCGTCAGATCAGAAGCCCACGCTCGCACCGCCGGTTTCAACTGGCGTTGATGCGTCTGCAACACAGACGGAGAAAGAAGCAACCGGAGACGCAACCATGGAGGACTTGGTTCTGCGAGTTACGCGCAATGACGCTGTGTGGCGTCCCGTAAGCTTGGCTGTTGAACTGGCCAAGAAGGTTGCCAAGCAGTCGGGAGAGCCAGAGATGCTTCGGGCTGTCCTGGGCGAAATCGTCTCCCACCTCGAAGCGATCATCATTGCTCCTTCCACAAAGGAGGCCAACAAGTAAAGGCAACGCCGGTGCCTGATTTTTCAATACCACCCACCTCAACCGGCAGATCCTAAAGCACACCATAATAGATGGTGTTTTTTAGTTGACTTTTAGCAGAGTTTTTTGTCTTGTTTTTTCTTTCAATCCATGTTATCCTTATTTATATATGCAATATCATAAAGTGCTAATTTTGGGTACAAAAGGGATGTTGGGGCAGGCGCTTGTTGAAGAGTTAGAAAATAAGAATTATGAAGTGGTTGCTTTGAATCACGCGGATTTAGATGTTACCGATGAATTAGCGGTTAAAAATAAGATTTGTGAGATATCTCCTGATTTAGTAATCAATACTACAGCAGTGAATTTGGTGGATGAGATTGAGAAAGACAATCAGGTTTTTGAAACAGCAAAAAAAGTGAATGGCGATGCGGTTGGTTTTTTGATTAATGTCGCGGATAGTCGGGGCATTCCATTTGTGCATTTTTCCACCAATTATGTTTTTGGCGGAAGCAACCAAGAAGGATATAGAGAAGATCACGCGGCGCGGCCGATATCGCGTTATGGAGAGACAAAATTATTGGGCGAGGAAAAATTATTAAGAAAGGCTAAAAAATATTATTTGATCAGAATTTCCCGTTTATTTGGCAAAGCAGGGAAGAGTGCTAGATCAAAGATTAGCTTCGTTGATTTGATGTTGGATTTGGTTTTAAATAAAAAGAAAGAGCACTTGGATGTTGTGGAAGATGAAGTCTGCTCGCCGACTTACGCGCCAGATGCGGCGCGCTTTACTCGAGAGCTAGTTGAAGGCGATTATCCTTGGGGAATTTATCATGGCGCGAATGAGGGTGGATGTAGCTGGTATGAATTTGCTAAGAAAATTTTTGAAATGAAAAATATTAGAGTTAATTTGACGCCGGTCAAGTCAGACTTTTTCCCACGTCCGGCCAAACGACCAAAATATTCTGTATTGTTGAATACTAAATTGCCGAAGCAGAGGAAGTGGGAAGAGGCGTTGAGAGAATATCTTAATCAAAATTCCTTCTCCTCGTAGGAGAAGGGTCAGGGATGAGGTCTCAACGGCGCTTGCAAATTAAGAAAATCCCGATAAGACCTCACCCTTTATCCCTCTCCTACGAGGAGAGGGGACAAAAATGTATGCAATTATCAATCATCACTGTCACCACTAACACCGCGACTTATCAAAAAGACATTTTTCGACAGTGTTTGGCGTCGGTGCAGGGTGAATTGAGAGACCCCCACCTGACCTCCCCCCACAAGGGGGAGGGAATTGAGGGAGAGCACTTTGTCTCCGACAACGGCTCAAACGATGACACGGTCGCGATGATAAAAAAAGAATTTCCGAATGTGAAAGTGATAGAGAATGGAAAAAATTTGGGTTTTGGTGGAGGTAATAATACTGCTTTTTACAAATCAACTGGCGAGTTTGTCTTATTTTTGAATCCAGATAATGTCGTTCGCCCTGGCTCGCTCAAGATTTTATATGATTACATGCTGGCGCATCCAAAAGTTGGTATTGTTGGGCCAAAGTTGGTTGATCAGTTTGGAAAATTAAACAAAGATGCCTTGCCACGTCGATTTCCAAAGTTACTTGACCAAATTTGTGTCTTATTAAAAATCGGACGCGTCTTTCCCGCTTGTTTGAAAAAATATCTATATTCAGATTTGGATTTCAACCAGAAACAGGCTGTTGATTCTGTGCGCGGGTCATTTATGTTTGTCCGGCGTGAATTGTTAGATAAGCTCGGCTGGGGTTTTGATCCGAGATATTTTATTTGGTTTGATGATGCTGATTTGTGCCGTGAGGCATGGACAAAAGGATACAAAGTAGTTTATAATCCCTCTGTTGAGTGTATAGATTATGTTGGTCAGACATTTCGCAATATCCCATCAGTGCAAAAGCAAAAATGGTTTACTGATTCAATGGTAAAGTATTTTCGGAAATGGGAAGGATGGAAGTGGGTGATTGTTGCCATTTTGCGTCCAATTGCGATATTTATAACTTGGATATTTACTAAATTTTGATATGCCCAAATTATCTATTAATTTAATTGTTTATAGTTCAAAAGAATTGGCCTACATTCCATATCTTTTTGAGTCGCTTAAAAAACAAACTTTTCAAGATTGGGAGATGTTAGTGATAGATAATGGTTCTGATGGCAATGTCTTGCAAATGGTTGAAGACAATCTCAAAGCGTTGAACAAGTCATACCGCGTCTTAAAACAGGGCGCGAATGTAGGTTTTGCTAATGGCCATAACACTGGCTACAAAGAAACTACCGCGCCATATATTTTGTTGCAAAATCCAGATATGTATCTTCTGCCGGACGCGTTGGAAAAAATGGTGAATTTTTTAGATCAACACCAAGATGTTTCAACTGTGTCCGCGCGTTTGATGCGTTGGGATTTTGAAGCCAAGCAATTTACATCGGACATTGACGCGATTGGTATACGCCTGCTTCGCAATCGCCGGGCAGTGGAATGGTTGACGCGCGAGCGTTGGGCAAAGGACAGCGAAAGTAAAGATGTTTGTGACATGTATGATAAAAATGTGGTTGAAGTGTTTGGCGTATCTGGAGCTTTTCCAATGTATCGCAAGAGCGCGTTGGATAAGTTATTGTTACCCGGCAACAATATTTTTGATCCCACTTATCATTCATACAAAGAAGATTTAGATTTAGCTTATCGCTTGCGCAATGCTGGTTACACTTCTTATGTTTTGCTTGACGCGGTGGCTTATCATGATCGTACTGCGGCCGGTCCGAAGACATTGGGTGACTTTGCGGCCGCGAAAAACAAGCGTTTGCAATCAAAATACGTGCGTTTTCATTCTTACAAAAATCATTTGCGCACACTTTACAAAAATGAATATTGGCAGAATTTTCTTTTGGACTCGCCGTTTATTTTATGGTTTGAGCTAAAGAAATTTATCTATTTTCTTTTGACTAGTCCGGCGATTTTGTTTAAATGCTGGTGGGAGATAATTAAAAATTTTAAATACACGCGGGAAGCAAAAAGGGCGATTCATGCTTCAAGAAAGATGTATTGGAAAGGGTTAAGGAGATGGTTTTGATATGTACGACATTTGCATTACACTCGTAAACACCAATGAGCAGAAAGAGATTGAAGCTTGTTTAATTAGTTTGATGGAAGACAGTAAAGATTCTGGCCTTAATCTTTACACTGTGATTATAGATAACGCGTCGAACGAAAGTCCGGCTGGTTTAGTGTCAGATAAATTCGGGCCAATGAAATTGATTATTCAGAAAAAGAATGAAGGTTTTGGCAAATCACATAATGCCGCCATGCGTTCGGTTGACGCGAAATATTATTTTATTTTAAATCCAGATACTACATTTTCAACCGGACAAAATTTTTTACGCAGATTTTACGATTTTATGGAAGCGCATCCTAAAATTGGCATGGCTGGGCCAAAAATAGTTTATCCGGACGAATCTTTGCAATATTCTTGTTATCGTTTTCCGTCTTTTTGGCAACCGATTTTTAGCCGCACCAAACTCGGCAAATCAGGCAAAGGTAAAATTATCGCGGATGATTTTTTGATGAAAGATTTTGATCACAACCATACTATGCCGGTAGATTGGGTAATGGGTTCAGCGATGTTTGCGCGCAAAAGGGCGATTGATGAAGTGGGGATGTTTGATGATCGTTTTTGGATGTATGCTGAAGATTCTGATTGGTGTCGTAGAATGTTGGAGGGTGGATGGGCTGTTTATTATGTCCATGATATTGTTTTGAAGCATGTCCATGGTCGAGCTTCAGCTAAAGTACCTGGCGTGATTAATGCCTTGTTAAAAAATAGATACGCGCGTGTGCATTTGTGGAGCTGGTTAAAGTATTTTTGGAAGTGGCGTGGCAATCATAAATATTATGTTGAAAAGTGGCGCTAAGGTCGTCGTGGTGTATTTGTTATGGTCAAATGAGCCATATCGCTATTTAGAGCGCGCGCTTTTGGCATTGTCCAAACAGACTTATCCAAAAGACCAGACCGAGATTTTGATTATTTATAATGCGCACAAGTCAGAGGAACAGTCGGCCTTTTCTTTTATTCAAGAAACAGTCGCCCTTCGACTTCGCTCAGGGCAAGCTCTACCTCACATAACAATGATTGAACAGCAAAAAAATTTAGGGTTTTCCGGAGGCAATAATTTTGGAATGAAATGGGCGATTGACAATGGTTTTGATTATGTGTTTTTGCACAATGGCGATGCTTATCTTGATTCAGAATGTTTGGAAAAATTAGTAGAGGCAATGGTGAGTGAACAGACAATCGGCGCTACCCAAGCATTGATGCTTTTGCATCCGGAAACTGATTTAATAAATACGTCTGGCAACCATCTGCATTATCTTGGCTTTGGCTATTGCGGCGATTATAGAAGAAAAATAGGAGAGATTATTTTGCCAGAGGTGAAAGAGATCGCTTATGCTAGCGGCGCGGCAGTAATGATGCGGGTGGATTTATTAAAACAACACGGACTTTGGGATGAAGATTATTTTTTATATCACGAAGATACGGATTATTCTTTGCGTCTGCGCCTTTTGGGTTATAAAATTGTTTTGGCTAGCGAGGCGAAATTTTTTCATGAATATCAATTTAGCAAAAATTCCACCAAGTATTTTTGGCTAGAGCGCAACCGCTTGGCAATCTTGCTCTGTCATTGGCGCTGGCCGACTTTACTTTTGCTGTTGCCAATTTGGTTGTTGTTGGAGATTGGTCTGTGGCTATTTGCGTTTAAGTCTGGTTGGTGGAGAGAAAAGTTTCGCGCTTTGTGTTACTGGTTAAAATTAAGTTCTTGGCGATTTTGGCTTAGTAAGCGTTGCAAGATTCAAACAAAAAGAAAAATCTCGGATCAAGATTTGCTAAAAATTATGTCGCCTACAATTCATTTCGCCGAAGGCGGAATTAACAACCCAATTTTGCGCTATATTGGAAATCCGTTGATGTGGGGGTATTATAAACTGCTGCGATTTTTGGTGAGATGGTGATAAAAATTTAGGAATTCAGCCTTCGTCCCGAGCTCAGGCCGAGGGGAAATTTTAAATTTAGAAATACTTAAAATTACAAAATTTCTAAATTTCAAAATTCGAGTTCATACACACCACGTTTTCCCACTACTTCACCCAAGAAGAAAATCTTTCTATTTGTAATATTGGCGCCGATAGATTCTATTTTTCCATTAGAAAGTAGCTCATGTGTTACGTAATATCCTGGGTTGAAGCCCGTGATTTTGTTTTCTGATGCCAAGAGCAGAAGTCCATATTTGTCTATTGGGACTACAAAATTCATTTTATCACTGGTGCGATTTAATAACACGGCATTGCCATCTGGGTAAATTGTCCACAATTCCCACGATGACCAAGTTAACCATTCTTTGGTTTCTTTGTTGTAAGTGATATTTTGTGTTGATAGAGTTTTGTTTTCTTTGACCTCGCCATCCTCTATTCGTGACACTGTTAAATCATTTTCTTTTCTGGTTATCTTATATTTGTCCGTTGAATCAATCATGTTTTTATCTTTTGGAAAGACATAATTTGGCGCTATTTCTGGATTATTTGCATCAACGATCTGCTCATTTATAATTTTCTGTGATTTTGTCTTTATCAACACGTAGTCATTGTCATGTGCCCATCTGACATTTGGTGGCGCGTCAAGTTTTGCGCGCAGAATTGGGTTGAGGTCTTCTGTTGCTGGATTAAATAAATCAATTTCGTAAATGTCGCCAATGTCTTCTCTAGATATTATAAGTAGGCGTGAACCGCTTGGTGAGGATGAGAGACTAACAATTTGTTTTTTAAAATCTTTTAAAATTTGAATCGGCAGTGATTCTTTAAAAAGAATAACGTTTTTTATATATGTTGTCTTTTTGCTTTCAATAGTTATGTCTTTTTCCCACATTTTATATCCGGTTTTTACAATTTTGACATGATACGTGCCCGGCGCGCGATTAGGTAAATAGATTGGTAATCTTTTGTTTAATTTCACATCATTTAAATAGACCTCGGAATCAGCAGGTAGTGCGTCAATGTTTAACACACCTGTTTCTTTGACTCTGCCTTGCGCAAAGTCATAGCGAAATCCAGCGGTATAAAAAAGCACCAGCGGAGCAATGATAAAAAATGCGGCAATAAGTGCGCACATAATACATACGCGAATTTTTCGTGTTAAGAATGGCATAAATTTGCTTTTTGTTTAGATTCCTGTTACAATGTTACCGTATTTAGCAAACAAAATCAAGTTTTATGGCTAAATTTATTATTCACGGTGGAAAAAAATTAAGAGGTGAATTAGAAGTGAATACAGCTAAAAATTCAGCCGTGGCTTTACTGTGTGCAAGTTTGATGTTAAGGGGAAGCGTGGTTTTAAAAGACATGCCCCGTCTGCAGGAAGTAGAGCGGATTTTGGAGATACTTTTAAGCATTGGCGTTAAAGCTGAGTGGAAAAACAAACACACGTTATTGCTTGATACACATGTGCCGTTACAAATGGATAAGATCAATCGCGCGGCTTGTGAAGCAACGCGGTCTTCCTTGCTTTTATTGGGTGCGTTGGCTGTACGAGAAAAAAATTATAAATTATACAAATCTGGCGGATGCAAACTTGGAAGGCGCACGGTGCGTCCGCATTTGTATGCACTTAATAAACTTGGTGTTCAGGTGATTTCAAAAGAGAAATTTTATCAAGTTGTGAACCAGCCCCTTAAGCCGGCTGAAATAGTAATGTATGAATCTGGTGATACACCAACTGAGAATGCAATTATGGCCGCTGTGTTAGCGCCAGGTAAAACTGTAATAAAATTTGCTTCATCCAATTACATGGTGCAGGATTTGTGTTATTTTCTTAATTCTGCCGGCGCGAAAATTTTTGGCATCGGCTCAACAACTGTTGTTGTTGAGGGTGTAAAAAAGTTGCATGATGTAAAAGAATATTTTGTAATGCCAGATCCGATAGAGGCAATGACTTGCATTGCGCTGGCGATTACAACAAACTCAAAGATGGTCATCACCAATTGCCCCATGGATTTTTTGGAATTGGAATTGGAAAAATTGCGGGTAATGGGACAGGTTATGGAAATTAAAAAAACGCGTAAATCAAAAAATGGCAAGTTTAATGTTGCAGATATTGAATTTACCTCATCAAAGCTGACGGCTTTGCCAGATAAGATTTATGGCCGGCCCTTTCCTGGATTAAATATTGATAATCTGCCTTTGTTTGTCCCGATTTTGACTCAAGCTAAAGGCCGTACGTTGGTACATGATTGGGTTTATGAAAATCGCGCGATTTATTATACAGAACTCCAGCGATTGGGTGCGAAAATTACTTTATTGGATCCGCACAGAGTTTTTGTCGAAGGCCCCACTAAGTTGTCTTCAGCAGAAATAATGTGTCCATCGGCTATCCGTCCTGCAGTCGCTGTGTTGATTGGCATGATTGCCGCGAAAGGCCGTTCAGTTTTACGCAACTCTTACACAATTGAACGCGGTTACGAGGACTTGGCTCAACGATTGCAGAAAGTGGGAGTGAAGATTGAAAGAGTTGAGTGATTTAGATTGCTTCGTCAGCCGATGTGAATCGGCCTCCTCGCAATGACTAGCCCTTGACAAACCTTTCAAAGTGTGCTATAATGTTTACATAAAATGGGCAACGTAGGATATTTGCCTTAGTAGGGCTAAAAGTATCGTTCCCAAAATTTGTCCGCCGAAGAGGTGGATAGGTCGATTAATTTATATCTCAAAATCATTTTGGGAACAAAAAGTATTTGTTATGTACGACAACAATGCTCCAAGGCAGATGTTCGATGTGGATCTTTCCTGCGCAAAATGCGGGACACACATCTCTCAATTGCCTTTTCAGCCATCCGGTGATCGTCCAGTTTACTGTGCAGAGTGCAACCGCGCTTTCCGCGACAGCAAACGTGGTACAGGCGGGTTCGGCGGCGGTTTTAACCGCGGCCCACGCGCTCCTCGCCAGATGTTCGATGTTGATGTGACTTGCGCTGGTTGTGGTGGTAAAATCACCCAACTGCCATTTCAGCCAACATCCGGCAAGCCAGTTTATTGCAAAGATTGCATGATGGCTCGTCGCAATGGCTAAATGAGCTTTAAGACACCCGGTCATTCGACTGGGTGTTTTTTTTTGTGATTTATGGTATAATAAGCCTTGTAAGCATTTTAGGCATTTTAAGCCTTGTAAGCATTTTTAAAATATGGGCAAGTTTAAAGCAGGCCTATTTTTGGGGGGAATATTGGGCGCCAGTTTGGCGTGGCTCAATTTAACTCAAAAAGGCCGAGAAACACGCGATCAAATGCTTGATCACGCGGCAAAAATTTATTCAATCTTGAAAGATAAGGTTAAATCATCGGCGCAGTATAAGGATTTATCAAAAAATGAGTATGTAAAGTTGGTAAAAGAATTTGTGGATAAATATGCAATTGAAAATGGCTTAGCAGAGAAAGTAAAAAGTATTATTATAAAGGTCGTATCATCACAGTATAAAAATATTAATTCTTAATTTATGTACAAAAATATGTACAAAAAAATGATCGTTTTGACAATTGTGGTTGCGGGTGTTTTGCTCGTGGCTACGCCAGCGAAAGCATTTTATTTGGAATTACCAAATATTTTGAAATTTTGGCAAGGAACGACAAAGGCGCAAGAAGCGCCGACGCTTGCTCCAGCCCCTATCGTCGCGGAACCAGCGCCAACACCAACACCAGCACCTGTTCCGGTACCAGCACCTGAACCACAACCAGCACCTCCAATGCCATATCCAACCGATCCAATGCCACAACCACAACCAACTCCGGTTCCAGGCGAACCAATGCCAGCGCCACAACCACCCCAACCTCAACCAACTTGTCGCGTAAATGGTGTGGATATGCCGGGTTCTTGTGATCAATATAATAATCAGCTAAATAACAAACAGCCAATGCAAGGTGGTGGAGAAGGTGGACAAATGGGTGGTCAGATGGATGAAACGATGCAACAACAGAATCAGGAGCGTCGTTTGAAAGATACACAACGCGGGGCTAAACAGTGGGAACTTCAGTTGAAAGAGTTTGAAAGGGCAAAGAAAAGTTATGAAAAGGGCGGTGGAGTGGTTGAACAGAGCACAAATGATGATTTGCAAAAAGCCAAGGATATAATTCAGGCCATAAAAAATGCTAAGACAAATGAAGAGTTAGACGCGGTTGCTGGCGATGAATTGAACGGTTTGATGCAATCACTTGAAGAAAACAGAAGAGATATTTTTGAGGCCAAGCAACGCCTTGATAGCATGAAGCGAGGCATGAAGGGCATGATTTCTGGTTTGAAACAATTTGAGAAGCAGGTTGCTAATCTTACTAAGAAAAAAATTGTTGTCCCGACAGAAATAACGGACAATTTAACCAAATTAAGGACAATAATGGACGTCGTTAATGCCGCCAAAACATGGGAAGAGGCGGAAGCCGCGGGTATTGAAGATATGCAGGACTTGATGCAAACGGTTGACGAAGGCCGACAGCAGTTGGAAATGCTGGCTCGCTGGCCGCAAACATTGAAGCAAATAAATAATGAGTTAAAAAATTTAGACCGCCAATTAAAGAAAGATAAGACAATTGTTGATCGGTTGGCAAAAAAGGAAATTGACATGACTGCCAATTATGAAGGATTTGCCGCCGCGATTGCGAAATTGAAAGCCGTGAGAGATGATGCAACGGCAAAAATTGCGGCAGGCGATTCCGAAGGCGCGTTTGACGCGATTGAAAATGATTTCTTTGGCCAAATGGAAGATGTGTGGCAGTTTGACAAAGTGATTCAAACTATGAATAACCTTGGCCAGTTTAAGTCGGAATTCAAGCGCGGAATTACCCAAGCTCAGCAGACAATTAAGAAATTAGAGAAGAAGAAATTAGATGTAACAGCTGTAAAAGAGGCTCTTCAAGAACTGCAAGACAAAGGCAATGCCATCTTAGCAATATTAAAAACCAAGGATTTTGATGCTGAAGTTTTGATTGGTGATTTTGATGAGTTGCAGAATTTGGGTCAAGATTTGCAAGATAAGCTTAATGAGTTAATGGGTGGATCTGAAGATATGCCGTGGGAACAAGGTCCGCAACAATTTAAGCAAGTGCAAATGCCATCAACTGTGAGTCGCTATTTGCCTAAGAAGACGATAGAGGTGAAACAGGCGGTGCAACAGCCAATGCAACAACAGACGAATGTGATAGTGCAGTAGGGTCGCGATTTGATTAAAGGATTACCGGCTGTAGAGACGAGGCACTGCCTCGTCTCTTGTTTTTCGGCGAGTTTTAGTATAAAATAGATACATAATCTATTTTTATTTTTTATGCTAGAATTTGCAAAAAAATTAGCCAAACGCGCTGGAAAGCTGGCGCTGGGGTATTATAAAAAAGGTGTCAACTTTACTTGCAAGTCAGATTCGACAGATCTAGTCACTGAAGCTGATATTGCTGTTAATGATTTTATTGTAAAAGAAATTAAGAAAAAGTTTCCAGATCATGGCATTATTTCGGAAGAAAACAAAAAAGATCATAATGGCGGGGCAAAATTTATTTGGGTTATTGATCCCATTGATGGCACAAGAAACTTTGCCAAACATATTCCTTTTTGGTGTGTAATGATCGGGTTAGAGAAAGATGGTGAACCACATATCGGGGTGGTGTATGATACGCTCAATGATGAAATGTTTTTTGCAGAGAAAGGTCGCGGGGCGTTTTGTAATAGCAAACCAATAAAAGTTGGTTCCAATGAAGATGTGGATAGTTGTTTTATGTCTTTTTGCGCTGGAGTGATGGGCAAATCGGCCCCATATTCTTCAGGTAAATTTCCTGAATATAAGAATTTTTTTAATAAAATTGTAAATGATAAAGGTCACTGGTTACATCATTATGGGTGTATGTTAGAGGCATGTTATGCATCCTCGGGCAGGTTAGATGCATTGGTAAAAGATGGTATTTTATATCATGATTGTTTAATGCCTTACGTTATTGCAAAAGAAGCCGGAGCCTCTGTAACTGACAGCTGTGGGCAGGAATGGAAAAAAGGAATGAAGGATATGGTAATCGCTAATCCCAAATTACACAAAAAATTGCTAAAATTATTTAAATAGAACACAGATTTCCATGATCACCCGGATTCGCCAGGATCTTGGTAAATCTTGGAAATCCTGGTAATCTGTGTTCTATATACTCATGTATGCAAAATAAATACAACCCCAATAAAATAGAAAAACGCTGGCAGAAGTTTTGGAAAGATAAGAAAATCTTTCAGACTAAGGAAGACGCGAAAAAGCCAAAACAATACATTTTGGACATGTTTCCGTATCCGTCCGGCGCCGGGCTTCATGTGGGCCACCCAAAGGGTTATATCGCCACTGATATTGTTTCCAGAATGAAAATGATGCAGGGATTTAATGTGCTTCACCCCATGGGTTGGGACGCGTTTGGTTTGCCAGCCGAAAATTACGCGCTTAAAAATAAAGTGCATCCGTCGGTCGCCACAGCGAAAAATATCAAGACATTCAAAAAACAATTAGACATGCTTGGCTTCACTTATGATTGGTCGCGGGAAATCAATACTACTGATCCAAATTATTACAAATGGACGCAGTGGATATTTTTGCAAATGTTCAAGCGCGGGCTGGCTTATGAATCCAATGAGCCGATCAACTGGTGCCCATCATGCAAAACCGGACTCGCCAACGAGGATTTGGAAGATGGCAAGTGTGAGCGCTGCGGGTCAGTGGTAGAACAAAAGCCGATGAGACAGTGGGTTTTGAAAATTACTGACTATGCCGAGCGCTTGCTTAAAGATTTGGATTTGTTGGACAAGTGGCCCGAGCCGATCAAGGAAATGCAGAGGAATTGGATTGGACGCTCCGAGGGTGCGACGGTGCAATTTACTGTCATTGCGAGGAGGAGCGTCGCAGCGACGACGAAGCAATCTAAATCGCAGGACAATGAGATTGCCGCGTCAGCCGATGCCAATCGGCTTCCTCGCAATGACGGGGTGATTGAAGTATTTACAACCAGGCCAGATACTCTTTTCGGTGCTACATATGTCGTTGTGGCACCAGAACATCCAGCAATTTTCAATTTTCAATTTTCAATTTTCAATTTTGACAAAGTGAAAGAATATATTGAAAAAGCCAAAAATAAGACGGCGCTTGAACGCACGGAATTACAGAAAGAAAAAACCGGCGTCGAGCTCAAAGGCATCAAAGCAATCAACCCGGCAAATAACGAAGAGTTGCCAATTTTTGTGGCAGATTATGTTTTTGGCAATTATGGCACTGGCGCGATTATGTCCGTGCCAGCGCATGACCAGAGGGATTTTGAATTCGCGAAAAAGTATGGTTTGCCAATAAAACAAGTGATTGAACCGGTTTTAATACAAAAAATTGGGTCGTCGGCGTTCAAAGTAGACGAATCTTACGTAGATCATTATGGAGTAATCGTCCTTTTGAAACACTGGCACGAAGA
>Ga0208373_1004205_pt1 | contig 13266 bp, 14 predicted proteins | sample RifOxyC2_FD_184036 | JGI IMG/M metagenome (GOLD analysis project Ga0208373, IMG submission 184036) | Soil microbial communities from Rifle, Colorado - Rifle Oxygen_injection C2 (SPAdes) | ecosystem: Environmental > Terrestrial > Deep subsurface > Rock core/Sediment | place: Rifle, Colorado...
TATGACTGCTTCTGAATTTATTATAAAATCATTGCAAATCGCTGGTGTAAAAGGTGATATCAAATTATCGTCTGTACCAAAGCCAGAAATGGGGGATTTGGCGTTTGGTTGTTTTGATCTCAGTAAAACACAGGGAAAAAGTCCCGTGGAATGTGCAAAAGAATTGGTGGTTCAATTAGATTCCCGTTTGCACGGGAATGACAGCGTAGTGGAAAAGGTGGTAGCTTTTGGTCCCTATGTAAATTTTTATTTAAACCCAGGCCAAATTGCTAAACAAATAATTACTGATATTCAAAAACAAGGTAAAAAATACGGTTTTAACAATTCACAAAATGGCAAAAAAGTGATTGTAGAATACCCTAGTAATAATACTCACAAAGAACTTCATATTGGTCATTTGCGCAATATTTGTTTGGGTAATGCACTGACAAATATTTTATCGGCAAACGGCATGTCGGTTAATAGAATAAATTATCTCAATGATTTTGGAGCACATGTTGCTAAGTGTCTTTGGGGTTTACAAAAATTTCATAGAGGCGAACAACCACCAAAAGGACAGGAACAAAAATGGCTCGGTGAAATTTATGCGCAATCTAGTAAATATTTAGAAGAGCATCCAGAACTCAAAGAAGAATCTTTTGAATTGCAGAAAAAAATAGAAGCACGCGATAAAAGTATTTGGCCATTATTTAAAAAAACTAGAACATGGAGTATCAAAGGTTTTGAAAAAGCGTTTAAGGAGTTGGGTTTAAAATTGGAATATACTTTTTATGAACAAGATGTAAAAGATAATGGACAAAAAATTGTAGACGAACTATTAAAAAAAGACATTGCGACCGTGGGTGAGGGTGGGGCGATTATTTTGGATTTAACCACAGAAAATTTGGATATTGCTTTGTTGCGCAAAAGTAATGGTTCTGGCTTGTATCTTACTAGTGATTTGGGTTTGGCGGTGGCTAAAAATAAAAAATATAAAAATATTTCCGAAAGTATTACTTTGACTGGCAGTGAACAAAATTTTTATTTTAAACAGTTATTTAAAATATTACAAAAAGCAGGTTACCATTATAAAATGACTCATATTGGATATGGTCTCGTAATGTTGCCAGAAGGAAAAATGTCGTCACGAACCGGTAAGGTAGTTTTGTATGATGATGTTCGTGATTTGGTTTATTCTAAAGTGTTTGAAGAGACAACAAAGCGACATTCAGATTGGAGTAAAAAGAAAATAGCCGACAGTTCACTAAAAATTGCATTAGCAGCCATTAAATTTGAATTTTTGAAACACGAAGCCAATAAAACAATAGTTTTTGATGCGGCCATGGCCACTAAATTTGAAGGTTTTACTGGGCCATATATTTTATATATGGTGGCTCGTATCAATAGTATGTTGCGTAAAGTAAAAATAAAAAAGTCCGCTATAGATTTTAGTTTGCTCAAAGAGTCTGAAGAAAAAGAATTGGTATTGATGCTTGGTGAATATGGTGAAGTATTGAAAAAGTCATTTGATAATTACAATCCTTCGGTTTTAACAAAATATAGCTTTGATGTCGCTCAAGCCTTTAGTAATTTTTATGCTAAGCACAGTGTTTTGAATAATGAAAACAAAGTATTGATTAATGCACGTTTAGCGTTGTGTGATGCTACAAAACAAGTATTGGAAAACTGTCTATTAATGTTGTCTATCGAGCCGGTAGATGTAATGTAAATTATGTTTTATCAAAAAGTATTACGTCCAATTTTGTTCAAAACTGACCCAGAAAAGATTCACCATTTGGTCATTGCTGGATTGGCTATTGCTAGTAGTATAAAACCTATTTACAAAGTAGTCAGAGAATTTTTAAATGTTAACGACCCGATATTATCAACAAAAATAGGTAGAGTTGTTTTAAAAAATCCAATTGGTTTGGCTGCTGGTTTTGATAAAAATATTTCCGCTCCATTAGCTTATTCCATGCTTGGATTTGGTCATGAAGAACTTGGTTCCATCACTTTTAGTGAGCAAGCCGGCAACTCTAAGCCACGCCTTTGGCGTATTCCAAAGGATAAAGGGCTGATCGTTTATTATGGTTTGGCAAATTGTGGAGTTGATAAAGTTGTAGAAAAACTTAAAAAAATAAATATTCACCCAATACCTTTTGGTGTTAGTATTGCTCCAACGACAGGATTGTTGTTGGAGCAGATGGCCGATGACTATGTGTCTAGTTTTGAAAAACTAGTTTCTTTTGCAGATTATATTACTCTAAATGTGAGTTGCCCAAATGTGGCGAATTTCGATATGTTTGCGCAAGTTTCTTTTATCGAGGAATTGATTGAAAAAATTAATATTTCAAAAAATAAACTCAATTCCACTATTGATATTTTTGTTAAAATTGGTCCAGATATGACATTGGATCAGTACGATGAAATTATAAAGATTTGTATCCAAAATAATATCACAGCAATCATTTCAACTAATTTGGTAAAAAATCGTTCTAACATTGCACCTCTTAGTAGTGTGGCAGAGTTAAGCCACCCCGGTGGAATTTCTGGTAAATTGGTCGGTGATAAAAATTTAGAAATTATTAAATATTTATATCGTCGCGCCAATGGTAAAATAAAAATTATTGGTGTGGGAGGAATTTTTTCTGCGGAAGATGCTTATAAAAAAATTAAAGCTGGCGCAAGTGCTTTGCAATTGATTACCGGTTTTATTTATGGGGGACCAGTGACTATAAAAAAAATTAATGAAGGATTGATAGATTTGATAAAAAAGGATGGATATAAAAATATCAGTGAAGCGGTTGGAAAGGAAGCTTAGATAAATAATATGATGTCAAATCTAGAACAAATATCTTTATCATTGCCCGTTGCCGATGAAAGTTATGATTGGCAGGGTGTTAAATTTGATATTTATTTGGCCAAGAAATTTTATTCTGAGCAGTGGGAAAATGAACCATTGCGGGCTTTAGTTTTAAAATGTCGTGAATCTTTTCATCGCTATGGAAAAGTTGCGGTAGAAGATGGCTATGACAATAAATCTTTGGTTAGTATTGTTGGTGTTAGTTATTTAGTTGACGAACGTTTGGTAAAAGAGTGGCTAACAATTAGGTTGGTTCCAGCTCAGGGTGAACCGGTGTTGTCGGAAGATTTACAGGTGGAGTTTTTGGATCAGAAAAAATTGTTTGATTTGATTAAAGAAAAGTTGTTTTATAATCAAGAAAATTCTGCACAAAGATTGTTTACTATTTCCAGATTTTGCGGTATTGCTCCATATTATCAAGATAATTTTCAGCCAGTTTCAGATCAAAAGAAGATAAAATTTACTGCACTTAGTTTTGTTTTGTTGTGTAAATTTTCTTTAAAATTTATTGATTTGACAGATAAACATGTTTATATCACAGCCATGTTCCATCATAATATTTTTGAGCGTGTGATTTATTTAAAACACAATGATCAACAGGCTTACTTGGAACTGCCTGATACGCATGAAACTCTGTCGGTTAATCCTGAAAGTCTTAGATCTTTTTTTCCTGGTGATGTGGTATTTCGTCATCCTACTTATTTTTTTAAAATCAAAGAATTGATTTTATGGGTTAAAAAAATGTTGGCTGAAGGAAAAATAAATAGTGATACTTTGCAATTATTTTTGAAAACAGAAATTGATTGGGACAATGCACAACGACAATTGTTGGACAATAAACTGGCACTTGTTAATCAGCTGTCGTCGCTAGGCGACTTGTTGAGTGGTGATGAGTTGTTGGCAAATAGCTCCTGCAATCGCAAACAATTACGTCAATTATTGGAAGAAGAAGTGCCTAAATCATTAATATTAAAATTAATATATCAATCGGATTTGGAGAGAAGAGTCGAAAAGTTTTTGACTGATTTAAATTTTTTTAATAAATATGAATAATAATATATTGAAACAAAAACCATTTGTATTTAATGCAAAGGAAGCAATCAGAAATGGTCATTTGAAAAAAAAGGAAGATGGTGTGGTAGATTTTTATTATGAAGATAGTTGGTTATCAATATCACCAGAAAATCAGTTTGATTTGACCGCCGCAACAATTTTTGGATTAAATGAACGCCTTACTTTGGCGGCAATTTCTCCCTTGATAGATGAAACTGGTTTAACTTTGCGCGAAAAATTTAATGAGGAATGGGAAGTTTATAGTTTGGCAATTGAGAATGATGATTTATTGGGATATGGTTATTTCGTTTATTATCCAGACAAAAATCATTTAGTGCATTTTTGTGATCCGTATTGGCATAAGGTAGTATCTGTGGCTAGTAGTTCGACCTTGTTAACCGACCCAGAATTTAAATTAAAATGGCGTGAGGTTCGTGAAATTTTTGCCAAAACCGTGGTTGGTGTGGCAGGTTGTAGTGTGGGTAGTAACATTATCCATAATATTATGATGGATATGCGACCAGATAATATTAAGATTGCTGATAAGGTTCCATATAAGATGGAAAATATAAATCGTGTGCGGTTGGGTTATTGGGATATGGTAAAGAGCAACGCGGCGCGTATGAGTTTATTGGACGTTGGTTTAAAAAATAAAGCCCACGTAATTGCCGATCAAATTTATAGCATAGACCCGTTCACAAATGTTTTTGTATATGACGAAGGTTTGAATCAAGGTAATATCACTAAATTTTTTGACGGGGATGAATCAGAACCAAAGATGGATATTATAATTGAAGAAATTGATGATCCTCAGAGCAAATTGTTTATACGACAAGAAGCTAGAAAGCGACGTTTGCCACTGATAATGGCGAGTGATATGGGTTCAATTGTTCAAGTGGAAGTTTCGCGCTATGATTTAGACGAAAATTTACCTTTGACCTTTGGTGTTAGTGATCAGGAGTTGATAACGGCAGTTGAGACTTTTTCTCAAAGCGGTACAGATCGTAAAGTATTTTTTAATTTTGTGGATACTCTGATTGGTACTGATTATCGTCGAGATGAGCTGTTGCGAATAATGGAAGAAAGATGTGAAATACCAACTTCAACGATTATCCCTCAATTAGGATCGACAGCGGCGGCTTCAGGAGCAATTGTAGCGGAGTTGGTCGCCAGAATTCGTCTTGGGTACAATTATCCAAAACGTTTTTCTTTCAATAAAAAAACATTAGAAGTAAAAATATATTAATTGTCGATGATCACTTTTTCAAGTGGCCAACGAGGAGAATGAGGGCGTTGTGCGTCCTCATTTCTTTTTATATAACCCATTCTAAAAAGAGAAAGTATTCGTCGGCTCGTTCCTAAAAAAGACATTGAAAATAGTTTGTTGATTAGTGAAACTTCTGTAATGCCTGCGTGCATTGTAAACACAATTCCGTGGGCGGTTAATTTTAAGAAAATCTTTTCTACAATTTCACCAGCGGCAATCCAATTTTCGACATTATCATCGGTGGCAGTTAAAAAACAAATTGTCGGTGATTTCTCAATACCAATTTTTCCACCCGTCGAAAATTTTAAACCATCGGCTGGATTTAATGGAATTTCGCCGATTAAACCGTCGTGTAATCGCTTTGCTTCATCATCGCCAAGACCAAAACCAATACCAGGCATACCTACGAAACTAGCAGAATCATTTGGTAATAGCCATTCACCCAATTCACGACTAAATTTTTTAGAATTAATAACAAAATTATCGGCCTGTCCTTGAAATTCACTTATTGTTAGACGTCGCAAGCGATCTGAAACAAGATGGATTTTAATTTGGTCATTATTTAAAGCGTCGATTTCATCTAATAAGTTTGGTGGTATTTCCGAACTTTCCAAATATTCAGCACGAGTTACTTTTCTATTAAATATAGCTTGATAAACCTCAGCCAAATTTTCGTTTGGAGCATCTAACTCTATTTTTATTTTTAATAATGGGATCAGTCCGGAGTTGTCGTCTGTTGGTTTAAATATTTGTTTGTCGTTATTTAAGAGTGTTGTTTCGATTTTATAACCCAAATAGTTCGCGGCTGTTTTCAGGTTTGCTAGAGCACACCCGACACTGATCACTGTCTGTCTACCATTAACGTCTGAGGCAGGTAAGATAAACTCTTTAATAATGTTAATGACTATCTCCAGTTGATCAGGTTTTATTTCAAAACGCCAAGGCTGAGTATTGTGTGAGCTAGGGGCCAAGTGAGCCATCAAACACAAATATTCTAGCTGTTCTGTTGGTAAAAGTTTTTTGAATTCATCGATTTTCAGGGGAGTAGTTTCCCAAACAGCATAGTTGCTACCAGTATAATCTATCATAATTGTCTGGTGATTAGGCTAAAATTAGTGTATAATATTATTACGTTTACATTATAACAGCCGATTTATTTTAATACAATATGTTTAATTTTGACACACAAGATTTTGAAGTTATTTTAAGTTTGATTACTTTTTTTGCTTCTACCACATTGGGTATTTTAACCTTTGTAAAAGATCCAAAAAGTTGGACAAATCGTTTTTTCGGTATTTTGGCATTTTTGGTAAATGCGTATATAGTCGTTAATTTTTTATCACTTCATCCGCCTCACAACACACCGGAAAGTCAGTTGTTTTGGATTAGAATCGTAATGTTCGTTTGTTCATTTATTGGACCAACGTTATTATTGTTGGTATTAAGTTTTCCAGGACGTTTGTTTGCATTAAAGAAAAAATTTTTTATTCCGTTGTTTTCGTTAATGGTCTTGTCAGCGTCGGCTTCGTTATCTCCCTTTGTTTTTAGTTCATTAGAATATCCAAATGGTAATCCTGTTCCTGTTCCTGGACCTGGAATTGTTATTTTTTTGCTTGATTTTGTTGGTTTATTTATAACGAGTTTTGGGGTTTTGATTTACAAATATCGCAAGGCGTTTGACCAAGAAAAAGCGAGGTTGTTGCTGTTTTTGTTGGGAGTGTTGTTCACTTTTACTTTCATGGGCTTGTTTACCGTAATTGCGGTTGTGATTTTCAAAACATCATCGGGAGTATTCTTAGGGCCAATATCATTTGTTATTTTATCTTCATTTGTGGCGTTTGCTATTATTAAGCTCAGATTATTTAATATTAAAATAATTACCACCAAAGTTTTGATTTCAATTTTGTGGATCCTCTTTTTCTCTCGCATTTTTATTTATGAGTCAATGCAACAATTTGTCATTGATGTGGTTTTGTTTTTAGTAGTATTTGTTTTTGGTATCGGTCTATCTCGAAGTGTAGAGCGTGAAGTAAAACAAAAAGAAGAAGCGACCTATATGGCCGAATCACTAGAAGTAGCAAATTTTCAATTGCAAGAATTAGATAAACAAAAAACTGAATTTTTATCCATCGCTTCTCATCAGTTGCGTACTCCATTATCTATTTTAAAAGGTTATATTGAACTTATTAAAGATGGTGGTTATGGAAAAGTTACCAAAGATACCATAAAAATATTGGGCAATATGGACGATAGTAATGAGCACCTTATTAAATTGGTAGATGATTTTTTAAATATTTCACGTATTGAACAAGGAAGGGTAAAATACAATTTTGCAGATTTTGATGTCACTCATATGATTGATGGGGTGGTGTTTGAATTAGATAAGCGAGCGCAGGACAAAGGTTTACAATTGAAGTGGACAGAAAAAAATTCCCATAATATTGTTGGTGATGAAGAGAAAATTCGTCATGTTATTTTTAATTTTATTGATAACGCAATTAAATATACGGATGATGGAAATATTTTGGTGAACATAGGGTTAGATGCTGGTGGTTTAAAAATTACGGTTAACGATCATGGTTTTGGTTTTGATAGAGTAGACGAAGCCAATTTTTTTCAAAAGTTCTATCGTGGAGAAAATGTTAAAAATACCAATGTTACTGGAACTGGCTTAGGCTTATTTGTCTGTAAAAAATTTATTGAAGCTCACGGAGGAAAAGTTTGGGCGCGTAGTCCTGGTCTAGGCAAAGGTAGTGAATTTGGCTTTTGGTTGCCTTTAAAACCGCCAGCTTCAGTCAGTGGAGCTGTATAATCTCAAATAGTTGTTTTTTTCTATAAAATATTGTAAAATAAAAGTAATAAATATTAATCTTATTTCCTATGATTTTTCAAAAATCCACTCCAAAAAATACTGTAGATGAAGAAATGACTCAATTTGATGCTCCTGCTGATGCGGAACGAGTGGATGAAATCGAAACTGTGGTGGGTCCGTCCGTGAATGTGGAAGGTGATTTTGCATCTGAAGGAAACATAATAATTAAAGGTACAGTGTCTGGTAGCGTACATACCAGCAGATTTTTATTTGTAGAACAAGGTGCCAAAATTATGGCTAATGTTCGTGCTGGGACTGCTAAAATTTCTGGTGAAGTTAAAGGTAACTTAAAAATTCGTGAAACAATTGAACTCACTTCTACTGCCAAAATTTTAGGTGATATTGAATGTCGAGTTTTGTCTGTTGAGCCAGGCGCTTTATTGTTTGGAAAAATTTCAATGCCTGGAATAGAGGGGGCAGAAACTAGAAGTACAAAACCACGAAATTCTCGTCGTGCAGATGAATCGACTGAAGCTGGAGAATAGTTAAAATTGCTTTTGCAATTTCCTAATTTCCTAATGCGGTAGAAATGTATGTATATTTATCTTTATGACAATTTTTTGCGACAAAAAAAATATGATTCGATAATCAAATCCGTGGAAGTGCGTTTGACTGATTATGGTATCGCTGGAAAAATTTTACGTCTTAACAATTTTATCGATCCAAAACAAATTATTGATGATGAAATTAAGCGTGGTGCTAAAACTGTAGTGATTGTAGGTAATGATGCTACCTTTGGGTATGTTTTATCGCGCGCCGCTACCTGTGATTGTAATTTTGGTTTTTTACCAATCGGCCCCGATAATACAATTTCTGAGGTGTTGGGTATTCCGGTTGGCGTCGAAGCTTGTGATGTGCTTTCCAAAAGACGCAAAGAAAGCCTCGATGTTGGTTGGATGAATAATCGTTATTTTGTTTCTAAGCTCCATATTTTGCCGGCTAAACTAAAGGTAGTCTATGATGAAAGATTTTCAGTGACGGCCAATGATAAAATGGAGATGGTCGTCTGTAATTTACAACCATACTACTGGAAGAAGGAAACAAAAGACACTGCCCAACAAGTTGTCCATCCACAGGACGGAAAGTTGGAGGCGTTTTTGCGACCATTGACAAAGCAGGGGTGGTGGGGCTATAAATATGAGGACCCTAGTGTCTTTCCTTTTGAAGAAATGGAGATTACCTCTGATTCACCTTTTACAGTTGAAGCAGACGGCAAAGTATCCAAAGAGGTAAAAGTTAAGATAAAATTGGCACACGGTAAAGTCGATATGATTGTAGGTAGAAATAGAAAGTTTTAGCAGTTGCGCCCAGGTGGCGAAATGGTAGACGCACAGCCTTGAGGTGGCTGCGACCGCAAGGTCATGGAAGTTCAACTCTTCTCCTGGGCACTTAAAAATATTAAATATGCGTTATTTTATTGGAGCCTTTATCGTGTTAATTGGTTGTCTGCTAATTTTGAAAACCGAATGGTTTTTAGAGAATTTTGGCGCGATTGGTTGGGCGGAAGAAAATTTGGGAACCAGTGGTGGTAGTCGCTTGATGTACAAATTGATTGGGTTGCTGGGAATTTTTATTGGGTTTTTGCTAATTACCAATATGTTTCAAGGATTTATAATGGGAACTCTCGGTAAAATATTTATAAGATAATAAATATGCCACACTCAGGGCGTGCATTAATAGATCCAATTAGAATATTTTCTAAAGTTGGATTGACTAAAGGAATGAAAGTTTCTGATATGGGCTGTGGCCGTACTGGACATTTTGTTTTTTCTGCGGCTAGAATAGTTGGAGAAACTGGGATTGTTTATGCGGTAGATATCTTAAAGGATGTTTTGAATGCCATTAATAGTCGCATTAGAACTCAAGCATTAAATAATATTCAAGTAATTTGGTCGGATATAGAAGCGGTCAACAAAACTCCGATTCCACCAAAAAGTTTGGATATGTGCTTTTTTATGAATGTGATATCAGGAGTAAAAAATAAACAAGCGGCGCTAACAGAATCAGTTAGATTATTGAAAGAAGACGGTCAAATTGTAATAGTGGATTGGTCAAAAAAATTGGCCACCTTAGGACCATCTGATGATGGGCTTGTCGATCCAAAAAAATTAATCGAAGTGGCTACAACCTGTGGTTTGAAATTAGTTCAAAATATATTAGTCAGTGATTATCATTATTGTTTGATATTTAAAAAAATATAATTTATGCAAATTCAGAATATTCTAAAGACTTCATATTGGTTTTATCAGCCTTTTATCGCCGTTGGGGGAGTAAAATGGTTTTGGATTGTAGGCTTTTTGGCATTGGTGTTAGCCGGTTTTATTGGGAAAATAGTTCGAATTTATTGTAAAAAAATCGATCAAGGAACACAAGAGGTTTTACGTCGTGCTGGGAATTTATTAATAACTACAGGGTTGCTTGGATTGCTATGGATGTTTTTTAGACAACAGCAGGTGGCCTTTTTAGCTTGGCGTTTTTGGTTGGTACTTTGGATTGGGCTATTTGTCTGGTGGGGTTACAAAGTAATTTATTATGCAATCAAACGTTTGCCAATGATCAGCAGTGAACAAGCAAAAAAGAATTTGATGAATAAGTACATGCCAAAAAGTAAATAATATGGACTCTGGGAGGGGTAAAAAGATCGGAAAGTGGGGAGAAGATCAAGCCTGTGCCTTTTTAATTCGGCATGGGTTTTTTATTAAGGAAAGAAATTATTTTTCGACGGTTGGAGAGTTGGATATAGTCGCACAAAAAGGAGGAGATTATTATTTTGTGGAAGTTAAAACACGGGCAGATGGCGAATTAGCGAGTGATTTGGCAATTACACCAGCTAAAAAATACAAAATGGAAAAAACAGTGCAAAAATACTGTTATCAGCGTAGTGTGCCAGAAACTGGCATTGTGTTGGCAGGTTTATTGGTTGTTTATAATCGTTTATCACAGAAAGCAGTCTTTCATTATGCAATTTTTAGCTAAATATTGACAATTTTACTAAAATTCATTAAAATTAAGCCTAATTAAGTTTTAAATGAAAAAACTATGAATTTACCACAAAAAGAACGGTCATTTGTTGCGATTAAGCCAGATGGCGTGCAAAGATCATTGATTGGCGATATTATCAAACGTTTTGAACGCACTGGTTTGAAATTGGTTGGCTTGAAATTGATGATGGCTAGCGAAGAAAAATGTTGGACCCACTACAATAAAGATGATAAATGGTACGAGGAAAAGGGAGCAAATGTAGTAAAAAACAGAACAGCCGCAGGATTGCCAGTAGATAAACCAGCAATTGAATATGGACGTGATATTATCGGTGCGTTGGTCAAATTTATGACTTGCAGTCCAGTAGTTGCGATGGTTTGGGAAGGAAATCAAGCGGTTGGAATTGTAAAAAAACTTGTGGGAGGAACTGAGCCAACTAGCTCTGATGTTGGTACAATTCGCGGTGATCTCACATTGGATTCTTATGAATTAGCCAACTTGGCTAGTCGTGCCGTTCGCAATTTGATCCACTGTTCAGACAAACCAGAAGAGGCTCAACGTGAAATTGAAATCTGGTTTGATGAAAAAGATTTAGTAAACTATCGTTTGGTACAAGAACAAATTTTGTATGATGTAAATATCGATGGTTTGTTGGAATAATAATATATAATATTAAAGCCCTCGAAATTCGAGGGCTTTTTTTGACAGATTGTATTGGTTTGATATAATAAAGATGTTTCGGTTAAGCGGCAAAAAATGTTCTACAATTTTTTAATGTTGGATGGCCAATATTTGTTTACCCCGTGGGGTAAACGTGCGGTCAACCACCCTACAAGTTAGGGACATTAAGCCCTTAGCCGCAAACATAAAACCCTCGAATTATCGAGGGTTTTATGTTTTTTAAGTCTACTTAATTATATTTTGGTTTTAAACAAATTTATAATTTCATCCTGTCCTCTATAGCAACTTGCCCCATCCCAGTAAAATGGTACACCCATACCTTCTTGAGTGCTCAATCCACACTGTTTCCAAATTTGCGTCATCAGTCTAGCGTTGTTTTGGTTACTCCAAATTTCTTTAGTATCAAATTTAATTTTATTTCTGACGTCGTTGGCAACGATGAAATCTTCCACCACTTTGCAATGAGGGCAACCATCACCAAAAAATAAAATAGCTTCTTTTGGAATTCCAGCAACTTTGCTAGGCAAAAATATCAACCACAGGGCAAAAATTACGATAACCAATGTAATAAAATAAGGAAGTAATTTACGCATAAATATTTAAATTAATAACTAATGAATTATAGCTTGATTTGTAAAATTTGGCAATAAAAAAATCCTCCCAAAGTAGGAAGGATTTTGAAGGATATTATGCGTTCTTGGAAGCGGTACGGCGACAAGAAGAACATGCCTTAACTTTCTCAGTTCCAACCAAAAGAGGCTGAAGATTTGGGTGTTGACGGCGAGGTACACGGCGTTTACTGTGACTAACATGGTTGGCGCGAGCACTAGTTTTTCCGCAAACAGAACATAATTTACTCATAAGATTGATTGTTTATAGGTAATAGGATATAATTGACAAAGCAAAATGATTCTAACGAATCGTAATTGCGTCAAGTCTCACAAAATCAAAATAAATTTTGTTTTTGACTTAACTTTAGCAATTATAGTCAATTGCAAGCTTTTTGTCAAGAGAAAGCCTAATTTAAACCAATATGGATATTATTTCTTTGTTATTTTACTTTATAGTCATCATTCCGTCTGCAATTATCCATGAATATGCTCACGGCTGGATGGCCTATCAACTTGGTGATCCGACTGCCAAATACGCTGGGAGACTCACTGTTGACCCAAGAGCGCATATTGATAAATGGGGTACCATTATCCTTCCTATCGGTTTGACGGTCCTAAATATGATTACTGGCGGAAGTTTCTTTTTTGCCTATGCCAAACCGGTTCCATATAACCCTTACAATTTAAAAGATCAAAAATGGGGGCCAGCTTTGGTAGCCGTTGCCGGGCCATTGGCCAATCTATTATTAGCCACTTGTTTTGCAGTTTTGTATAGGTTGATGCCAAATAGTTTGTTTGCCGAATTTTTTGTTATTATTGTTTCTGCAAATATTGGTCTGATGGTTTTTAATTTATTACCAATCCCACCTTTAGATGGCTCAAAAATTCTATTTGCACTTCTTCCGGATTCCGCTCACAACGTTCGTGTCGTTTTAGAGCGGTATGGTATGTTTATATT
>Ga0208373_1004207_pt1 | contig 13265 bp, 5 predicted proteins | sample RifOxyC2_FD_184036 | JGI IMG/M metagenome (GOLD analysis project Ga0208373, IMG submission 184036) | Soil microbial communities from Rifle, Colorado - Rifle Oxygen_injection C2 (SPAdes) | ecosystem: Environmental > Terrestrial > Deep subsurface > Rock core/Sediment | place: Rifle, Colorado...
TGGGCACCGCGATTACCGATGACCCGCAATCAGCTATATTGACATAAACGGAATCCTGTGTTTTGTAAACTTGTTCCCCGGTCTTAAACCCGCCATTTGCGCCTTCCTTGATGTTTTTAAGCAATATCTGCGTATTATTTGTTCGGCACACTGTGCCTGTTGAGCCGGAAACAGCGCCCCACACCGTATCCCCGGGAGAAATTGCGCCGTTTAAACCGCTATGCGTAAATACTCTTGTGCCTGTAGAATGAACCAGGTCGCATTTCATTGCGGTATTCCATGCGCTTAAATTATTAAAATCTCCGCCGGTTTCCTTGATCGTGCATACGAATTCGGCAGGCGATAAGTACCATTCAGCAACTGGTGAAGATGCTTCTGAGATGTTTTTTACATCGTCAATTGACCAAATGCGGAAATAGTATGTCGTGACCTGCGTTAAACCTGTTAGATGGCAGTTTTGCGTTGAAGACGGAGAACAATTGGTTGAAATTGTTAGCTGCACGTTCTGGGAATTCCAGGAAATCCAGGAATATGTGGAATATTCTATTTTAAATTGGCCGTTTTCGAGGTTGCCTGTATTCCCGTCATCACCGAGAGCGTTCCAGCTAAGCATTACTTCACCGGCAGCGTTGCCGATGGCTGCATTTAGGTTGGTTATGCCTGCCGGGGCAGTGAAATCAGTCATTTCGTCTGCGCCAATGTCCCAGCCGCCGCCTGCGGGCCGGGTTTCACCCTGGATATCTGTGTTAAACGCAAGCGACGCGTCGTTTAACAGGCTGATGCCCATATCTTTTGCATACGTATCAGCATTTGTCAACAAATATTCGTTTGAGCCAGCGTTAACAAAATTAACCGCCTTGTTCATGTAATCATAGTCCGGGGTGGTATTATCGCTGGAAAGGTTGTTGTTGCTGAAAATGCTGTTGTAATAGGTTATATAATAACACCTGGTTGTGCCCTGGACTAAGTTATTCTTTAAATAGAGGTTGTAGCGCTTGTTGTTTGATGGGCCGTTGAAATATATTCCAGAGCCGGAAGTTGAAGACCGGTCTGTGTTATAGAGTGTGTTGTTATAAACATAAAATGTTGACCCGTAAACTAAATAACCATAGTTCATGCCGCAACCGTAATTCCATACTATGTTGTTCCAGATTTTAACACTGGCCGTCGAGCCGCCTATCTGGATTCCTGATATCCCGATTTTGCTTGGCACATATTCCTCAGGATATCTTATCAGGTTATTACTGATTTCAATGTCGCCCGGGACTTCACCTGCGGCAATGTTTATCTCAATACCACCGTAATTGGCCGATGTGCTGTTCATGTCAATGTTGTTTTCGATCTGTAACCCGTCAATTATGACGTGTTTTGCATAGACAATGGATAAAGCAGAATGCGTATTAAGCACGTTTCCTATCCTGTATTTAGTATCATCCCACTTGCCGTTGTGCCTGGCTTCGGGGGTGGTATATATTTTAAGGTAATTTTTTGGAGTTGTTTTAAATGTGCTGAAAGCGTACGTCATTGTGTCCGCGTGCACCCAGGTGCCATCGATTTTGGCTGTTACCCTTGCAGGGGATCCGGAGTCTGTCAGGTAAACGTAAGTATTTGCGTCATAATACACTTTTTCGCCGCTGACGAAGGCACCCTTGATGTTTGAAAGAAGAAGCTGGGTATTAGTAACAAGCTGATAGCTGGCTGTTGAACCGGAAATCTCGCCATAGACTGTTGGGTTATATTGCGGCCAGGTGCCTACTTTCCCGTTGTGTGAGAATACACGCGTGTTTGAGGAGCTTCTTAGGTCACAGCCGGCCTGCCTGAACTGATTGATGCTCGTTACATCACCGGTGCCGTCTTCCTTAATAGTACAGACGAATTCAGCTACCGGTTCTAAATACACTGATGCTTCATTAGATATTTCTGAGGTGTTGTTAAGTTCGTCTGCAGACCAGGCCCTGAAATAGTAGTTGCCGGCCTGGTTTAACCCGGTGATTGACGTTTCCTGATGTGTGCCGGGAACAGCGTTTGATACGGGAATTACAAGGTTTGCTGATGCTGGGTTCCAGTCCATGTTAGCCGTGTATGTTGAATGCTGAATCTTGTATTTGCCGGTCAGGTTGCCTGTAACGCCGTCATCACCAGGCGCGCTCCAGGATAATGCTATGGAATTAGCTTCAGTACTGTGAATAAATGTATTTAAATCAGCGATCGCTGACGGAGGTGTTGAGTCCGAAGAGGTTATTTTCACTATTCTTTCATCGCTGGTTACACCCTTGCCGCTAAGGTCATATATAGTGAATTTTATGCGGTTTTGGTCGTAATCCGGCGGGCTGGAAAGATTATTAAAAGGAACGTTGTTTGCTGTAATTGTCTGAACCTCTTTTGTGCCGTTTGTACCTGTACAGGTAGGCCGATTATCAAGCGGGGTGTTTAACGTAAAATAATCAAAACTCGCGCCAAATTCGTCATTGATGTTCTCGTTGCCCAGAGCCAGGCCGATGATCTGAGACGATGAAGCGCTGGCTATCGTTGCTGTAGAGCCAATCTGGGTCCAGGCGCTGCCGTCTAATGAATAAGCGCCGCTGAATTTATTGCCGTCTTTTATCAGCCTTAACCAGCAGGGTGCGTTTATTTCAGGGTCATTGGAGAATGGGAAATTAGTTCCACTGTGGCTTTCTTGATCGAGCGTGCCGTTGTTATCGGAATCATACTGGAATACTTCTCCGTATTGCGGGGATACGCCGACAAAACAGTATCCTTGCGAATTTTGGCCGATGCTGTTTCGTATCATTATACCTGCTTTGTTGTATGCATCGTTCAAATCCATGAAGGTGACCTTTGTTTTTGCTTCTACATAACTGCCTTTGAACGATGAATATACGATCGTGTAGTTGTCACTGCTGCCCCAAAGTTTGCCGCCACCGATTATTGTGAGCTTGCCTGAATTCAGCGAATAAGCGCAGTTTACGCCCACCATGCCGAAGTACCAGTAAGGGGTCAGGTTCGTTTCATTGAAATCGTCGCCAAAAACGCTTGTGTATATTGACCCGCCGTCTGTTGAATAATCGTATCTAGCAGAATTTACGTTTAGTCCCGAGCTTAGTGATTGGGCCTGTTGCTGGAGTGTTGGAACAGAAGTTTCAACATAATCAGGGGGTCCGGAAGCGGCAATTGTGGGGCCAGTGTTGTTTAAAGTAAAGCTGAATTCTGACGACCAGGGACCGGCGTTGCCTGCGCTGTCAATTGCGCGAACCCGCCAAAAGTATATGTCATCCGGTTTTGCGGGCATGGTATATTGGTTGTCTGTCGTTATTTCTGAAATCATTGGTTCGGGACTAATCCCATCAAATAGTCTAATATCGTCAAAACTCACCCTGTCATCGTGGCTGAATAATCCTACCGCTGTGTTGAGAACATCGTCTCCCCCTGGAAAAGTTCCATAAATCAGCCAATCAGCAGGTTCTGTGTCACCGACTTTCCAAACCTTACCCCACGCATCAATACCTGTCACTTTTAATTTAAAGTAATACGGTACACCTGTCTCTACATTAAAGGGTATTGTTGCTTTCCAATCATTTTCTTCAACACCCCATTCATCTAAAAGGGCAAGGGTGTCATTTCCCCTGAAACATAAAGCCCACTTTTTGTAGTCGGTACCTGTACCACGGGCAAAAATGCCGGAACAACTCCACGGCGTGTGGTTTTGGGTGAACCCGTTTACGGTAACCTTTGCGGTTATTATTACATCCTGCTGCAGATAGCTGTCATGATATACGTAGTTTAGGTACCTCATCCCCGAAGAATTGCCATCAGTTGTACCTAATTTTGTCAGTGAAAGCTCGCCATCAGCTGCTTCCCAATTGGCTGGTGAAGGCGGGGAAACGTTAGGCTTACTCCAGATATCTGTGTATTCGCCATCGTTAAAATTATCATTTAATGTTTCTGAGTAGAATGATTCTAACCTTGCTATGTCAGATACATCCACTTGATATTTGCTTGCTCCTGATACTGCATTCCATTTTAAGTCAGGCAGTTCTGTACATAATATTTCATTTAGCGGTTCTGAGAGAGTTGGTGCTGCGGTTGGCGGCTGGGTGTTAATAGTAAGAGTTCTGTATGTTGACCATGGACTTAAATTTCCTGCATAATCTACTGCGCGGACATGCCAATAATAGGTTCCATCACTTAGGTTTGTTGAAGGAATGTATTCAGTGTCGGAGTTGAGTTTCTCCACTTTAACATCGTCAAAGAACACTTCTATTGCGCTTCCGGGCCAGGCAACTAGGCCAATGTAGCCGGATAACCAGGGGCTGTCTCCAACATAAACAAGCTGGGTGTTGTAATAAAATAAAAGTTTGTTTCCTATACAGTCAACCCGAAGGGTGTGCCACTGGTTTATTGGAATAGTTGATGTATAACCAAGATCGGCGGCCGGTATCCAGGGATAATCGTAGTATTGCCCGTTTACGACCTTGCTCAACCTCAACCCGTCTTTATATGAATGAAAACTGATGAAGTTATTGCCGTCCTGTACCCTTGTTTTTAGTTCTGAGCGCCAGGTTTCCGTAATCGGTTTTATCCTTACAGATGCGCCGTAGTCTGCCCAGCTTTTATCCCCGGCATAGGTATATTGGGGCGCACCATTAGGGTCATTGGCTCTATACATACCATCAGTAACGCTCCATTTGATGTCCTGTGGTGCGGCAGCCTTCTCGGTCCATAAATCCCTGTCGCCTGCTGATGTAAAGTCACAGTTTAATAACATATTTACTTGTTCTACTTTTATATCGTCAAAACTTGCTAAGAAATTATGTGTGAATACCCCGACAGCCTTGTCATTTATATTTTGTGTAAAAATGCCTTTTACCATCCATTCGGGTTCATTTTCAATGCCATCTGCTTTCCAGGCTTTGCCCCAAACCTGGTTGCCAACTACTTTCATTTTCAGCCAGTAAGCTTGGTCTTGCTCAACATCAAATTCTTTCTGGTCTCTTATCCAGTCATCTAATCCTTCCTCAAATAGAGTCAGCTTGTATTTGTTGTTTTCTTTCAAAAACCTGAACCCCAGCCCCCATTTGTGATAATCGCCCCAGCCAACTCCGTGGGCAAAGATTCCGGTTAAACTCCACTGGTTTTCACCTATTGCCCTCATGGTTACTTTTGAGGTTATTATTACATCTTTCTGAAAACTGGGATGGTACAAAAAGCTTTTATACCTGTTATTTTCCATGTCACTGCTGCCAGATTGGGCTGGATTTAAATACAGCTCCCCACCACTAACTGTTGCTGAAAAATCAGATGCAGTAGTTCCTTTTTGCCAGCCAGCGGATTCCGCATTTCCATCACTGAAATCCTTGCTTAACCCTACAATAGGTTTGGTAAACGTGTTATTCCGGGCGATTTCTAATTCATAATTTGCAACACCAGTGCTATTTCCAGGGTCAATGGCTTCCTGCCAGGTAAATAATGGCTTTGTGGTGTTGGTTACAGCATTGTCCTGAGGGATAGACTGGGAAGTTAGTTGCGGTGTTCCCGGCAGGGTGGTGTCTTGGTTGTTCTGTATCATTGCTAGGATTGGATCCGGGGGAGGAACGACCCATCCCTTTGCAGGATTTGCTTTTCTACCATATACATAATACGTCCTATGAAACCGTGCATCGCATTTTTCAGCAAGAGAATAATTAATTTGTAATTTTTTATTATTATTTATTAAGTAACTATTCTGGCTGGAACTCATATTTGTCTCTGTAGTTACCCAGTCCCAATGATAAATTGAATAATTTGAATCAGCTATATCCAAATATTGCGTTTCATTCTTTGGCGTTGCATCGGGCCAGTAATTCATATAATTGACTCCGATATGCAAGGAGTTATTCTCACCATAAACATAATCACGCCAATCGTATACAGGCAGGTCCAAGGTTTCTCCTGTTATAGTATAATTAAATACAATACTGTCGGGAGAAGCAGGTATCCATTCATTAGTACCTTCTCGCCAGTAAACAAAAGTATGGACTACACAGCCGCAATAACCCTGATTTTTATCATCTTTTTTCCATTCGACAACATCTGCAAAATTGTTGCAATCATTATATTTTGAGTCTGACCAACCATTTGAACTCAAGAAAAAGTTTTGATTAAGAACAGGTTGAGTTTTGTAAATTTTATCAAATACAATGTCAGCCCTGATTTCCCGTTTAGTTAAAAAATAATAGAGACCTGGATTTAATCCGTATGCCGATCTACTAACTCTCCATAAAGCGGTCTCTCCTTCCCCGTCAGATTCAGAAAAAACATATCCGCCTAAGTCAACTGCATTTAATGCTTTATATGCGTTTATTACTCCCCAGCCAGAATTATTATCACGCCCCACTGCATCAATGTCGTCACAAATATACGGTAAGGCATTTTTTAGTTTATTAAAAGTCACATTCGGCCATTTTGATAACATAAGCGTTACAACACCCGAAACAAAAGGGGCTGCATCGGAAGTACCCCATCCCCAAGAATATCCGGATTCAAAACCTGACACATTTCTTGCATGACATGACAATATATTTTCTCCTGGTGCTGAAACGTCCGGCTTAATAAAGCTTAGTTTGTCATATGTTGCAGGTCCTCGACTGCTAAAATTTGAAACAGAATTATCAATTATGGAACCAACACCAATTGCCTCAGGAACGTTAGCAGGATAACTCGATGTATTAGAATTGGGTCCATCATTACCAATAGAACAAATGGGTATTATTCCCAACGCAGCCCAATTTTTTATATATTGACGGTACCAACTATAGGGAGAACTAGAAAAAGCATCTATACCGGATTGCCCCCAAGAACAATTTACAATATTTGGATAGTCATTTGTATTTGGATTATTGTCTGGATCCATTATCCACTCCATGCCTGACACAATACCTGAATAGGTACCCCCATCATGTGTGCGAGCAAAAATATATTTTGCATCCGGTGCAACTCCTATACTAACACCTTTACTATCTTTGCCACCAATGATTATCCCAGTCATACGTGTTCCATGTCCATTCTCATCGATAGGAAAAGGACTGTTATGCGAAGTAAAATCATGCCATCCTAAAGAACCAGACCCCGTCATTGCCATTTTACTTAATAGAATAGGGTGCGTATAATCAACACCTGTATCTAAAATTCCTACAGTTACTCCCTTGCCCGTATATCCCGAATTCCAAGCCTCTACTACTTTAATTCTCTCTAATCCCCAAGTTATACCTGGATCATTTAATGAGTATTTCCCGCTACTTAGGTTTACGTTTTGATCTAAAATCACAGGTGCACCATATATCGTATCTATTTCTTCATTATTTTCCAAAATTGGTAATATATCTTTAGTAGCGATTAATGATATTGCATTTATTCCCCAATGGGATTTGTAGTTTTTTACAATATGTTTCTTTTTTTTAAGAATTTTTATAACGTTTTTTTGTGTCGTTACAGATGTATTTCTTAATAACCGAACTATTTCATTATGATTTTTATTTGACAAATCTAATTGTGTTTTAAAAAAAACAAGAATTTCGATTTCATCTCCTGCCCCTATTGTATTTAATTTATTCTTTAAGGTATTATCAATGGTCGCGGAATGCAAAATACATTCACACAATATAAATATCATTAAAAGAAGAGCCGATGCTTTACTTTTAAAACTAAACATTTATGCCCCCTTTGAAATATGTTTTTTATTCCATATTTATTTCAGAATATTCCTTCAGTACACGAACAACGCAAATCGAGAGTTTAAATTATTCAATTATGATATTTTTCTCTTCCATTAAATTAAATATGTGGGGTGTAAAGGATCGATAAATTACCTTCAGACTGTAATCGCCTGCATTCTGAAATGGTTGTGAATACATTTGTGCAAATATTTCATACCATATATCATTTGTAATTGCTATTTCTTGCTTTATACTCGAGCCTGGTCCAATACTTATTTCAGGAGGAATGCTATCAAGTGTAAAAACAGTATGTGTTAGTATTATACCATTAGGAAGCCTGAGGTTGAGATTCAACGATTCATACAAAAAAGAGAAGGTACTTACGTTAATGTTTTGACTTGTCTTGTTTAATAATTCTACAACAACAGTAATCGTTTCACCCTTTTGATATATTGATTTATTCATGTTTATATTAAGTCTTAAACCTGTATGAAATAAATTATCCGCACTTGATACAATATTATTATTTTTGTCACAACTTTTGACTAAAAAATGATATATTGTTGAACTGGATAGTCCGACTAATAAAACATTATGTTTTATTACATATTTGTCATCTTCAATTGTTGTATTTACATAATTGTTTGTAGTACCGTATTCAACTTGAGTAGTAGCCAATTCATTGGTAACCCATGAAATTGTTACATTTGAATTGTCATCTACTGAAGTGTAAATCTCAGAGATTATTGGTGGAGTTTTGTCTTCTCTTATTTTTTTTATATCCAATTCCTTTGCTTTTACTTTTACCGCATTCACAACCCCAAATCTCAATCCTGTAGTATAGGCTGCTGTAATGGATAGTGCCATAACACCAAATAAACTTATTAATAAATATATTTTCCTCATTTGCTTATCCCTCCGAAGTAATAGTTGATTCCGAAATTGACTACATATTCCATACCAGGATTTGATAATGCCGTTGAAGTATCAGTCAAATTTACCAAAGCAGGCCCTATATCCATCTGCACTGACAAATTCCTTGCAAAAGCATATTCTCCGCCTGCAAATAGTTCAGCCACATATCCATTGCCATTGCTGTTCTCGGTCTTAAATGTCGCATAGTCCAATTCCAACCCTGCAAACGTTTCTATTTTACCAATTGTCTTGAAATACTTATATCCTCGTAATCCATAGACTGTTGCTTCAACGCCTTCATCATTTACAGATTGCCCCCGCAATTCAAGTGCTATCTTATCTTTCCAGAAATATTTCACGCCAACACCCGGATAATTGATATTTACTCCAATATTCCCTTTATTCCCTTCCTCCGAACTCAAACTCCCTGAAAATACTAGGGTTACCAAGATCACGAAAGACAATAGTTTGATCATATCTCAGCTTTCTCCATTTAGTGGTTTTTTACCACCTTTTTTCTTAAAATCTTATGCTTACATCTATTCTTTGAGTATCCCCGAATGCCCCATACGGCACAAAGGCGTAATTGAGGGTTGCATTCAAAATATTCAAACCAATTCCCAAGCTAAATCCTATTGGACTGTCCATTTGTAGATTTTTGCTAAAAGATGGCGCTTGATATCCCAATCTCAAAGATAGGGCTTTTATTGGTGAGAACTCAGTGCCAAAACTAACCGTATTATCGCCCTCATATAAACGTCTTTTGAAATCGACTGAAAGTATTGTGGAATCAAAAACATACCCAAACCCAACATTTGCATTTAATGGTAGGTTATACCGTGTGTTTACGAATTTCATCTCCTGGCCAAGATTCTGAATTGAAATTCCGGTTAATAATTTTGGTGTGAACAGATGCGTTTGGAGGCCTATATCAAAAGCAATCCCGGTAGCTGATTCTGATTCTATTTGCTGATATATTAGCTTTGTATTGAACCCGATATTGAAATTACGATTATATATATCTGCTTTTCTGCCATAACCAACAGTTACAGCAAGGTCACTGGCACCAAAGGTGCCTGTAATCTGCCTGTTGTTATCGCGCCCCTCTAAGTTCCCTTGAGACAATGACGCTATTCCAACTGCCATGGTAGCGATATTATGCTTATTTACAGCAGGAATGGGAAATGCATAACTGACAGAGTTAAAGTTTAAATCAGCAACCCATTTGCTATACATGGCTGACAACCCATGTTCCTTAACATTTGCAAGGCCACCAGGATTCCAGTACATGGCATTTACCTCATCCCCTATGGCGGTGTATGCGCTGCCCATCCCAACTGGCCGGGCGCCTACACCAATCCTGAGGAAACTTGCTCCGGTGGTATTTGCTGAGCAGGTATCCGAGAATGTAAAACAACAGATTGATGGCACCCAAATAAGAACTATTAGCTTATTCATGCTCAATCACTATTTCAATCAACGCCGTCTCTTAACTTTCTAGTCATAAAAAACGCCAGGACCATATTCCTGACGTTGTAATATAATATACAAGTCTTTTCCCGGCAGCCAGGCTAGACATTTATTGTCTCCTTTAGCTTTGCGTCCCTATGTTACCATAAGTTTGCTTTTATCGGATCTTTTATAATAGTAACCATGCTTAATTTATAATTTTTTCATAGAATTGTCAAGAAAAATCAGGATTAGGAAAAAAGTGACATTAGAAGCTAAAATCCTTGTCGGTTTTTGCGAGTTCTCCGAAGTAAGGATTGATCTTCACCGCGCTTTCCAAGTACAGTGAAGAACTCTTTTTATCACCCTTGATGGAATAAATGCAGGCGAGGTTATAATAGGCGGAACCGAAGCCCGGATTGATCTCCACTGCCTTTTTATAGGTTTCAATTGCCTCATTGTACCGCTTTTCACGCGTATAAGCGTAACCCAGGTTAAAATACAGGGCTTCATTGCGGGTATTGAACCTTGCCGCCTGTTCATATTCACGGATTGCCATTGAGTACTGCCCCAGGGCAGCGTATGCCGAACCGGCGTTGCCGCGGGCGCTTGAATATTCCGGTTGTGATTCACCGACCATGGCGTATTCCCCCAGCGCTTCGGTGTAACGCTTCTGCTCCTGGTACATTACTCCGAGGTTATAGTGAATCTTTGAATAACCCGGGAACATTTCAAGCACCTTGTTATACTCACGGGATGCATTTGCGTAGTCCCTTTGGCCCTGGTACAGGAAGCCAAGACAGGTGTGCGCGCGGAAATTATCAGGGTATTTTGAAAGCACGTCCTGCCACAGGAGATATGGTTCGTTGTAGAGCCGGTTCCTATTGACTAACACAATGCTCATCAGCGCAATGTACGCGCAGAACAACACAGCCATGACGCGCCTGTTTTTTATCATTGAGAAAAAGAATGAAACCAGCAGGCATATCCCGAAAGCGGGCAAATAAGCCCTGTTTGCAGCGATGACCGCTGTCGTGGGAAAAATACTGGACGCGGGCAGTACGGTTATGAAAAACCACCCAAGCCCCAGGAGGAGCGCTTTTGAAGCTGTATTTCTTTTTATTAATGCAATGGCCGACAGAGCGGCTATCCCGGCGAGAGCGGCGAATGACAGGGCGATCTTGAGAGCGCCTATTTTTGCCGGCACCAGGAAGTGGTCGAAACTGAGGCCCGCGGGAACCAGGATGAATTGGATGTATTTCACCAGGGCAAAGGGCTGGCTTAAAAGGTATTCCATCCGGCCCCAGGTGCCCTGCGCCTCCATGTCCCCCACCCCGCCCAGGTAAAACTGCCTGAAAGCAAGGTAGGCAAACAACAGTGCCCAGAAAGACATGTGGAAGTATTTTCTTTTCCTGATGCCTGTGGTATTCATGCCTGAGAGTATATAATCAGCCAGCAGGATCACCGCAGGAAGCGTGGCCGCCGTCTGTTTTGAGGCAAGAGCCAGGATAAAACTCAAAAGTGAAGCGATGGACCCTTCAATGAACAATACAGCCGACAGCAGGTAAAACATGGCACACAGAAGGTCCGAGCGGCAATACGTATAAGCCACAGTGTATGAGTTCACCGGCGCGACGGCAAAGAACACAGCCGTGAAAAAAGCGGTTAGACTGGCTTCTTTTTCACCGAAACGGGATAATAACTTCCCAGCAAGAATGAAAATAAGGAATGAATTCAGGAAATGCAGGAAAACATTGAATAAATGATAACCGAGCGGGTTCAGTTTTCCAAAAAAATAATTCAGGGTAAAGGTCAGGTATGTCAGCGGCCTTGAAGGGTCATTGCGCTCAAAGGACTTGTTTTGCGGATCGTAAGGGTATATGAGCCTCGTTTTAAAATTCTGTAAACTTGTTATGTCGGGATTGTTCTGTATCTTGTGGGTGTCATCAAGAATGAACGGCGCACGCAGGGTATTGAAGTAAAGCCCAAAAACCAGGAGAAACAAAAAAACCGCGGCGGGCCATTTGGCGTTTGTCATAACGGTCAGGATGTTCTCAGGATTGTCTCGTCATTTGATGGAACGATGGACTGCCCGGGTTCCGCTACCAGAAAATCCCGCGGATCCCACTTGCCTGCAAGCAGATTTTGCATCAGCCCTGAATCGCCCTTCAGGCAATCATACTCCCACTTGAGCCATTGCGCGCATTCTTTGGTGAATTCAATGTCTTTTTCCGGCGTGCCCGCGCCAGTGTCAACGTAAACCGCCTTCTTGTAACCTTTCAGCCAGCTTTGCTCCATCCGCATCAGGTATTCCGCGTTATCAAGGCCGTATTTCATAATGTATTCTTCAAGTGTTGAATTATATCTTTCTTTCCCCGGCTGGGTGCCGGTTTTTATCCAGCCCGGGCTGTACCAATAGGTGCCGGGATTCGCGTCGAAATACTGCCTGTAGCGTTCTTTTGAGCCCAGCAGGAAAGTGATGCAATCATGCGCGCGCGGTACAACAAGTTTTGTTTTGCCTGCTTTTATGCCGTTAAGGCCTTTCGAGCACAATCCAAAACCCAATAATACCGCAGAATAGCCGGTTGGTACGGAGTTTATGGCGGCCTGCAGCTGCAGCTTTAATTTTTCCGGAGTATTATGGAGCCCCTGTTCCAGGAAATTGAAGTCGATCTTATTTTCTGCCTGCCGGGCGAGATGGGTGAATTCTTTTTCCAGGACTCCGCAGGCGATAAGGCAATATTTATTCATGTTCATTCCCGATAAATTCTAACAATTTATGACGACATTTACAATTGAATAAGTTATTTATATAATCTCCAATCATGGAACGGAGATACGTAAAACAACTCAATGGCGATATCAGGGCGCTGTGCGGGAATGCGCTGAAACTATCCTTTGGTGAACCCGGGCGCTTCCTGTTCCTGGCCAAAACACTGATTTTCCAGTTGAAAGCCGCCGCGCGCAGAAAGAAATGCGCGAAAGAAGGGCTTCACGTGCCCGCTTTCATGATATTCAGCGTCACGAACAAATGCAACCTTGCCTGCAAGGGCTGCTACGTTATGGCGCAGGGCAGGGGCGCTTCATCAGAAATAACCAGCGAAAAACTCACAGGGATTTTAAAGGAAGCAAATGAACTGGGCATTTCAATAACGCTGGTTTCGGGAGGCGAACCGCTTGCCCGCGGCGGCCTGCTCGATATCCTGGCCG
>Ga0208373_1004213_pt1 | contig 13255 bp, 7 predicted proteins | sample RifOxyC2_FD_184036 | JGI IMG/M metagenome (GOLD analysis project Ga0208373, IMG submission 184036) | Soil microbial communities from Rifle, Colorado - Rifle Oxygen_injection C2 (SPAdes) | ecosystem: Environmental > Terrestrial > Deep subsurface > Rock core/Sediment | place: Rifle, Colorado...
ACACTGCTTCAACAACTTTGTTGAGTATGCTGGAAAACGGAAATTTAAATATTCCTGTTTCAACGGCAACAACAACTATTGGCGGGGGATTATCTGTTGCATCAAGTTTGTATGTTTTGCAGAATGGCAACGTGGGAATCGGGACGGCGAGTCCGGGATACAAACTTGATGTGAATGGGACGGCAAATATTAGTGGAGATACAACCATAACCGGCGGTCAACTGTATATGACCGGTGGAAAATATGTCAATTGGGGTAATGTCAGTTATATATCTTATGTCGGAGGAGCGTTTTCTCTTTTTACAGCTTCTTATACAACTCCTATTAAGTTAGATGGTTCATATATCGCATTGCAATCAACTTCAACCGGCAACGTCGGGATTGGGACGACTTCGCCTGCGAGTAAATTAGCAGTAGCTGGGAATATGAGCATTGGAGCAAGTTATCTTACCGCTGCTCCCACAAACGGATTGATAGTGCAGGGTAACGTCGGCATCGGGACGACAACGCCCAACTCTTTGCTTCACGTTTCAGGAACAACTCCAAAGATGTATCTTTCGGATACTTCAGCTTCTGCCAACCAAAAACATTGGTTCTTGCAATCAACAGGAGGGAGTTTAACTATTGGCACAACCACAGATGGGTTGGTTGATACCAGTTCATACAGGGCTTTGACTATATTGAATAACGGGAATGTGGGGATTGGGACTACTTCACCCGCAACAACTCTGTCAGTCAATGGTTCTGGCTATCTTACAGGGGGATTAGGAGTGGGATTGGTTAATACATCAGCAGGAACTTTACAGACATCAGGCAACGCAACTATTGGCGGGACTTTAACTGTGAGCGGGACTACTGGAACAACTACCATAGCCACAGGACAGGGCTTTACAGTCGGCTCATCTCAATTCGTGGTTCAGCAGGGAAGCGGAAATGTGGGGATTGGGGTAGCGAGTCCGGAGGCGAAGTTGGATATTGGCGGCATAGCTCCCTACACAACTTATGGAATTATTGATTTGGGAATACATCGTGACAACGCGGTTATTTATGTTGAAGGAGGCGGCTATGGAGAAACGAACACTGCTTCGCTGGACCTTATCGGCGGTCGCGGGGATAATGATTATATAAACTTCATAAGAATAAAAGGCACTAGAACTAATTCGGTCATAAGCGGGGCTCGTCTTGATTTCTTGCCTGTTGCAAAAACTGCTGCCGGTCCAGTGGAACAAACAGCCGCGCTGTCTATTATCCATAACGGCAACGTCGGCATCGGGACGACGAGTCCGAGGGTAGCGCTGCACGTGGCAACTGACGGTTCTGGAGGATTGCCCGCTAGCGGTTCAGATATGCTCGTTGAGAGTAGCGGAATTACGATATTGAATATTTTGAGTAGCACGAGTAATGCGGCAAGTGTTTATTTTGGAGATTCTGGAAACGCCGAAATTGGTAAAATCATGTATCAGAATAATGGAGATTATATGAGGTTTGATACAAATGGTTCAGAAAGAATGAGAATCACATCCGACGGCTACGTCGGCATCGGGACCACGAGTCCTTACAGCACTCTTGATGTATCTTCAACAACCGGCGGGTCATTTACTTTGTCCAGGAACGACACGACCGTATCGGCAGGAGATACTATCGGGCAGATAAACTTTTTGACGAGAGACAATCAAACTTTAACTAATCCTCTAGCGGCTCAAATAAAAGTGTTAGCCAAATCGACTATCGGAACGGATATCAACCCGGGAATACTCACTTTCTCCACCACCCCGTCTGATGTTGCTGGAGCTTTGGCGGAAAGAATGAGAATAGATGAGAATGGCAACGTCGGCATAGGGACGACTTCGCCTGAGAGTAAATTAGCAGTAGCTGGGAATATGAGCATAGGTTCAAGTTATCTTACCGCTGCTCCGACGAATGGATTGATAGTACAGGGCAACGTCGGCATCGGGACAACCACTCCTTACTCCAAACTTTCTGTCTGGGGTTCAGGCACAACAACGGGAAGGATATTTGAATTAACCAACACTGCTTCAACAACTTTGTTGAGCATGCTGGAAAACGGAAATTTGAATATTCCTGTTTCAACGGCAACAACAACCATTGGCGGGGGATTATCCGTGGCAAGCTCGCTTTATGTTTTGCAGAATGGCAATGTGGGGATAGGGACGACGGGGCCGAGAAAATTACTGGAAATCGCCAGCAATAGTATTGCGGGTGTTGGAGATATGGACACCGGTCCTGTTTTACGTCTGAACAACACCTTGCAATCCAGTGTTTGGGGCGATGGCGGTCAAGAGCAACTTAGCGCTATCGAATTCTACGTAGACGATGATAGCACTTATGGAGACCAAGTTCAATCGGCAATCAAGATTATCAGCGATAGAGACGCCACCGCGCCATTGTCAAATATGACTTTCTGGACATCTTCGGCTGCTAGTATTAGCGAAAGAATGAGAATCACAACCGACGGCAACGTCGGCATTGGGACAACCACTCCTGCAGGACTATTAAATCTTGCTTCAACCCTGCCATATCTCTATCTTACAGATACAAACGCTTCAGCCAACAACAAACACTGGTTCTTGGAAAACAACGCCGGAGTTTTGAGTTTTGGCACAACCACGGACGCTCTGGCTGTTTCAGACACAAGAGCGGTGAGTATATTGAATAACGGGAATGTGGGGATAGGGACGATGAGTCCGGGGAATAAATTGGCATTGTCGCACTCAAATACCGAAGCATCTCTATCGGGTTTGACTATAGAAAACCTTCGGTTAGGGGGAAGTGGGAGTTCTATACGATTTCTAAGTACTCAAAATTTTGACTCAAACCTAACATTGGAAGCCGCAAGGATTCAGGTGCAAGGAGAAAGCAATTGGGCAAGTGATGCAGCAACAGATTCGTATATGCATTTTGATTTAATGAGAGACGCTACTTTAAACGAAGTTGTGAGAATAAAATCGAACGGCAACGTCGGCATCGGGACGACGAGTCCAAGTGGAAAGTTAAGCATCACAGGAGCTGGCACAACGACAGGGAGAGCTTTCGTAATCGCGGATAGCAACAACGCGGAAAGGTTTACTATTTGGGATAGCGGCAACGTGGGGATTGGGGTAGCTCCGAGCAGTAGTTATGCTTTGAATTTAATCAATAGTATGAATTTATCTTCTTCAAGAAACATTGATTGGGGAGCGGGGAACGCAAGAATTGGAGAAAGCAGTTATAATTTATCTTTTTCTACTTATAACGGCGCATCCCTTGCCGAAGTTATGAGAATAACGGGCAGCGGAAATGTTGGGATTGGGACGAGTACGCCGGAAGACCAGTTTGAAATTGCCAAAACAGGCGAGAACACAGTCGGACCAATGCTGACTTTCCGCAATACTTCTGTTGGAATAAACGCGACAACTGATTATATACTGGGTGAGATTAAATTCGCCGGAAATGACAAGTTCGCGGGTGAAGACGGAGTCGGCGCGAAGATTGTCGGGTATGCAGATGACAACTGGAACGCGACTACAAATGACTATCCGGCAGCTTTGGCATTTTATACCAATCCTAACGGCGCCACCGCGATGAGCGAAAGGATGCGCATCACAAGTGGCGGGAATGTCGGCATTGGGACGACGAGTCCGGCGACTTTTAAATTTGAAGTTAATGGAACCGCTGGCGGAACAAGCGCGTGGACAAGCATGTCGCATTCCAGCTTGAAAGAAAATTTTGAGGATGTGAGCGTTCTTTCTGGAATCAGCCAGCTTAATTTGAAAGAGTGGCAGTTTAAAGATGGCGCTTCGCCAGGAGACATTTTCCGCCATTTATCGCCATTTGCCGAGGATTTTAGAAATCAATTCGGATTAGGCGGTTCTGATTTCTATATTCAAGCAAATGATATTGCGGGAGTTGCTTTGAAAGGAGTCCAGGAAATTGCCAGAGTTATTAATTTGATAAACGCGGCAACAAGCTCGCCAAGTATGATTATTGATTCAAATGGCAATGTGGCAATTGGAATTACATCGCCTTCGACAAGCTCAGGCTATAGGCTGGCAGTGAGCGGGGATGTGGCGGCTGAGGGATTTGTTAATGTTTCAACCAAAGAAGAAAAAACTGATATTGAATATCTTACAGACACGGATTATGGCGAGGCCTTGCAGAAAATTTTAGGAAGCAAGGTGGCAACATACGAATATAAGAATGACTACAGCTTACAGACCACGGACTACGGCAATGAAAATAGCAGTAGTCAGTCAGCGGTAGTCGGTAGTCGAAGGTTGGGTCTTATTGCCGAGGAAGCGCCAGAGGAAGTTTTATCCGCTAACGGCAAGGGGGTTGATTTGTATAAAATGGTTTCGCTTGCTTGGGCAGGGATGAAAGCCCAGCAAACGCAGATTGACGCGCTGAAAATGAGCGTTGAGGAATTAGAAAAGAAAATCGCGGATATTGGGGACCCGCTTTTAGGCGGAGTAGCGAACGAGAGTTCGCTCTTTGGCGCAGACTTTCGTCTGCTACTCCAAGGATTACGGGGATTGGGCAGTATTTTTGAAAACGGGGTGGCCAAATTTCAGAGCGTTATAACCAAATCATTGGCAATTGAAAAAGCTACTGACGCGACCCAGAGCGCGGTTGGCGAAGCAATGATAAGGGCGGGCAATACGGTTATTATTGTTCCCAGCAAGCTGGTTAAAGAAACTTCGCAGATTTTCTTAACTCCGAAAACTCCTTTAGCGCAATCCCTGGCAGTAACCGGAATTATTGAAGGCGAAAGTTTTAAAGTTGAGCTGGCGGAAAAAGAATATAAAGATATTCATTTTAATTGGTGGATCGTGGGCGTAACTGAAGAACAAACGCAGAACCAAGAAACCTCACCCCAGCCCTCTCCTTCTCAAGGAGAGGGAGCGGGAGAGGTGAGCCCGCAGGCGGAGCCGGCGCCGGAAGATAATTTCTCCTCTCAGATGAGGGGAGGAACAGAAGGAGGGGTGTTGAATTCTAACAACACCTCCCCCAGCCCCTCCTCAACTGAGGAGGGGGGAGTTGACGCTTTGATTCCGCCAGTGATAGAAACAGTTCCGGAGCCAACGCCAGAGGCAGCATCAATTTTAGAAGAACAGTCAAATGAGGAGACAATACCAGAGGAATGAGGATTTACGATTTAAGATTTAAGATTTAAGATTTAAGAATTAGGATTTAAGAATTAGGATTTAAGAATTATGATTTATGATTTATGAATAAAGAAAAGAATAAGATTAAATCATTTACTGATTTATTTGTCTGGCAGGAAGGGCATAAGCTATTGTTGATGATTTATAAGGAAACAAAGAAATTTCCAAAAGAAGAATTATTTTGCTTAATTTCACAAATAAGGAGAGCGGCAGTTTCAATAACTTCAAATATTGCGGAAGGGTTTGGCAGGCAGGGGTATAAAGAAAAAATCCAATTTTACTATTTAGCGCAAGGATCTTTAATAGAGTTAAAGAATCAATTATTAGCAGCAAAAGATATTGGCTATATAGAGAAAGATGATTTTAATAGAATAGCCGAGCAAGCAAACAAAACCCACCAGCTTTTGCAAGGCATTATCAAGAGCTCAAAAAGTATTCTTAAATCTTAATTCATAAATCTTAAATCGTTTGATTTTTTCCACAAAAATATAGTTCTTTTTTATTATTTTTTAAGGTATAATTAAATCATAAAGCGACTACTGCTTATTGACTACCGGCTACCGCAAAATATTTAAAAATTAGCTGTGAGCTGTAGAAAGTTGGCAGGAGGCAAAAAAAGTATGTTCGGTATTAAGATAAAGTTTGAAAAGACGCGGAAAAACGCGGATAAAGACGCGCCTGCCCGCATTGCTACGCAAAGCGTTGCAGGCGGGGAAAAACGCGGAACAGGAGATGTAAAGGAAAAGAAGGTCTTTGTTTCTGATATTGCGCCGTCTGCCCCAACTCCCCGGATAGGCGACATCTTTTCCGATGAGCCAGAGAAAAAGAGCTGGCCGAAAAAAATAGAAGAAGAGTCGGCTGACGATGTAGGAGGCAAGCCCTTCGGCGCGGCTCCCGCCTCAGGCGAGGTAGGTTGGGTTTGGGAATTTATCGCAAAAATCGCGCTTTACGCTTTGATTTTTTTAACGCCTTTATTTTTTCTTCCTTGGGGCGTTGCGGTTGTGGCGACTAACAAGCAATTTTTAGCCGTAGTTTTAGTTATTATCGCTTTTATCGCCTGGCTGGCAAAAACAATCGCCTCAGGCAAGCTTGCTTGGCCGAAAACTTTGCTTAATGTTGCCATGTGGCTGGTTGTTTTAGCTTGGGGAGTATCGGCTTTTTTCTCGGTTGCTAAAATGAAGAGTTTGGGATTCGCGAGTTTAGAGCCAGACACTTTGCTTAATATGCTAACTTATATTTTAGCGTTTTTCTTGTTTAGCGCGGTCTTTGGCAATCGCCAGCGTGTGTCATTGCGAGCTCCGCAAGAGCGGAGCGAAGCAATCTCAACAGATGGCAACGAGAACATGGGATTGCCGCGCTCGTCCCGCTTCGCGGGACTCGCTAGTAATAACGGGATTGAAAAAGCTATTTATGTTTTTTTGGGCTCGCTGGCAATTTTGGCTGTTTTTATTGGCTTGAAATTTTTGAATGTAAATTTATTGCCTAGCGCTTGGGATTTTGCCAAAACAATTGACTTTAATCCTATTGGAACAATAAACGCGCTCGGATTATTTTTGGGTTTTGGCTTGGTTATGGTTGTGGGATTATTGGTGTGCGGCAGTTGTTCGTCATTGCGAGGAGTTCGTCAATTGGCGGACGACAAAGCAATTCCAGGCGATAGCGACAAAATAATGAGATTGCCGCGCGCTTTCAGCGCTCGCAATGACAAGTTTATTAAGACCGGCTTGATTCTCTTGGCTTTAATTATTGGCGCTGAATTGCTTTTGATAAATTTCTCCGGCATTTGGTGGGCAATGGCTATTTCAATGCTATTTTTAGTCGCCTATGTTTTCACCCGCGAAACGCAGAATGTTAAGCAAGGCAAAAGCGATGTTATTAAAACCCAGAAATTGGTTTTGCCGATTGTTATTTTAGCGATTTCCGTTATCCTTATTTTGGTTAAGCTGCCAATCGCGAATTTAATCGCTTTTCCGGCTGAGGTTAGCCCGTCTAATTCCGCGACCTATGAAATTGCCAAAGACGCTTGGAAAGCCAAAGGCGGTTCGGCGGAAATCGGTTCCGGCCCTGCTACTTTTGGTTATAATTATGGATTATATCGGAGCCAAGTTATTAACCAAACGGTTTTTTGGGGAGTTAAATTCGCCCAGGGTTCAAGTTTTATTTTAACCTCGCTTAGCTCGGTTGGAATTTTCGGATTCTTGGCTTTGCTTTTGCTTATAGCGGCGTTTATCTGGCAGGCGCTCAAAATGTTTAGTTCGAAAAAAGAAAATAACGAAGAAGAAAACGGGGATTTCCGGGTGCCGATAATTGCCGCCTCTTTATTCGCTTTGTTGGTTTGGTTTCTTTATCCGGCGAATTTCACTTTAATGCTTTTCGGGTTTATAATGATGGGCTTGTTGTTGGCAACGAACGCGGGAAGCGCGGAAAATAAAAAACAATTTGTCATTGCGAGGAGCCAAGTCGGACTTGGCGACGAAGCAATCTCAGAAAAAAATGACAATTCTATGCGCGAAATTTCTTTGCTGGCTTCGCCGCAAAGAACTTTAATTGTTTCTTTGATCTTGATTATTTTAATGGTTGGCTCGGTTTCAATTCTCTATCTTAACGGCCAGAAATATATCGCTTCGCTTTATTTTTCTTCGGGCATGAAAATTTTTGATAAAACCGCGGACCCGGATTTAGCGCTGGAAAAATTTGTTAAAGCGATAAATTTGGATTCCGCGGCTGACCAGTATTGGCGGGTTGCTTCCCAGGCTTTCTTGGTTAAGACCAACAATATTTTAAATAGCCCGAAATGGCAGGGCGCGCCAGCAGCGGCGCTTGAGGATTTGCGTTCCCAATTCCAATTAAATATGTCGCAGTCAATTTCTTTTGCCCAGCGAGCCAAGGACGCGGATGTTTCCGAATCTTTGAATTGGAGCAATTTAGGGTATGTTTATGAAAATATTTTATCTTTTGTCACTGGCGCGGAAAAATTTATGGTTGATTCATATTCCCAAGCGCTTTCTTTAGAGCCGAAAAATCCGGCTCTAGCCGTTGATTTGGGCCGGGCGCATATTGCGGCCGCTGACCGGCTGGCTGGCCAAGTTAATCAAATGGCTAGCGAAAAAAATCCAGACAAAAGCCAGATAGACGCTTGGACGAGCGAACGGAACGCGGAATTAGACGCGGCTATAAGAGAGCTTCAAAGGGCAATTGACTTGAAAGCGGATTATAGTCCGGCGCATTTTTTGCTAGTCCAGGTTTATAACCGGCAGGGCGATTTGAAAAAAGCCCTTGTTAAAAGCATTGACTATTACAATCTTAATCCGAAGGACGCAGGCGCGGCTTTCCAGCTCGGCTTCCTATATTATAAGGATAACCAGATGGAGAACGCCAAAGTGGCTTTAGAATGGGCGGTTTCTTTGAGCGAAAATTATTCAAACGCCAGATATTTTTTGGGCTTGATTTATGACGCGCAAGGCAATAAGCAGGCAGCCAAAGAGCAGTTTCAAAAAATCGCGGCTTTGAACGCGGACAACGAGGAAGTAAAGAAAATTCTTGATAACTTAAACAACGGGCGGGGGGCGTTGGAAACAATTGTTCCGCCTTTGCCAGCTCCGGAAAATAGGACGCAAACTCCGGTTCCTGAAACCGGAGGCGCGCCGCAGCAGCCGCTGGCGCCATAATTTATGCGCGATGTACGATTTATGATTTATGAATGATGATAAATTTTGTAAAATATTCTTAAATCTTAAATCTTTATTCTTAAATCGTTGTTGCGTGTGGATAACTCTTTCATTTCGGCGTAATTTGTTGTGTTATAATAAACCCAATGGCAAATTGGTTTCAAAGTTTATTCCAAAAAAAATCAAAATCGCGTTTGGGGATTGATTTGGGGAGCTCAACGATAAAATTAGTTGAGGTTTTGCCCAAAGAAAAAAAAATGAAACTGGAAACGTACGGCCTGGCTTATTTTTCAGCCGAGGGGTTTAAATCAAAATTTTCAGAAGAAAAACAGTTTGCGGAAATTTATAAGAGCGAAGTAGAACAGACAAGCGAAACAATTTTTCGGCAAGGGTCTTCGACTGGATCGATTTTTGATGTTCTCTCAAACAAGGAAATCAGCAAAATAGTTCGTGAATTGCGCGTTCAGTCTAAGGCAAAAGCAAATATGGCTTATTTCTCTTTGCCGGTTTTCGCGACTTTCTCAACAATAATCGAATTGCCTGATATGCCGCGCGAAGAAATCGCGGCAGCCATTCCTTTTGAAGCGAAAAAATATATTCCTATTCCTTTGGAGGATGTTGAGCTGGATTGGATGTTTGTTGAAAAACCGGCAGCCGATCAAGATAATCAAAATTCGGAAGGCGCTTTGGTTGCCAAAAACGAACAGCCGGAAAAAATACAGATTATTTTAGTGGCGATTTTAAAAGAAGCGATTGAAAAATATTTGAAAATTGCCAAAGCGGCGAATATTGGCGTTTTGGCTCTTGAACCGGAAAGCTTTAGCTTGGTCCGGTCGCTTGTCAATAGCGGGAGCGGAAAAGAAACAACGCTTTTAATTGACATAGGATCTTCTTTCGCTGACATAATTTTAGTTGATAAAGGCGCCATTCGGTTAGTTAGGAATGACAAAAAACGCCTGGAGGCGGAAACCGGCCAGATAGACAAGGCCTTGCTTGCCAGCCGGATAAAAGAAAGTATTGGTTTATACCAAAATAAAGGCCAAGGGATTAAGAATGAAAAAGTTAAATGCGTTTTAACCGGCGGAAGCGCGCTGGCGCCGGAACTCGCGGATTTTCTTGCCAAAGAATTGAACCAGGAAGTTTTAATCGGCAACCCTTTTTCAGGAATTGAATATGATAAAATTTTAGAGCCGGCGCTGAAAGAAGTTGGGCCGTCTCTCTCAGTTGCCGCGGGCCTGGCGATGAGAGAATAATTTGCTTACCGACTACAGACTACAGTCTACCGCAGAATTTGAAGCGGTAGTCGGTAGACAGTTAGCGGTAGTCAAGAAGTTGGATATTCTACCCAAAGAAACAATTAACCAGACAATTGCGGAAACGAAGGCGAAACAAGCTGTTCCGCGGTCTTTTGGCGCGGGCGCGATAAAATCAACTCTTAAGCTTCCGCGGTTCAGCCAAGTTAGCGTAAATTTGGAAGAAGCGAGGTGGCCGCTATATTTATGCGTGTCAATTTTGGTTTTATCCCTTTTAATTTGGGGCGGATTTTTCTTTTATTATAAATCCCTTCAACAGAAGAAGGACGCGTTAAATAAGCGAGCGGAAGAAATATACACTTCAAACAATAAGGATATGGCCGCGAAAATTTTAAATTTGGAAAAAGATTTAAAGAAAGTGGAAAATATTATAGACGCGCATGTTTACGCTTCCCGTGGCTTAAAATTTTTAGAGGATTATACCTTGCCTAATGTGCAGTTTATTGATTTTAATCTTGATGTTAAGTCGGGCGTAATTTCCGCCAAGGGGTTGGCGCAAACCTACGCGGTTTTAGCCAGGCAAATTTTGCTTTTAGAAAAACAGAATTCAATCGGATCAGTTAATATTTCGGGCGTTTCTTTGGATCAGTTGGGTGGCGTTGGTTTTTCCTTAGAAGCTGTTTTTAAAAGCGATTTTTTTAATAAAAAGTAGGCGAATAATTTTTTTCTTAGGTTAGAAATTTTTTATAAAAATCATGAATAGTAAATCCTTAGTTATAATTTTATGCATTTTAGCCAGCGTTCTTGTCGTCTGGCAATTAGTTTTGCCTGTTTATGATAAGATAACCGCGATTAATCAAGAAATTGGCCAGGCGCAAAAAAAAGTAAAAAAGCTCGAAGAGTTGGAAGCAAAACTTAAAGAATTGGCCCAGGTTTACAAAGACAAAGAACCTTCAATCAGCAAGTTATATAAAATTATGCCAAACAGCAAAGATGTTCCGGAAATATTAAATCGGTTTGAGGCCTTGAGTTTCCAGTCCGGAGTAATTCTTAATTCTCTTGATTTTGCGGAAGCGGAAGAAGGGAAAAAAGCGGCTAGAACAGCGCCAGCTTCAGATCAAGAAGGGGCAGTTTCAGCCGGCGGAACGCTGCCAGCGGGGCAAGAGGAGGAAACGCCGGTAAAAACACTCACGCTTGGCTTTAAAATATCTGGAACCTACGACGCTTTCCGCGGATTTTTAGATAATTTAGAAAATTGCGTCCGCTTGGCAGATGTTCAAAAGATAAGTTTTGCTTTCTCTGGAGAAGGCGGCGACTTGGCGGATTTTAACATAACAGCGAATGTGTATTATAGATAACCTGTCAATTGCGAAATTTGTTTCTATTGTCATCCCCGCGCAGGCGGGGATCCAGAAAATAAATAAAGGGACTGGATTCCCGCTTTCCCTCCTTCGCTGAAAGCTTCGGAAGGGCACAGCGCGGGAATGACAAAGTTTCATAAACCGTAGCAACTCACAGAAAATTATGGCGATTATTCCTTCAGCAACACCTAAAGCGCCCGGGATTGCAACGCCCGAGCAGAAAAAACAGAAAAAAATGCTTATTATTTTAGGCGTGGTTGTTTTAATAACAATAATTTTTTTATATTATAGCTTTTCTTCTCCTTCCTCGCCTGCCGCGCCTAATTTGCCGGCTGGAGTCCCTGTTTCTATTGAAAGTTCGGTTGGCCTTCCGGTCGGTTCGGAAAATTTAGGCGCTTTATCCGGCCAGCAGGAAGAAATTCCATCTTTAGAAAATGTCCAGTTGGATTTCAGGGTTTTTGATAATCCGCGCTTCACCGCTTTAAAGGAATTTTCTTCTGATTTAGATATTTCAGATATAGAAAAAGGCCGGCGAAATCCGTTTGTAAAATATTAATTTAATGACTACAGCTGACCGACTACTGACTACGGCTAAATATTTTAGGTTTGAGCGGTTGGAAGTTTGGCAATTGGCGCGTAAATTTACTGTTAAGATATACAGATTAACGAAAAAATTCCCCAAAGACGAACTATTTGGTTTAGTATCGCAATTAAGAAGAGCCGCCATTTCGATTATTTTAAATATTGCCGAAGGCAGCGATAGAAAATCAGATATAGATTTTAGAAGGTTTTTAAGAATATCATTATCGTCTTTAGAAGAAGTAGTAAGCGGATTATATATTTCTTTGGATCAAAATTTTATGAGCCAAAGGGAGTTTGAAGAATTATATGAAAATGCTAATGAGCTAGCGGCTAAGTTAAATGCTTTAATAAATAAATTGAATAAAAGCGGTAGACAGTAGCCGGTAGTCAGTAAGCAAATTTCAATGCCTGCTTCTCCAAAAATTGATTTAAGCGAAGGAAATGATGTTAAAAAAAAAGCGGAAGCGCTCGGCTTGCCGTTTATTAATTTAACGGGAAAAACAATTCCGAATGATGTTTTAAGGGAAATCCCGGAAGAGTCGGCGATTTTTTATCAGATTATCCCTTTTGCCAAAGACGAAAAAGTTTTGAAAGTTGGGCTGGTTGACCCTAATGATTTGCAGGCGCAGGAGGCCTTGCGGTTTATAACTTTGCGGTCTGGCTTAAAGCCGGAAATTCATCTTATATCCCAGAATGATTTTGATGATATTATAAAGCAATATAGGAATTTAAAAGAGGAAGTTGGCGTCGCGCTGCAGCAATTGAAAAAAGAAGTGGCCCGCGAAAAAGAAGGAGTAGATGAGGAGAAAAAAGAAGCAAGGCGGGTTGGGGTGGAGGCGCCGATAAGCAAGATTGTCGCGGTAATGCTTAAGTACGCCCAAGATGGCCGCGCCTCGGATATCCATATTGAGCCATTTGAAAAGGATTTAAAAATAAGATATCGGGTTGACGGAGTTCTTTTTACCAGTTTGGTTTTGCCTAAAGCCACTCATCCTTCAATAACCTCAAGGATTAAAATTCTTTCTAATCTTAAAATTGACGAAACCAGAATTCCCCAGGACGGGCGGTTTCAGGCGGCTATTGGCGATAAAAAAATTGATTTTCGGGTTTCTGTCTTGCCGACAATCCACGGAGAAAAAACGGTTTTGCGGATTCTTGATTCTTCAACCGGCCTAATGGGTTTTGAACAGCTGGGGCTAGTGAGCCATAATTTGGAAGAACTAAGAAAA
>Ga0208373_1004215_pt1 | contig 13250 bp, 14 predicted proteins | sample RifOxyC2_FD_184036 | JGI IMG/M metagenome (GOLD analysis project Ga0208373, IMG submission 184036) | Soil microbial communities from Rifle, Colorado - Rifle Oxygen_injection C2 (SPAdes) | ecosystem: Environmental > Terrestrial > Deep subsurface > Rock core/Sediment | place: Rifle, Colorado...
AAACGCGCAAGTGAAATACGCGCAAGCGAACGTGGCCAATTACCAAGCGCAAGCGGGAAAAAATGTTTTGCAGTCGCCGCTAAACGGCATCATCACTAAAATCGACACCAAACTCGGCGAAATCGCGGCAGCCAATACCGTGATTGTCAAAATAATTTCCGAGGCTAAATACCAAATCGAGGCGAACGTGGCCGAAGTGGACGTGGCCGAAATTAAAATCGGCGATGTCGCGGTGATCACGCTCGACGCTTATTCATCGGACAAGGAATTCGTCGCGACCGCGATTAAAATCGATCCGGCGGAAACCATTATCGACAACGTGCCAACATACAAAGTCACTTTTGAATTTGCCGAAGAAAGCGCCGCCATCAAACCGGGCATGACGGCCGATCTCGACATCACCACCGCGATCAAGGAAAACGTTTTGATCGTGCCGCAACGCGCGGTATTGAAAAAGAACGGAGACAAAATGGTGCGCGTGCTGGCGAACGACGTTTTAACCGAAAAAAAAGTTTCCACCGGCCTCCGCGGTGAGAACGGCGAGATCGAAATCGTGTCCGGATTAAACGAAGGAGAAACGATCGTGTTGTCGGTGAAAACCACAAAATAACAAGACCGCGATGCGAAATGTATGTAAACAACGCTATTATATATTACACTTAATAAAAACATTATGGATCCAACAACAATTCAAATCTTAATGTCCCTCGCGACCAATTATTTTTCCCAGTTTACTGCCCCAACGATACAAAATTTTTTTAAAAAAGTTTTTCAGACAAGGCCAGCGCTTGAAATTGATCTAAAAAACGCAAAAACAAATGAAGATTTTGAAAAGGTATTTCATGAGGCCGTTGGAATCATTGACGCGCAAGCAGGCACTGGCTCTATCGAAGTAGATCAGGGTTTTTTAGAAGCACTTCGCGGCATTCGGTTTGATCATCAGGATGGTTTTGTAACTATTGCAGAATCAAGGATACACGCACCACTTTTACAAACAGGCGGTACGGGCATAGGTCAAACCGAAATCAATGGCTCCGTTTTAAGGTCGCAAGGGACACAAATGAGCATTGGTAAGAACGCAAAAATTAAAATCAGCGGCAATGCTCAAATAAGGCAGAGCTGATGCTGCATCGCACAACGCGGGCTATCCGACTCGCAAACTAAATAAAATTATTATTAAGTTATGAAAACATACGTCATCCACTATCATTTAAAGGAAATACTTACAAACACCCCAGACAACAATCAAAAATTCATAGAGCAACGTGAAAAATTCTATAAAAGAAAAATTAAGCAAATTTTGCTGGACATAAACGATATTTTAGCAAACGAAAAGTTCAATTATCATGAAACCTTAGTTACCACAGAATTAAAAAACGAGGAATTATATAAACACATTACAAAGACGATCGAAGAAGAATGGAGCCGTCTTGGTTACCCCTTTGAAATTAGAATTTTTAGAATACTCAAATTAGATTAAATTTAATTTAGTTCGCTATCCGAAGTCCCAACCACGCTTCACTTCGTCGGGACTTCGGTTAACCCGATTCATCGGGTTTCATGTAACGCCACGTTGAGCCCACGCGTTTCAACCGTGGGCGAACAATGGTGCGCTCCCAAACTTTTTCATTATTCGCTTGTTGTTATAACTTTGGACTTTGCCCTTTGTCCGCCAAAGGACGGACTCGTCCTACGGCGAGCACTTTTAACTCTACGACCTATGCCCTTGATTTCAATAAAAAACCTCCAAAAAATCTACAAAAACGAAGACGTGGAAACCATGGCTTTGGCGCAAGCGACTTTTGATATTGAGAAAGGCGAATTCGTGGCCATAATGGGTCCGTCCGGCTCCGGCAAATCCACGCTCATGCATATCATCGGCTTTCTCGACAAGCCGACTAGCGGCTCTTATATTTTCAACGGCCAAGAGTCGCGCGAACTCACCGATGATCAAATGGCCGAGGCGCGCAACAATCAGATCGGCTTTGTGTTTCAATCGTTCAACCTGCTCCCCCGCACGTCCGTATTTGAAAACGTGAAGCTGCCGCTCCTCTACAGCCGCGTTCCTGCGGCCGAACACAAACAGCGCGTCACAAACGCGATCATCGCCGTCGGCCTTGAACATCGCGCCGACTATTTGTCGAACCAGCTTTCCGGCGGCGAAAAACAACGCGTGGCCATTGCCCGCGCGCTTGTTAATGACCCGGATTTAATTCTCGCCGATGAACCCACCGGCAATCTTGACTCCAAGTCCGGCGGACAAATCATGAAAATACTTCAAGACTTAAACGACCGCGGCAAAACCATCATCATCGTCACGCACGAAAAAGACACGGCCGAACACGCGCGCCGCATTATTCAAATGAAAGACGGTGAAGCGATTCGCGATTTCAACGTGGAAAATCGGCGAACCATGCGCGATGGCGAAACGTTGAACAAATAAAACGTTGACGTAGGGGCGTTGCATGCAACGCCCCTACGTCGCCACAATATAATAAACGCAAATTCATGATAATCGCCACCATAAAACTTTCGTTAAACAACCTGCGCAAACAAAAGATGCGCTCGTTTTTAACCATGCTCGGCATTATTATTGGAATAACGGCCGTTATTTTGATTACATCGGTGATTGCGGGCGCGGAAAGCTTGATTACCAATCAATTCAGCAGTTTAGGCCCGACTTTAGTCGGCGTCTTACCCGGCGCGAGCGATGATGACGGTCCGCCCGCCGCCGTTATGGGCATCGTTATTACAACGTTAACGGATGATGACACGGCCGCAATCGCCAAACTGCCGCATATTATCGCGGCGTCTTCATATGTTAGTGCGATCGAAGCGATAAATTTTGAAAGCCAGAAAACCACGGCCACGGTTTATGGCGTGTCGCCGGACTTCCCCGCCATTTCCGATACCAAAATCACGAACGGCAACTTCTTCACCGACGACGACAAAAACGGTATGAGCAACGTGGCCGTCATCGGCTCGCAAGTGCGTGAAGAATTGTTCGGCGAAACGGATGCCCTGAATCAAGACATCAAAATCAAACAAGAAAAATTTCATATCATCGGCATTTTGGCCGAACAAGGCACCGTCGGATTCGTCAACATGGACAACACCGTCATGATACCGATCAGCACGGCGCAAAAAAAATTACTCGGCATTGACCATGTCGGCTTTGTCCGCGCGCGCGTGGACGACGAAGCAAACATTCCCGGGGCCGTTGAAGAAATCAAATACTTATTACGTGATCGCCACAACATTCGCACCGAGGCGGAAGACGATTTCAGCGTCCGCGCGGTGCAAGACGCGCTGACTGCGCTCGGCACCATCACGCGCGCGCTACAATTTTTCTTGATTGCCATTGTTTCCATCTCCCTCTTGGTCGGCGGCATCGGCATTATGAACATTATGCTGGCGGCCGTGACAGAGCGCATCAAAGAAATCGGCCTGCGCAAAGCGGTGGGGGCGCAGCGCAATCATATTGTTAACCAGTTTTTAATTGAAACTATTATCATTTCCTTCACCGGCGCGATCATCGGTATCATCATCGGCATCGCGCTCGCCTACTTAACATCAATCATCGTTAACCAACTTGGCTATCAATGGGATTTTGTCATTACTTTGTTTTCCATTTTGCTTTCTTGCTTTTTCGCGTTTCTTATCGGACTACTTTTCGGACTTTATCCCGCTCGAAAAGCTGCGCGTCTGGATCCGATTGAAGCGCTGCGGTATGAATAGCGCCACCCGCGCGAAAACACGCAAAACCTTACGTTAAACCTGCAAATTTCTAGCCAACCGTATCATAATAACAACAATTATCTAAATTCATTAATTCGCGCAATTTCGCGTTTTGTTTAGCGAGGTTTCGCGCTCATCATGTCAACCGCCATCAACCTCGCCATTACCAGTTTACGTCGAAACACCGGACGTACTTTGCTAACCGTCCTTGGTATTGTAATTGGGATAATGGCCGTAATCGTGGTACTCTCCGCCGGTCAAGCGATCAAAGGGTTAATCGTCGGTGAGGTGCAAAACTTCGGTTCCAATTTCCTGGAAATCGAAGTGAAAACGCCGCAGACAAAGCAGACTTCAACGGAAAACGCCATGAGCATGGTTGGCGGCAGCGTCATTACCACGCTCAAACTTGACGATGCGGAAGCGGTGGCGCGACATCCGAATATCAGCCTGTATTATGCCGGAATAATGGGACAAAAGCTGGCCACTTACGAAAGCGAAATGAAAAAAGCCTTGCTTTTCGGCACCAGCGCCGACTTCATTAATATCGATACGGCAAAAATCGCGGCCGGCCGTTTTTTCAGCGACGCGGAAGATCAGTCTTTGGCAAAGGTAGCGGTGCTCGGCTACAAAATTTCCAACAATCTATTTCACGATCAATATCCGATAAATGAAAACATTCAAATCGGCAAAGAAAAATTCAAAGTGGTGGGCACGCTCATAGAAAAAGGCGCATCATTCGGCATGGACATGGACAATATGATTTTTCTGCCGGTGCAAACATTGCAAAAACGTTTACTCGGCGTTGACTACGTCAGTTTCATCATCGCCCAAATGATTGATCCGAGCCAAGGTGACACCACCGCGCTCGAGTTAACGGATATCATGCGACAGCAACACAAGATCGATGATCCGAACAAGGACGATTTCGCGATTATAACAATGGAACAAATGCTGGAAATGATGGACGTAATTTTATATGGCATCCAAATATTGTTAATCGCGCTCGGTTCGATATCGCTAATCGTCGGCGGCGTCGGCATCATGAATATCATGTACGTATCCGTAACGGAGCGCACGTTTGAAATCGGCCTGCGCAAATCGCTCGGCGCGAAAAAGCGCGACATTCTTTGGCAGTTTTTATTTGAAGCGATTATTTTGACCTTCTCCGGCGCAGTCATCGGCGTGATTCTCGGCGTGGCCGTTGCTTATCTTCTCTATCTCGTGGCCGCGAATCAAGGATTGAAGTGGGATTTTTCCATTTCCATCACCGGACTTATGGTCGCGTTTGTTATGTCAACGGCGGTGGGTTTAATTTTCGGTTTATATCCGGCGAAAAAGGCGGCGGGGATGAATCCGATAGAGGCGTTGAGACGCGAATAGCGCGAAACTTTGCGAAACTATACGCCAAACTACGCAAAAAAAAGCAAGGTCAGTATTCGACCCTGTTTTTTAATTTATCAATTGGTTAGCTAACTTCAAGCGAAATTTAACGGAGTTTAGCGTAAAATTTTGCGTTATTTTGCGCTTTTCCTTGACAAAAAATTACGGCCGTGCTATTATTTTTTTTCATCTGAACGTTAACAATGACAAACAAAAGGAGACGACATGGACAAGAATCTTCAACAATTTCCAACGAGAGACATCTTCAACCCGTGGAAACCGTGGGCGATCGGCGCAATGATGCTTTTCGCAGCGGCAATGACCGTCTTCATCATCAGGAATGGCGAAATACCAAGCTGGTACCGACTGGTGATCTTGTTTTCCGTAGCCGTTGGCTCCATCGCGCTGTGTGCTCACTTACTCGACAACGATTGGATCAAGGTGCCAAAGACACAAGTCAAGGAACGCGGCTACTGGCACGTTACAATCTCCGGTTTTTCTGCCGCCGTGGCCAAAGGCTGGTCACGCCAAGAACAGAAAGAGTTGATCTATCTTTTCGACGGCATGCCGATCGAGATCACGTATTTTGATGAGGTCGGCACGGAACAAACTCGACAATTCCGCGTTCGATTCAACTACGACGGCGGTCCGCTGTACGCGCGCTACCTTGTTTTCTACAAGTGGTATCTCGCGATTCCGAAGACGAAGGAAGCGGCCGAATACGTCATGAAGCCAACCGCTCCTTTCTTTTCTATCGAACGAATCAAAACTCCGGCAACGCCGGCGAGCAACAGCTAAAAAGGAGAAAACATGGACGAAAATCTGCAACAGTTCCCGAAAAAAGACATGTTCAACCCATGGACTTTTTGGGCCTTATTCTCTTTGTTTCTTTTCTGCTGTTGGGTCTTGGCCATGGCCGTATTCCCGGAAACACACTGCGACCTTTACTACGTCTTGATGTTTCCGATCATCATTGCGATCGCCCTTACCTTACTTAGCTGGTCCAGCTGTTGTTCTGATGATTACTGGATCAAAGTGCCAAAAACTCGTTTGGAGGGAAGCAAATATCTCACCCTGCTAAACGGGAAGCTCTGCCCGGCGACACCGGGAAGGTGGTCACGTGAAGAAATGTCAGAGCTGTTCTTTCTCTACGATGGAATGGCAATGGAAATTTCATTCCTCGACGAACGCGGCGTGCGACACGAGCTGAACTTCCGCGTTCATTTCAGCGCCGCAAATCCCGCCACAGAAGATTTCGCCAAATTCTATCAGTGGTACTACGAACTCCACGTCAAGATGCCAAATGCGGACGCGGTGTTCGAACACATGAAGGGGGGCAATGCCCAACCGATGATTTTCCGCATCGAGTTTCCGATCAACCCGACCATTCCGGCGATAAACGCCTGAAACTCACACGACCACTCCGAGCAAACGGGGTGGTTTTTTGTTAAGACGCAAAATTAACAACGCAAACAAAAAACAGACCCGAGAGAGCTCGAGTCTGTTTGTATTTCGACAAAGGCAAGATGCACTCATCCATGATAGACTTAACACCGGGAGGGCAAAACATGTCGAAAGGAAGTGATAATGTCATAGTACAGGGAAGTAGAAATGTCATACCCGTGTGCTAACATGGTTAGTTAATAAATAACTAAACCATGTATGACAGAACGCATTTCTATGAGTCCAAAAGAGCTTAAGCGACACGACGTAATCAATCAGATGATTGATAAATTGATCAATGGGACAACGGCCTCGAAGTTGCTGGCGGTGTCAGTTCGACAAGTGAAACGGTTGAAAGCGGCCTTTTTGAAACGTGGCGCCAAGGGGTTAATCCACGGTAACCGCGGGCGGGAAAGCAATCATAAAATTGGTTCCCGTGAAAAGAAAAAAATCGTTCGGCTGTTGCACAAATACTATCCGGACTTCGGGCCGACTTTTGCTGCCGAGAAATTGGACGAGCTACACGATTTAACGTACGATCCCAAAACGATACGCGCAATCATGATGAAAGAAAAATTGTGGAAAGCGAAAATAAAGAAGGGGGCGGAAGAACATCGGAGTTGGCGAGAAAGGAGAAGTTGCTTCGGCGAGATGGAACAATTCGACGGTTCATATGAACACTGGTTTGAAAACCGCGGTCCCAAGTGTTGCTTGCTTGCCGCGATAGACGACGCTACCGGCATCGTCACGCATGCCAAATTCGCGCAGAACGAAGGGGTAATGTCGGTTTTTGGCTTCTGGCAGGAGTACTTGTTTCTACGCGGAAAACCCATGGCAATATACACAGACAAGTTCAGTACCTACAAAATGAACCAAAAACAGGCAATGGAAAATCATGACCAGAAAACGCAATTTCAGCGAGCCACGTCCGAGTTACAAATCGAAGCGATTTTTGCCGAATCACCGCAGGCAAAAGGTCGGGTTGAACGGCTATTCGGCGTGTTGCAGGATCGTCTGATTAAGGAATTACGATTGGCAAAAATTAACAACATAGAAGAAGCAAATGAATTTCTAAAAAAGTACTTGGTTAAGTTCAATAAAAAGTTCGGAGTTGAGCCCAAAAGCAAAACTGATTTGCATCGTGCCTTGCCGGAAAAGGAGGCGAGAAATCTATCCGGCATTTTTTCTCGGCAGACAAGAAGGGTGGTGCAAAATGATTTTACGATTAGTTTCGAAAGTTGTTGGTATCAACTAAAAAAAGAGCAGCCGGCGACAATCGGCAAACGCGATCAAGTGACCGTGGAAGAACACACGAATGGCGAAATCAAAATTCGCTACGGCGGCAAATACTTGAATTATGAGCGGTTGCCTGAATATGCCAAAAAACCAAGGCGCCCTGAACAAAAATTGTGGGTTATTGCCGCTACCGCTCCGGCGATTAACGTGGCCAAAACTATTCACTAAAGCACAAGTCAAACTGTCAAGGTATGACATTTCTATTTCCCTCAAACTATGACATTTCTACTTCCCGTTGACAAACATAAAAACATCCTTGACAAACCGCCACATCCTCGCTACACTGCCATTTCATCTGTAAATTGACAACCAAACTTGGAGGAAAAATATGTCTTTGACGGAAATCGGCATCATCGGACTTTTGACAACGCTGTTCATCGGCTGGCTCTTCATGAGCATCGTCGTAACGCGCACCGGCAAACTCACCATCATCGGCGAGTGGGGCGCGAACGCGTGCGATGTGCTCAAACCGGGAGTCTGTCTGATTTTTTGGCCGTTGCGACAAGTCATGAAAAAAATTTCAATTTCCACGCGTACGATGAATATCGCCAAATTCATCGTCAACACACTCATGGAGGACGCGGCCGCCGGACCGGTGAGTTTCCGCGAAAATGAAGTCGTGCCACTCGTGCCAGGTGAAGTCAGCGTCATGTATCACCTTGATTTTTTTCAACCGCGTAGCGATATGGTTGACCGGCGAAAATTGGACGGCTATTTCAAACTTCGCACAGTGAACGGTTTCGAATACGCCAAAGCGGAAGAGATCATCAAAGACAAAACCCAAAGCTGTATTCGCGAAATCGCCAGCCGACTCGGCGCCCTGACGGTCATGTCTTGGCCGCCCACAATGACGGTCTCGGTAAGAGAAAAAATCGCTGACCTTTTGAACGAACAACATATTCCAATCACCATCATGTCCTTGCACATGAACACCCCCTTCACCTTTGCCAATCCCGAACACGCCAAGGCAGTGGCCGCAAAAGCCACCGCCGTGCTTCGACTCGACGCCGTGGACAAGGAACAAGACGTGCTGGAACGGGAAGCTGACCGGCAAATCGGGATCAAACGCAAGCAAGGAGAAGCGGAAGGGGAAATGGAAAAAATAAAGTTGCGCAAACTATTCGAATCATATGGTATCGACGAATTGCCTCCGACTCATCGCTTCCTCGGACGATTAAGCGTAGGCGCGCTTCGCGCCTACGAAAAACTGACGCAAAGCCCGAACAAAACGTTTACCATCAGTTCCTCGATCATGGATGAAATCAGAAGCATGTTATCCAGAATGGGAAAGGATTAAAATGGATAAAACTCAAAATCCCATGATTGTCCCATTGTTTTACTTGACTCTCGGCATCGCGACTTACACCGCGATCAACGCTTGGACATTCTGGCCGGCGCCGTACAAGTATGTGCTACCGCTGGCTTTCGCCATTGTGGCCGTAATCGACTTTTTCGTACGACTGAACAATCAGGGACAGACAACCAAGCCGGTCGCGTTGCCAAAGACCGATCCGGCTCCGCCAAAAGTTGCGGTTGCGCTCGCCGTTGAAAAACCGGTCATTAAAAAAGACGAGGCCAAGCCAAATGAAATCGCAGACAGTTTGAAAGCGCTGGCCATTTCCGTTGTTCTCATCGCGCTCGTCGTCATGGGCATCGGCAAACTGTTCCAGTTCATAAACGCCAGCAATCAAGCGTTCATCGCATCGGCACGCGGCACCACCGTTGTCCACGCCTTTCCCATCGACCACACCTACAACCAAACCAAAGAACTCTCCCGACTACTTTGGATTGACCCGGGGAAAACTTATAATCTTTTCGAGCTGGAATCCGGTCAGCACTGGAAATGGTACTTCAGGCGCAACCTCGAATATCGCATTATGGCTACCGGTCGAGAACCGTTCATCCAAATACAACGTCATCCCGATAGCGGCCAGGAACCAACGGCTGATCGAAAAGGCATGTTGCAAGTGAGAACAAAAACCGCCAACAATGAGGTTGAAGCGTACCGCCTGCGGGCATACTTCATCGACTAATCACGAGCCACCGATCAAATCGGTGGTTTTTTTACTTGACAATTACCCACCCATCTTGCATTTTACGTAAATTTTGACAACCCTATTCCAAATCATTACAATCAAGTCGGTATAGGGAACTCAGTTCTTTCACCCAATTCCAAGGAGCGGAAATGAAACTGCGCCCGAAAAAAATAATCATTCGCTCACTTCTATTCGCGGCCATCGGCGCGGCCGGACTCATTGTCATCGACCAAGCCACGCACTGGCCCCAGACGGCCAAACTAATTTGGCCAATCGGTTGGTTGATCATCGCTTTTTTGAACATCATTATTTGCCTGTATCAAAACGCTCATGCCGATGATACGCCAAAAACTTCGTCAACCAAAAGTTCATGGCTTACCGCTCCCGCCGCTTCGTCGGTCGGAAAAAGCAAGTCAAACAACTCCTCTATCACGGAGTTCGCATACATTCTCGGCGTCCCGGCGCTTATCGCGCTCATCATCATGGGTGGCGTGAAGCTGATGCAAATGATTCAAGAAAGCAATCGGGAATTCATCAAAAACAGTCGAACCGTCGTTGTCACCAATCCCATGGGCATCAGTAGCGGCTGTGACCAAAAAGTGGCATCGTCGAAAATTCTTTGGTTCGACCCGGAAAAAACATATGATGTTTTCGAGCTGGAATCAGGCCAGCACTGGAAATGGTATTTCAAACGCGACATGGAATATCGCATTATGGCGACGGGCCGGGAACCATTCATTGCCGTCCAACGCGGGATCAACAGCGGCCGAGAAACAACGGCTGACCGAAAAGGCATGTTGCAAGTGAGAACAAAAACCGCCAACAACGAAGTGGAGGCGTATCGCCTCACCACGTGCACCATCAAATAAAAAGACCGAGAAACATTCTCGGTCTTTTCTTATCCTAGCAATTATTTCAAATCGCTAATCACCTTGTCCGGATAAAAATTCAAGCTATTCATTATCACTTTCGCGTCATCCCACCCATCCAGCACTTCAATTTCCAAAATTCGACTATCAAGATTAACGGCAACAACATCGATCAACCGATTGGTATCGCCGCTCACGCGATCTTTTACGCCTTTGAACCAAACGGCCTTTTGTCCGTCCAATTCCACATCTTCTCTAACTGTATCGCTTTTTAACAAATCAACGGACTGCTTGGCATAGAAACCGGACAGGTCAAGCTTTTCTTGCCAATTGGAAAATGTAATTATTTTTACCGCCACCCCCACCTTTTTGTCTTGAAAAAAACGCACGGTCACGCCGTCTTCGCCGCTATCTTCCACCGTCCAGCTTTTCGGAAAACGCAACTCATACCGCGACGCCGGATTGGTATAAACCTTCCAGCCCGCCACCGCACTTTTCACCGCGCCGCTACTCATAGCCAAGCTGTCCGGCCGGCCACCCTGTTTCGCACAACCCGCCACAGAAACCGCGACAAACAACGCCAAAACCGCTAGTAAAATCCTCCGCATAAATTACTTTTCCACAATCGAGCTAACAATCGAATCCAATTCCTCCTCCGAATAAAATTCGATTACCACCTGACCGCGGCCATTTTGATTGACTATGTTAACTTTAGTTTTTAAATAATCGCGCAAACGTTCCGCCTTTTCCGCCGTAACCGGATCAACCCGTTCCGCCGTTGTTCGCCGCGGCTTGCCGGTCAATTGCCGACTCTCATTTTCCGCTTCGCGCACATTAAGGTCGCCCGATATCACCTTGTTAAAAAATTTCATTTGCTCTTTATCGTTAGGCAATCCGGCAATCACTTTTGCGTGTCCTTCGGAAATTTTTTCTTCGGCCAAGGCGGTTTGCACTTTTTCCGGCAACTGCATGAATCGCACGGTGTTGGCCACGGTCGATCGACTGACGCCCAGTTTGTCGGCCACGGCCTCCTGCGTCAAGCTGAACTCATCGATGAGCCGCTGATAAGCCACCGCCCGCTCCATCGGATTCAAATTTTTTCTTTGTATATTTTCAATCAAGGCCAACTCTAATTTCTCCTGCTCCCCCGCTTCTCGCACCAGCGCCGGCACGGTGTTCAAACCGATAATCTTGGCCGAACGCAAACGCCGCTCGCCGGCGATGAGCTGATAGCCGCCCGGCAGCTTGGTCACGATGATCGGCTGGATAATGCCATACACCTTGATGGATTCGATCAGTTCTTCCAACTCTTCATGGCCAAAGACTTGCCGCGGCTGCATTGGATTGGCCTCAATCATGTCCACCGGCAACTGCAGCACGCGATTGCCGCTTTCGGCCAACAAAAACTCTTTGTTGCTTTCGGAAAGAATATTGTCAGGTACTTTTTTCGGTATCAGCGAACTAAGGCCGCGCCCCAGTCCGGAATTTTTCAACATAAGAATTTATTTTTATTTTGAAGTGTTAAATCGCAGAAAACAATGGAAATCCCTGAATTCTTTTTACAATATTTCAAGCAACTCTCGCGCCAGCTTTTCATACGCCCGGCCGCCCTTTGACGACGGATCATAATGCAAAATCGACTTACCATAACTTGGCGCTTCAGTCAGGCGAACGTTACGCGGGATCACGGTGCGAAAAATTTTGTCCGGGAAAAATTTATATAATTCCTGCATCACTTGATCGGACAGGCGCGTCCGCTTGTCAAACATGGTGATCACGGCGCCAAGAATAGACAGCTCCGGCTTCAGATGTTCCTGTACCAAATTGATTGTGTTAATCAGCTGACCCAAACCCTCCAGTGCGTAATATTCGGCCTGCACCGGAATCAATATATAATCAGCCGCCACCAAGCCATTGACCGTAAGCAAACCAAGCGATGGCGGACAATCAATCAAAATAATATCATAGTCGCTAAGCACTTCGAGTATCGCGTCGCTCAACCGATGTTCGCGCCGTTCCAAGTTCACTAACTCCACATTAGCGCCGGCCAAAGCCGGCGTAGCCGGAGCCACGCGAAAACCCACATGACTGGTCGGATGCAAAATTTCTCGAACTAAAAATTGGCCGGCCAAGGCCTCGTAAATTCCGCGATTGATATTTTGATAATCAATACCAAGGCCGGAGCTGGCATTGGCCTGTGGATCAAGATCAATCAGCAAGACGTATTTACCACTCTCTGCCAAATAAGCACCAAGATTAACAGCGGTCGTGGTTTTGCCCACGCCACCCTTTTGATTAACAACGGCAATGACTTTTGCCATATTTTAGAAGTATAACTTTACTTGCATATTATACAGCAGATTATTCTCTTTGACAACATCTATTTTTCGCGATATAATCGTTTTCGTTAAATAACCATAAGTTATGCCGGGGTGGCGGAATTGGTAGACGCACGGGACTCAAAATCCCGCGGTGGCAACACCATGAG
>Ga0208373_1004217_pt1 | contig 13249 bp, 11 predicted proteins | sample RifOxyC2_FD_184036 | JGI IMG/M metagenome (GOLD analysis project Ga0208373, IMG submission 184036) | Soil microbial communities from Rifle, Colorado - Rifle Oxygen_injection C2 (SPAdes) | ecosystem: Environmental > Terrestrial > Deep subsurface > Rock core/Sediment | place: Rifle, Colorado...
ATGCCGAACGACCAGATGCAGTGTTTTTGGTTGATTACGCCGGGTTTAACCTGCGTTTTGCCAAGGAAGCCAAAAAACGGGGAATCAAGGTTATTTTCTACGTCGCGCCTCAGGTGTGGGCTTGGAAAAAAGATCGGGTCAAGACCATGCGCGCCTGCATTGACGAACTGATCGTGCTCTTTCCCTTTGAAGTGGAGTTTTTTAAGCAGCATGGCATTACCTGCCGCTGCTTTGGGCACCCTTTGCTGGATATCTGTAAGCCCAGCCGCAGCCGGGCCGAGGCCCTAACCGCCGTAGGGCTGGACCCTGCCAAAATGACCTTAGCGCTGCTTCCCGGCAGTAGGTACAACGAGATTCACAAGCATTTGCCTTTGCTGGTGCCAACCTTAGAGCGCTTGCACCAAATGTCCCCTGACCTGCAGTTTGTTTACCCTCTGGCCCCGACCATTCAGCCGGGTGAGGTGGAAAGCGCCTTTGCAGGCAAAAACCTACCCCTTGCTTTGGCCCAAGGCATGACCTACGACCTGGTTGCCGCAGCGGACCTGGCTTTGGTCGCATCGGGCACGGCAACCTTGGAAACCGCTTTGCTTGGCACTCCCTTGGTGATCTTTTACAAAGTCACCAAGGCAACCCACTGGATCGGCCGCAACCTGCTCAAGATCGGTGCTGTGGGCTTGCCCAACATCGTTGCGGGGCGGGAGATCGTACCTGAATTGATTCAACATGATTTTAACCCCCAAACCCTGGCCAATCTTGCTGCTGACCTGCTCATAGACCCGCAAAAGCGCAGTTTGATCAAATCTGACTTGGCGGCCTTGAAACTACGCTTGGGTGAGCAGGGGGCCTACCAAAAAACTGCAGATTTTTTGGCTGCCCAACTGAAAAAGGAAGCTTAAGAAATCCTTTTTTACGGAACGGTACAGGTATGCGTAGCAGGCGAACAAGACGCTCTGCGCATGGAAACCGCCTGTATAACCATCCCCGTTTATCGTTCGACTGGCAGACTTCTAAGGGGTATTGTTATGCCCTAAAAACCCTGTTTGATTTTTTCCATGGCGCCTGCAACGAACCTGCAAGCAGCGTCTTGGCAAAGCTGCCTTGTCCGCGTTAGGCTTTACATGCCAAGGGAATGGCCCTTGCATAGTTTATCAGACTTACCCTGTCCCCCGAAATGCGCATGAGCCGCTTGCCTTGGCTTTTTCTGTTCCTGATGGTTTTTGGGGGCCTGCTGCCCCAGGGCACTGTGCTGGCGCAAGAGAAACTGGATTATTACATCGGCGGCGGCATGTCCCTTGCCAGCAACCCGCAAGAAAAAGAGTTGGAACCTGCCGCCAATGCTTCGGCATTTCTTTTTGACTTTCCCTTTGGCCGCATTGGCTACACCCTTACCACCGCTCAAAAAAGCTATAACCTCTTTGATTATACCTTTGATACCTACCTCAAAACCGAGGCCTACTATGCCGCTTGGCGCTTTGGTTTTGGGGAATCTGCCAACGAGGGGCTTTACGGTCTTCTGGGGGTGGGGTATTTCATGAGCACCTTTGACCTGAGCCAAAACTTAGAATTGCAAAACGGCTACAACTGGGGGCTGATGAGCGGGTTGGGGCTTGCCATCCCTTTGGCGGAAACAAAAATTTGCTTGGAATACGGTTTTTATTGGGCTGAGTCGCGGTTTCACGATATTGATGTGGCAACCGGCTCCAACCTGTTGATGGTATCATTGCAAATGGGGTTTTAAATGAAGGGACATGGGCTGCAAACGGCGCTGTTTGCCCTGGTGTTGGCCATGCTGATGGGTTGCGAGGTGGATAACGGTGTCAAAGCGGAATTGGCCAAATCCGACCTGCTTGACACCTTTGCCAAGGTATTAACCTTCACCCCCGATTACAACACAAGGGCGCGAGGGGTTTTTCAGCTCAACCTGAAAGCCAATCAAGCCTTGGACCAAGAGATTTGGAATTGGGAAAACCCTGGTTACTTTTCCAACTCTTCTAGAGTGGTCAGCAGCATTCAAACCCTAGCAGACCCCTTGCCCACCACCAGCGCTGAGTTTTCGCAATACCTGATCTATCTGGACGGCACCGCCCCATACACTCAGGCGGAAACCGGGGTACTGCGTCCCATCAAGTTGGATTCCAAAACAGAATACATCTACGATACCAACGGAGATGAGGTTGTACCGTCAACCTATGATACCTTTGCTGTCACCTACAATGCCCAAACCGGCGACCTGGAATCCTACGTCGAGACGTACTACGCAACAGACGGCAGCCTTTCTTCCATGAAAAGTTATGCCTTCACGGTGGACCCGCGCCCAGACAGCCAATATTACCTTTCCAATTACATTTTGCGGGAAGGTGCCGATGCCAGCATAACCGGCAGCTATGTGGCATCTATCACCTATAGCGCCAGCGACACCTTGATTGAAGAGGTAGTAACCGAAGCAACCTACGATACAGACGGTGCCTTGGCCGAGTTCTCAGATTATTCCTTTGGTACTGCGAACAGTGAAACTGTGGTGAAACAAATCACTACCACCACGACTTATTTAGAAAGTACAACCGATGTTAATGCCTTCACCGTGGAAACAGTGGTTAAAAAATACGACTCCAACGATACCCAGGTATGGGAGCAGGTCGAAACTACGTTGTATGCCAACAAATATCTGGGTGAAAAAGTCAGTTACAGCGTTTTGGAATATAATGTTTCTGCCAGCGGCAACAAAACCTTGAGCGACCAAACCACGCAGGTCTATTCTTACGGCCTGCTGGCGAGCCAAAACGAATATCTTGTTTCGAGCGGCAATGCCTCTTTGAACCGGATTATAACCTACACCCGCGATACGGCAGGCCGGGTTTTGGAGGTGCTCACCCAAAACGGCAGCGCCAAAAACCTGGGGTTAGTTCGTAATGTACGCGATGAGACCACAGGTCTAACCATTAGGCAGCGGACCTTTGATTACAACAACAACAAACGGGTTTGCGATTCCGGTAATTACAACTATGAATACGAATACCTCACTACCAACTCTGGGGAATTCCGCAAGGTAAGCGAGGTCAGCTATGACTGCGATGGAACCGCAGTCAGCGCCACGCCAAGCAGCAAAACCGTGACGGTTTACAATTTATTGGGTTTGGTGGTTAGCTACCAAGAGTATACCTATACCAGCGGCACCTATGTTCTAACGGCGCAAACCGCCTATGAATACAATTCTAAAGGCAACAAAACCAAAGAGCAGACTTATACGGTTTCGAACGGTGTTGCCACTGCAGACAGCTATATTGTTTACACCTACGACAATTACGATTTTTTAATCTCGTCCATCGAATACGATGTCGATGATTCAATCACCAGTTCCTACAGCATCATCTCTTACAACTATCACTGATTTTTCTACCTAAGGGAGTTGAGGTTTTCCCTCTGTTTGCCCGTTGAAGGTCGGGTTGTCTGCTGCAAAAGGCACCCCCTTGCCAAGCTATGCTGGCCGGGCTAAAATCAAAATAGAATCCAAACCTGAGGAGTCAACAATGGAGTCCATGAAACAATTCGCTTCCTACCAAGTCGCAGCGCAAGCCCCCTTGGAAGAACGTCTGAATTTTTTAAAGAAGATCTATGGCCTTTTGGCCATCAGCATTCTGGTGGCGATTGGGGCTTCTTGGATGGTTATGTCCAACCCTGTAGCCCTTCAGTTTGCCTTGGCAAACCGCTTCATGCTGATGATTTTGGAAATCGGAGCCATCTTTTTTGCCATGTGGGCCAGGCATAAGCCTAATCTGGGGTTAATTGCCCTGTTTGGCTTTACCTTTTTGACGGGTGTCACCACTGCCCCCTATGTGCTTTATTACCAAGCCGTAGCTGGCCAGGCTGCCAGCTTGACGGTGCTGATCTTTGTCGGGCTTTCCCTGTATGTGGTTACTTCCAAGAAGGATTTTTCCTTCATGGGCGGCATGCTGACCACGGGCTTGATCATCTTGGTTCTGGGTGGTTTGCTGAATGCGTTCTTTTTTCACAGCAGCGCTGCCGCGTTTATGTTTTCTAGCTTTGGGGTCTTTTTATTCAGCGGATTTATCGTTTACGATACCTTTAACATTCTGCATCGTTACCCCACGGATGAGTATATTTCAGCTACCTTGTCGCTGTATTTGGATATCTTGAACCTCTTTATGAGCCTTCTGCATATTTTGGGCGGAAGCCGCGACTAAGCTAGAAACCAACAAGGACCACTTTTTAAGGCGGGGCAGAACCCCGCCTTTTTTTTGGCTGATTGAACGCTACTGCCCTTAGCAGGGAATGTTCAAGATCAGGTAGCAAAAACATAATCTTGAGCATGCGGCAACCTGGGCGACTGCGCACCGAAGAGCCGCCCCTCCCTTGCTAAATGCTTGGCGAACTGCCACAATTCGACCAAATTTGCCTTGATCACCGCCCTAGAGGGAACGAGAGCCATGAATCAAAACGAATACCAGATGATCGAAGTCCTGAAGCAGTTGCAGGGCGAATACGGAGTCTTTGAAATCAAAGCCGAATTCGAGGCAGAAGGCAGCCGTCTGGAAGAACTGATGCGCCTAAAGGATGTCACCAGCCGGATCGGTTTAAAGCTGCTTTTAAAGATCGGCGGGGTAGAGGCCATTACTGACATTTACAACGGCCTTGCCTTGGGGGTCAACGCCATCAATGCCCCCATGGCAGAAACCCCTTTTGCCTTAAGCAAGTACCTGAATTCGGTGAAAAACTTTATCGCCGAGGATAACCGGGCTGACATCGAATTCTCGTTCAACCTGGAAACCATCACCGCTTTTCAAAATCTGGATGCCATGTTGGCCCTGCCCAACATTGATGTTTTGCAATCCATGACCATTGGCCGGGTCGACCTCTCTGGCTCCATGAACCTGGACCGCAGGCACGTAAATGGGGACGAGATCTTTAAACTTTGTCACGGCGCTTTTTCCAAAGCCAGAGCCAAAAAATTGAAATGCGCTTTGGGGGGGGCGATTTCGGCAGACAGCATTGAATTCATCAATAAGATGAATCAAGATCAGTTGATCGACAAATACGAAACCCGCAAGGTGGTGTTTCCCGCAGAAGCGGTAAAACATGGCGAGAAGGCTTTTTTCAAGGCGGTGGAATTTGAATTGATGTGGCTTAAAAGCAAGCGGCGCTATTATTCTGGAATCACCAAGGAAGACGAATCCCGCATCGCCATGCTGGAACAACGGACGGGCAAATAAACCAATGCGAGTTGCTGATTATATTTTCAAAAGTTTAAAAGAATTTGGGGTCGAGCATATATTTTTGGTGACGGGCGGGGGGGCGATGTTCCTCAACGATGCCGTGGGCCGAAGCGGCTTGCAATATGTCTGCAATCATCACGAACAGGCTTGCGCAATGGCAGCCGAGGGCTATGCCCGGATTACCAATCGGTTGGGGGTTGCATCTGTCACTACGGGGCCGGGCGGCATCAACGCCCTTAACGGGGTTTACGGTGCCTGGACAGATTCAGTCCCCCTACTGGTGATTTCCGGTCAGGTTAAGCGGGAAACCTGCATGGAGACCTACCAAATCCCCGGCTTGCGCCAATTGGGGGATCAAGAAGTGGACATCATTCCCCTTGCCCAACCCCTAACCAAATATGCCGTTTCGGTACACAAGCCGGAAGAGATACGCTTTCACCTGGAAAAGGCGCTTTATCTGGCAACCACGGGGCGCAAAGGCCCCTGCTGGATCGACGTTCCCGTGGATGTGCAATCTGCCGAGATCAACCCCGAAGAATTAACAGGTTACAGCCCCGAAGCCGCGCCCAAGCCCAACCTGGACCCAGCCCAGATTGCTGCCGTGGCCAAGGCTCTGATTCAGGCCAAACGCCCCCTGCTGATGACGGGAAACGGGGTGCGGATCGCCCAAGCGGTGGATGAGATGCAAGCTTTGAGCAAGCGGCTTAAGATTCCCGTGGTGACAAGTTGGACCTCGTTAGACCAGATGGATTCCAACGACCCCCTTTATTTTGGCCGCACAGGCATTTTGGGCGAACGCCGGGGCAACCTGGCATTATGCAATACCGACTGTTTAATCACCTTAGGCTCTCGCCTCAACATAAGGCAGATCAGTTACGATTGGAAAAACTTTGCCCCTCAAGCCTTTAAGGTGCAGGTGGACATCGACCCGGCTGAGTTGATCAAGCCTACCTGTAGCCCCAACATCGCTGTGCAGGCGGATGTAAGGGATTTCATTCAAGCGCTGGACCAAGCCTTGGATTCACTTCCCAACCTGGATCCCAATTGGGTGGGTTGGGGGCCGCGCGCCAAGGTGGCTTTTCCAATGGTGAACCCCCAACATGCGGCAGGCCCCAAGCTGAATCCCTATCACTTCATTGATCGGCTTTTTGCCAAGCTGGACAAATCTGCTATTGTGGTTTCGGGTAACGGTAGTGCCTGCGTGGTTCCCAACCACGGTGCTACGGTGAAGTTTGGCCAGCGGATTTTTTGCAATAGCGGTGATGCCAGCATGGGTTACGACCTTCCAGCTGCCTTGGGTGCTGCCTTTGCCGCGCCTGGGAAGCCTGTGATTTGCTTGGCTGGGGACGGGAGTTTGATGATGAATCTGCAAGAAATTGAAACCCTTCGTTCTCACCCTCATTTACAGTTGAAATTGTTTATCATCAACAACGAGGGTTATCTTTCAATCCGGCAAACCCAAGACGGCTTTTTCAAGGGCTTTCGGGTGGGGAGTTGCCCCCAAAGCGGGTTAAGCATACCCGACTTCACTCAACTTTTAAATGCCTGGGGCCTGCCTTGCCAAAAGGCAGATTACAACAACCTAGATGCCTGCATCGACTGGGCGCTGGCAACCTCTGGCCCTGTGGCGGTTGAAGTGATGGTGGACCCGGCACAGCCCTTTGAACCCAAGCTGGCCAGCAAGCGCCTGCCCGATGGCAAAATGCAGTCCCCTGCCTTTGACGACATGGCTCCTTTTTTAGACCGCTCGATCATTGAACCCTTTTTATTTCGGGATTAAGTGCAGCGGCGTGTCTTTATTACCGGGGCTTCGCGCGGAATTGGCAAAGAGATCAGCGATGCCTTTGCCGCTCTGGGTTTTGAGGTGTTGGCACCAGGGCGGCAAGACCTTGACCTAAGTCAACCTGAGCAGGTGCAGGCTTACCTAGCGAGGGTCAACCCCGAAGCTGATATTTTGGTGAACAACGCCGGGCAGAACATCATTCAGCCCTTTGCTGAAATCGACTTAACCACTTGGCAACAAACCCTGGATGTAAACCTAACCTCTGCTTTTTTGCTGCTCCAGCATTTTTCCCAGGGAATGCGGGCACGCAAATGGGGCCGCATTGTTAATGTAAGCAGCATCTACGGAATTGTTTCCCGCGCTGGGCGAGCCAGCTATGCTGCCAGCAAGGAAGGGGTGCATGGCCTTACAAAAACGGCGGCAATCGAGCTTGCGCCCTTTAATGTCTTGGTGAACGCGGTAGCCCCTGGGTTTATTGCGACAGACTTGACTTATCAAAACAATTCTCCTGCCCAAATCGAAGTCCTCAAGCAGGCCGTGCCCATGGGCCGCCTGGGCGAGCCAGCCGAAGTGGCTAAGCTGGTGGTTTTTTTGTGCTCAGAAGACAACAGTTTTATGACGGGGCAAACGATTGCTCTGGACGGCGGTTTTACCATAACCTGAAATGAAACACTTGCAAATTCAGTCAAATCAAGAAGACTACCCGGTTTGGATCGGGGAATCGGTTGCGCAGGCGATTGCCGAGCTGACCAAATTGCCCAAGGCAATTGTGTTTATTGATGCAAATGTAGACCGCCTTTACACCGCAACGCTGGCTCCCTTGAAGGCGAAATTCCCTTTCTGCTTGGTAACGGCAACAGAAGAAGAAAAAAGCCTCGAAGGCATGAAGCGTTGCCTGGATTTTATGCAGAGCCACAACTGCACAAAAGCGGATCGTATCATCGCCATTGGAGGCGGTATTGTACAAGATCTTATTTCCTTTGCTGCGCATATCTACTACCGTGGGCTGAAATGGATTCTGGTGCCCACCACCCTGCTTTCCATGGGTGACAGCTGTATTGGGGCCAAATCGGGCCTGAACCTGAACAGCTTTAAAAACCAGATCGGCGCTTTTCATGCCCCGGAATCGATCTACATTTGTTCCGAGTTCATTCAAACCCTCACGGATGCCGATATCGCCTCAGGTTATGGCGAAATCTTCAAGCTTTTTTTGGTGGGTGGTGGCGATTATCCAATACGTTTGCAGGGGCTTTTGGCAGGCGGGCTGCGCCAGGCACCGGCTGCGGATTTGATATTTGATTCTTTATGGATTAAAAAACGTCATATCGAGGAAGACGAATATGATGTGGGTATTCGGCGGTACCTGAATTATGGACATACCTTTGGACATGCCCTGGAATCCATTGTAGACCACGAGATTCCCCACGGCTTGGCCGTGGTGTTTGGCATTGATCTGATCAACTTTTTGGCCCAGCGCTGGGGTATTTTGAGCGCTGCGAGGTATGAAAACCTCCATCGCTGGATTACAGAACAATTTGGTTTTCGCCTGAGCAAGTCGGTTACGGCAGATGCCTTGATCAACAAGGCCAAGCGGGACAAAAAAGTGGTCGATGGCCGCCTCAACCTGGCGTTGCTTGCCGACAACCCCAAGGCATTGCAAGGCGGGGACCACCCCACCATGCTGCTAAAGCCGATTACCTTTGAAGGCGAGATTCACGCCTTGCTGCAAGAATACCTGCAAGGCCCGGCCAAGGATTGCTTTCATTTGGCTGGGTAAGGGTCTTGACTGCATCTATTGCTGTTTCAAGAATCACTATCAAACTCAGGGTTTCCTTGGTGAGTCAGGTTGGGTTGTAAACAGGTGCAAAACCTGAAAAAGCTCCGGGAAGGACTTTTTCAGAGGTTTCAAAATTATTTCTTATCTGATCCGCCATGCCGCAACCTATTGCAGAGACCTCTTCCCCAACCCGTCGGTTTACGCTGCAAGCCCCAGGTAAAAGGTTCCGTTTTGGGTTTCAGTTTCTGGTTCTTTTGGTTTTTCTCTTTTGCCACGAAACGCAAACAGGTGGCTTCTTTGCCAGCAAGATATTACTGACGGACCAGCAGATTCGAAAGATTCATTCCAAACAGGGATGGGAACCGAATGAAACCACCCGCTACAACCTGATCAAAGCGGAACTGGCCTTTAACTTTCGTGCCTGGAAGATGACAGAACCCAACGCCTTGCTGCAAATCGGGGTTGAGGGGCGGGAACTGCTGGTGATAAACTCTCATGAACAAAGGTTGGGGTTTAGTGCGCAGGTGCCCGGCGCAAACCGCATTGATGTCAACGGAGACCTGGGTTTTGAACCTAGAAAAAGGTTTCAGGTGTTGTTGGAATTGAATCCTATCACCAACTCCCACCTGATGACCTTTTACAACCGCGAAACCATAGATCAGGGGTTGCTGCACCGCAAGATCCTGCAGAGGTATGCCATTGGTTCTGCAAACCTTAAAGATTATGCAGCCAGCTTTGAAGTGATCAAACTGGCGCCCATGGCCCGTCAGCATCGGCTGCACCTCGCTTGGGTGAAGCTGATTACCCAAAATTTTATGCAATGGGTGCTGGAACTGCTCTATTACGCTGGGTGGGCCGGGTTTTGGCTGCAACTGGCTTGGGCAGTGGGCAAGCCGCTTTGGGAATCAATCAAGGAATTTGGTTTTGTTAAAGCTGGAGAGGGTGATTATAACAACGTAGTGTCATTTGCATTAGCCCTGCAGGGGTATTTGCTTTTTTCGCTGTTGGCGATTTACCTGATCCCAGACTACAAATTTGGCGAACTCCCCGGATTTTTGTACCTTGCCCGAGACCGTTTTTCCGACTTCATTGATGTTGTCACCTATTCCGCTTCTAGAAATCCCTACATCAATGAGTTTAATTGGGACGGCCCCATTTACTATCCCTTTATCATGCTGCTGTTAAAGCCGCTTACGCTGTTTCAAAAGGACGACTTGATTGTAGCCCTGGTGATATTTGTCATTGGCTCCAGCTGGTATGCTGCCCATGCCTTTGCGCGGGAAGGTGGCCTTGCCGCTGTTTCTAAGGGTTGGTGGCTGTTTGTTATTACCCTTTCCAGCTACCCCCTGTTGTTTGGTCTGGACCGCGGCAACATCGACCTGGCGATTCTCTTACTGATTGTGCTTTATTTGGTGCACTTGCGGCAGGGGCATTCGTGGTTGGCTGGCACCTGGCTGGGGTTTGCCATTGCTGCAAAGGTGTTTCCTGGTCTGTTTGTGCTGATCGCGCTGCGCAAGCGGGACTTCAAAGCAGTGGGTATGGCCGCCGCAGTAACCCTAGTAGCCAGCCTGGCAGCAATGGAGATTTTTGGGGGGGAATACGCCAAGTCATATGAACATTTTCAATTTTTCTACAAGCGTTTTGAAGATGTCTACTTGATCAACTCTCTGGTCAATTTCAATCATTTTTCCGACCCCTTTAGCCTATTGAAAAGCCTGATCAGTCTAGGCTGGCTACCAATATCGGCTGAGACCTTGTATCATTCTTACTCCAAAGTCGCATTGCTATTTATTGTGTTGATTTCCTACATCGTAATTTTTAAAAAGGAACCTGAATATATTCAATTGGCATTGATTGGCGTGGGGGTGGTGGTGTTCCCGGGTTTAGCCTATGATTATCGTCTGGTATTTTTGTTTCCTGCATTATATTTATTTTTTAATCGACAAGAAAGCCACTCTAGGGACAAAGCCTTTTGGGTGTTTTTGTTTGTGATCTTGATTCCCAAACACTTTGGGTTGATTGAAGGAAAATGGTTTTTGACCTGTTTTGTAAATCCAATTTGGCTGCTTGGGTTTTTGGCTTATTGCAGTTTTCCCCATGAAACCTGGGTTCATTGGTTGCACCGCCTGCGCACAGGCCAGACTTTGCCCCGTGAGATGACATGACCGTAATTTTTTGCGCCGGAGTCGGTCTGTTTGCAGCTGCTTTTGTGCTACACCTGGTGTTGTGGAAGCTCTTTCGCCCTGAGGCAGAGCTATCGCCCCTGGCTAAATTGTTTTTGTTTTTTCCTCTGGCGGCCATTCCTGTTGCGGCCTGGACTGGGGTTCAGCTCGATTGGCTGGGGTGGGTGCTAGCCCTGTTTTTGTACTTCTCTTTGGCCGCGGCCTACATTCAGACCTATCCCGCCATTGCCAGTGACATTCCAAGTTTTCAGCTGCTTTTGGCTGTGGATGAATCCCCCAAAAAGCCCGAGGAATTGGTTGCCGTGTTAGCCCAGCGGGGGCTGGTGGATTCGCGGATCTCTAAAATGGTGGTTGATGGTTTTGTCACCTTAGGAGGTGCGCAGATCAAGCTCTTGACCAAGGGGCGTTTGCTGGCTGGTTTTTTTTACCACTATCGCCGCCTGTTGGGGCGGCCTGAGGGCAAGGGATGAAATTGGAGCTGTTGCTTTTGGGGTTAGTGTTGGTTCATCCCTTTTTGGTGTTTTTTCTGCATCTGGTTGCGTTGCGGCTGGTGCCGCCCCAAAGCCCGCAAAAACATTTTTTTGTTTTTAACCTCTTGTTTCAAGTTGCATGGTTGGTTGGGGGCACTGTCTTGGCTGGCAATGCCGTTACTGGCGGGGAATTATGGCCTTATCTGGCCTTTCTTCTGCTGTATTCGCAATGTGTTGCCTACGCTTACTTCCACCTCTTTAACATGTCGGAAACGGCACGACGGATTAAAATGCTTTTGTTGATCCGGCGGGGGGAGTTTGATGCAACGGTACAAGATTCCTACGATACCAATGCAATGGTAGCCAACCGGATTGAGCGGCTCACTCAAATGAAGCAAATCGCTGTAGACGAGCAGGGGAGGCTGGTGATTCAGGGCCGCTTTTTGCTGAGCGTGGCCAAGCTGTTCCGTTTTTATAAAGGGCTGATCGGTATCAAACCCTGATCCTTGGCCCTCTTTCAAACCCGGTTTACAAGGCTTGATCGTTTTTATTGGGGGGCAGGCGTTGCTGGACGCTAGAACCCTTTGCCGATGACAGCGCTGAGGGAGAAAAGTTTTCAAGCCGTTCACGCCTAGCATAACCGCAAAAAAGATCAGTTTCATGCAAATAAATAATATCGAATAAAGTTTTTGGATCGTTTGCATGCAGATTGATGTCCATCTATTGTTGTTTTTTATTCTGATACTGCCGGTCTATGCCTGGAAGCCGCTGCGGTTGACAGTGATTCCTGTTGGGTTCAGCTTTCTTGTTTATTATTGGCGGTTTGGCGCTCTTTTGCAGGGTTCGCAGGTATTTCTGTTTCATGACACCCATTCTTCGATCTCCAATCTAACACAATTAGTATCGCAATGGCTGGATCAGGGTGTCTCACTGGGTTGGAACCCCTATGCCGGGGGCGGGCACCCCATGGCCCTGTACAATAACCTAACCTTTCACACCCCGATTTATATGATCCAGCTGTTTACCCGTTGGTTGGGTTATCCGCTGGACCACTACACCCTGTTTATGACGGCCTACCTTTTTTCGTTTTGCTGGGCTGCATTGGGCTGTTTGTTCTTTTTTTACCTTTGGACTTCAAGCCGCACCGCAGCTTTTTTAGGTTTTGGTGCCTTTCTTTTTAGCGGGATTACCTACGTGGAGGTGGGGCAGTATCCCTTTATCAATACTCTGTTTTATTTGCCCTGGGTTTGCTTCTGGCTTTTGAAGTTGATCCAGCAGCCCACCCGAAGCTCGCTTTGGGTGTTTGGGCTATTGTTGGGGGTTTGCACGAATTATTATATCCCCCTTTATTTAGGCTTTGTCTTGCTTGCGGCCTTGGCGCTGCCCTTAGGCGGATTGGTCACGCAAGCAACAAAAGCCCCTTTGTTTTGTTTTTTGCGTCAGCATCCGGCAAGCCTGCTGGCTGCGTTGGGTTTTGTAGTCATTGGTGCCCTGCCCATGTTCGAGGCAAAGGTTCAGATGCAGGACTACGTAAGCCCCACCCGTGGCTGGTCTCAGGGCGGCACGGTTTCCAGCAGTCAAACCGGCTCCCAGCCAAATGTTGCTGTTTCCGTAAAGTGCCTAGGCACCTTTCTCACCCCGTCACCGGTAGGTTGCTCTTTTATTGAGAGCTATCATGCCGGTTTTTATTTAGGCGCTCCGGTTCTGTTGCTGGCCTTTTTGGCGCTGGGGGCCGGAAGACGGGGCGTTTGGCTCTTGGCAGGTTGTTTGTTGGTGGCCTTACTGGCCAACGGCACCAGCCCAAT
>Ga0208373_1004220_pt1 | contig 13245 bp, 10 predicted proteins | sample RifOxyC2_FD_184036 | JGI IMG/M metagenome (GOLD analysis project Ga0208373, IMG submission 184036) | Soil microbial communities from Rifle, Colorado - Rifle Oxygen_injection C2 (SPAdes) | ecosystem: Environmental > Terrestrial > Deep subsurface > Rock core/Sediment | place: Rifle, Colorado...
ATCGCATAGTTTATTTAACAATGAGTTTTGTTAATATTTCAGTGATATTTATATCGTTCTCAATATTTATTCTTTTATTATTTACATATATTGTCGGATATTGTTTGATACCCAGTACAACGGCTTGGTCTGTTGCACGAGCTACTTTTTGTGAAGCTTCATTTGAATTTACACAATGCCACAAGTTTGTTGTGTTTAATTTTAAATTTCCGCCAATTTTTACCAAGTCTGATTCTGAGGAAATATTTTTTTGATTATATAATGCATCGGCGTATTCCCAATATTTATTTTGCTTATTAGCACAAAATAAGGCACGATTGGCAAGGTCATTTGATTTTGTAAAAATTTTCTTTTGTGGCACTTCTTTCAAAAAAAGACGTACATCAAATGGATGTGCTTTTACAAAATTAGTAACTTCAAGATATTGTGACTTGCAAGCTGGGCAAGAAAAATTTGTAAACATAACCACGGTAAGTGGAGCGCCGGGGTTACCTAGAATCTGGTCGTCATTTTCTGTAGAAATTTCATAATAACCATCACTTAATATTGGCACGACCACTGGCTTGATTGTAATTTTTCTTGCTTTGATTAATTGAAATGAAAAAATAGCGCTGGCGACAACTATCGCTAATAATAATATTAAATAAAATTTTTTAAGATCATGCATATTAACGATGAGTTATAATTATAATTTAATGTCGAAAACGCCTGATTGTAACGCATCTGTAAAATAAACTTTATTTTTGGTTTGATCGTAATTAATGCTTTTGATGTTGTAATCACCACCTAGTGAAATGTTTGTTTTTAAGCCTGTTTTTAGATCAATTTTGTACATATCATCATTTGAGTTGGCGGCGACCTCTGGCAAAATGCCAGCTCCTTGTGGTAAATCTCGTGGTACTGCACAATATAATGTGTTTTCGCCAGCAAATGTACATTTATTTGCCCAGGTATTTAATTTTAGCATTTGGCGATTGTTATCAATGCTGTCACCATATGAATTGGTCACCCAAAGCTCCGGTTTAAAATTGCTACGTGAACTATAAACACTATATAAAAGTTTTTGGCCAGTAGGGGACCATTGAGGTTCAAAACCTAACCCTTCCACAGTGGCGGATTTAAAATTTTCTCCATGTAATCCCACAAACAAAACTTCTCGTCTTTCCCCACCAAGCGCCGCACCGGTCTGCGCAAAGGCAACTGTTTGGCGACTAGGGGACCAATTTATTTGAACTTTGTCGGCATTTTCTCCCATTGGTTCAACTAACGTAGTGCCACTGCCGTCATCATTTATGGTAACAAGCCAACGATTTTCTGGTGATAGCCCAATACTTTTGGCGGCGACTTGTGAGCTGTCTGGTGAGAATGAAAATTCTTCCCAATGTTTTGGTAAGGAAGTTTGCTTTTGTTTTTCAAAATTATAAATTGTTTTTGAGCCATCTGGATATTCTAATACCGCTTTATCATTTTTATTAGCCCAAGTAACATTTTTTACATTATAAAAAGTTTGATCTGATAATGAATTTATTTTTCCATCGCTTGTGAGGTGATAAAATTTTCCATCGGCCGCATTGTAATAGCGAATATTTCCAGTCGAACTATATCCAGGATAACTTACCGAATCTGATATAATTTTTGTAACTAGAGAGGCTTGTGTATATCCACCTGGTACGATTTGTGGAATAGGAAGCTGAGATGTTTCGACGCCACGACCTAGCGATCCACCCACTGTGCCTTCGGTAGTGGTGGTGACAACTCTTTCGCCAGCCCCTGGGAATTGTCCTACTTTTTCGGTAGTAGTGATTGGCTCTTGAGGCACAACAGTAGTTCCTTTTTTAAATAAAATAAAAAGACCAAAAGCAATCAACACCGCCGTCGTTAAAAGAGCAATGATTAATAAAATTCGCTTTAGAGCTGGATTCATATATTTAAATTATTTAGTCATATTTTTTTTAATTATTTTTTTGGTTGTTCGTTGGTGGTCGTAGGTTTGTTGGTTGTCGCAGGTTCGTTGGTAGTCGTAGGTTTTTTGGTTTCCGAAGCTTCTGGAGTTGATTGGTTTGTTTCTTGTTGGTCTTTTTGTACTCTATCTTGCTTACGATCATTTTTTGTTCCGGCTAACAAAACATTGATATTCTGAATTTCTTTTCTCAATACTATTTTCTTTTTGAGTGGCTCGATTTGTTTTTGAATTTTTTCAATCATCGGGTCAATAGTTTCTTTTAATATAAGAGTTACTGCCTTGCTAAGTCGGCCTGTGCTGGTACAAAATTTAAAAATAAAAAATGGTATTGCTAAAATAGGAGAAATGGCAATGATAAAAAATCCAATTACAATTTCCGTAGTTGCCAATCCAATTTTACTTATGTTAAACAGTGATTCACTATAGTCCAGAATTGCTACCATAGCGTGTAATAATTCTTTGATTGATTTGAGCGTAACTAAGTTAGTTTGAAGAATTTTTATTTTTACACTGTCTTTGGCGTTGGCTTTTCCAAAAGTAAGTGAAGTGAGTCTGGCATAAATGGATGGTGCGAATGTTTTTAACAAAAGCATCGCTGAATTGGTTTTCATTCCATCGACGGTTTTTTCTAGCGAAGCCAATTCGGTACCAAGTTTCTTTCTTTCCTTTTTTAATTTCTTTTGTCTACTTCTATCGCTTTGTAAATTGTTGGCAATGCTGGCAACTTTATTTTTAACGGTACCTTTGGCGTCGGTTGCCACATTTTTAATTTTGTTAGCAACGCCTTGTCCCATTTGTGAACCCAAGCCGGCCGCTCCTAGATCATTAACCCCTCTTGGTTGATTCATTGTATTAGCCACACCTTTTTGATCCTCAGGTGGTATCGTATTTGGAGTATGGTTAGAAGAGACGTGTGGGCCAGTTTGTTGTAGTGCTTCATTGTTAACGGTTGGCGGTGTGGTTGTGTTTTGAGGAGTTGCAGGCTGTTCAGTTGCTGGCTGATTTTCAGTTGGTGCGGGCGGCACACTATTTGGTACTGGCGGTTGACCATCCGTTACAGGGGGAACTACATTATTTTTATCATCTAAGGACTGATTTTCTGTTGGTGAATTTGGCGTTGTTGGTGTTAAATTTGGTTGTTTAAGTTCTTGTTCCTGCTGTTTTTGGTTGTCTTGTTCTGGAACATCTTCTTTAATTGGGGGTGTTTGTTGGTTAGTATTTTTAGGTTTTTCAGCATCAATATTTGGTGGCTGTAAATTTGGCTTTTCTGTTTGTGATAAATCTTGTTCTGGCTGGAAATTATTTTGCTGATTTTCATCTTGTCCATTTTCAAGTTTTGGAGGTGTTTTGCTGTTTTCTAAATTATTCGATGTTTCAGGTGACAATTGATCGTTGTCTAATTCATCCGGTTTTTTTGGTTCAAATTTTTCATCTGGCTCTGTAACCGTGCTAGGTGTTTTGGTCCTCGATGGTTTTTCGTTGAGTTCGACATTATCATTGCCAGCAGGAGTAGCTTCAAAATCCAGCTCAATTTTATTTCCCTTGAAACTTGCCACATCTGCACCTTTAGACCCAGTAACTTTATTAACCTTAATTTCAACATTATCATTGGCCGCAGGGCCTTTGAGTGGTTCTTCTTCAATAGGTTGTTGTTTTCTGGCGGTCGAGGCCATAGGTATTATTTAACAAGCAATTTTTTATCGGCAATATCTAGTGTGTAAAGTTTTTTATTTTTTTTATTTAAAATTATTTCTGCCATTAATTTTTCAATCTCTGTACGTAATTGGCGACGGATTGTTCTGGCGTTCGCATTCACAGTTGGTAGGGAGTCAATATAGGCCGATAATGTTTTTTCCTTTGCTTCTAATTTGGTATGGTATTGAGTCAATCGTTCGTTGAATTTAATGATTTCTAGTTCAGCAATTTTCGCTAGATCGCCAATTGCTAATGAATTGAATAAACAAACTTTATCCAGGCGGTTGATTAATTCTGGAGAAAAATACTCTTTCAATTTTTCATTTATTTTCTTATCGTAAATTTCAGCTTGAGAAGAACTTCCACCAAAGCCAAAATCAACACGTTTGGCATCTTGAGCGCCAAGTGAAGTTGTTAATATTATTATAGCATGTTTTAAAGAAATTTTCCTGCCTGTCGAGTCGGTAATTTCTCCGTTTTCTAAAATTTGTAATAATAGTTTGGTGACGTCTTTGTGAGCTTTATCAATTTCATCAAAAAGCACTACACAGTGAGGGTTGTTTTTTATTTTATCGGTAAAGTTATTGCTTTCTTTATAACCAATATAGCCAGCAGGAGAGCCGAGTAGTTTGGATACGCCAAAACTTTCATTAAACTCACTCATGTCTAGTTTGATAAGCGAATCTTTATTTGGATAAAGAGTGTTGGCGATAGTTTTGGCAAGTTCGGTCTTGCCCATACCGCTTTGACCGACAAACATAAATGAAGCCAACGGTCTTTCTGGATGATTCAAGCCTAATCTAGCGCGATTGATAATTTCGGCAACCTTGTGTACCACGCTGTCTTGTCCAATCACAGAAGTTTTTAATTTTCCTTCTAAATCCATCAGCTCATTTTTTTCTTCCATTATCAATTCACTAGGTTTGGAGCCGATAATTTTAGCAATTTGTTCAAGTACATCTCGGTCATTAATTTCGCCCAAGAATTTAGTCTTTTTTTCCTTGGCAATTTTATTTTCTGCCTCAATTTCTAATCGCAATTTTTCTTCTTGATTTTTTAACTTAACCGCCTCGTTGAATTTATCCGAAAGTGCCGCCGCTTCTTTGGCGGAAATAGTTTTTTCTAATTTTTGTTTGAGGCGTTCGATTTTTCCAATCCAAGAAGAATTTTTTGAATTGATTCTTTTGGCGGCAGCGGTTTCATCCAACAAATCTATGGCTTTATCCGGCAAAAATTTATTGGTAATATAGCGTTGAGACAATCGAACAGCCGCTTCAACTGCCGATTTATTAATTTTAATACTATGAAAAACTTCGTAATTTGTTTTGATACCTTCCAAAATTTGAATAGAATCCTCAGGGGTTGGTTCTTTGACAAAGATAGGTTGAAAGCGACGTTCTAGAGCAGAATCACTCTCGATATGTTTTTTGAATTCATTTAAAGTAGTCGAACCAATACAGCGAATTTGACCACGAGCCAACGCTGGTTTTAAAATATTGGCGGCATCCATGGTGCCTTGGTTGCTACCGGCGCCCACAATATTGTGGAGTTCATCAATAAATAAAATAATATTTGGATTGGCCGCGACATCGTCTATGACTTGGTGAAGACGACCTTCGAATTCGCCACGATAAATAGTGCCAGCGATCAAAAGACCCATGTCGAGAGCGTAGATTTTTTTGTTTAACAAAAGATCCGGTACTTTGTTTTGCAAAATTCGTTTGGCTAATCCTTCTACGATGGCGGTTTTTCCTACACCTGGTTCACCAAGTAAGACTGGATTGTTTTTTGTACGTCGACAAAGAATTTGAATCAAGCGTTCTATTTCATGTTCACGTCCAATAATTGGGTCAATATTTTTTTGTAATTCGGGGTTGGTTAAATTGGTTGCAAAAAAATCCAAGGCTGTTTCCTTTTTACCTGTGCGTTTATTTATTTTTGGTGCACGAGCTGGTGCTGGCGAATCATTGTGATCGGAACCAAACATGTTGTCTTGTATTTTTTCCACTGCTTCCATGACCTCAGTTATTTGTGGGAATTGTGAAGCGTTGGTAAGAACCGTGTTCAATTGTTTGTTCATGTCGGTTAAGGCAACATTGTTCTGTTTTAAAGCCAAATTTATTGTAGGGTTATTTAAATCAATAATGGCTTTAAGTAAATGTTCCGTACCAATATAATTGTGTCCTTGTTCTTGGGCAATGGCCATTGATTTTTCCATAGCCATTTTAGAGTCTGATGACATCGGTGACATTTCTAGCTCTGTAGTACCGGCCACTTTCTTTTTAGTTGCGGTTGGTAATTCCAAAATTATCTTTTCAATATTTTTTAGATCAAATTTAAGGCGGTTCAAAATCTCAGAGGCGACAGAGCCTTTTTGATTTTGTAAAATAAATAACAAATGGATTGGTTCCACTTCTTTGTTTTCTAGCTTGGTAGCGAGTTGAATGCTTTTGCTGAGGACGTCTTTGAGATGGGTAGAAAATCTATCTAATATGGACATAAAAACCTTATTAAGTTGCTTTAAGAATAAGGATATTATATAATGAAAGAGCTTAATTTACAAGCTAATAATATGATTGATTTATTTCCAAAACAGGTGTTCAAAGCTTATGATATTCGTGGTTTGATAGAAGGGGAATTGAGTGTCGATTTGGCCTATCGAATTGGACGGGCATATGGGGTGTTATTACATGGATTATTTAAAGATTTAGATAATAAAAGTGTGGTAGTGGGTCAAGATATGCGAAAGAGTAGCCCTCAATATGCTAGTGAGGTGATAAGAGGGTTAAACGATGAAGGTCTAAACGTGACCGATGTTGGTTTGGTCAGTACGCCGTTGTTTAATTTTGCCTGTACGAATTATCCTGAACATGCCGCCGGCATTATGGTGACAGCTAGTCACAACCCAGCCGAATACAACGGTTTTAAGATGACTTTGCGTGATGGCACACCGATTGGTAGAGATAATGGAATGAGCACAATTCGAGATTTGGCGGAAAATAATGAATGGAAACAACCGATGACAGGTACGGTAGCAAACAAAGAAGTTTTGCAGGATTATCTCAACAAAATACTTACCTTAGTAAAACCAGAAGAAATAAAACCTTTAAAAATTGTGATTGATGCTGGCAATGGTATGGCGGCAGTGACATTTGTAGAACTGCTAAAGAGATTGCCGGTGCAGGCGGAGTATTTATTTTTAGAACCAGATGGAAATTTTCCAAACCATGAAGCCAATCCGTTAAAAATTGAAACACTAACGACATTACAAGAAAAAGTAAAAGAAGTTGGCGCGGACTTTGGCTTTGCTTTGGATGGAGATGCGGATAGATTGGGCTTGGTAGATGAAAATGGAAAAGTAGTGGAGGCTTCATTTGTGGGAGCTTTGATTGGCTTGGAAGTTTTGCGAGTCAATCCAGGAATTTATATGTTGTATGATTTACGCAGTAGTAAAATTGTACGTGATGTCTGGGAGGAGCAGGGTGCTAAGACCGGAATGTGTCCAGTGGGTCATGCTTTGATAAAAAAGATGATGAAAGAAGTAAACGCTTTTTTTACTAGCGAATTATCTTTGCATATGTATTTTCATGAAATGCATGATGTAGAATCTACTGATTTAGCTTTATTATTATTTTTGAAATTAGTTTCAAGTACTGGTAAAAAAATGAGTGAATTGACTGATCCTTTAAATAAATATTTTCATTCGGGTGAAATCAATTTCCATGTTGAAAATAAGGATTTAATTTTGGCCAATTTAAGAGAAAAATATGCAGATGGGAAAACAGTGAAATTGGATGGGTTTTATGTCGAATATCCAACTTGGTGGTTCAATGTGCGTGGTAGTAATACGGAGCCTGTATTACGTCTAAATTTAGAAGCTAATACCAAAAGTGAAATGGAAGAAAAATTGGCAGAGGTTAAAAAAATTATTGAGCAATAAAAATTAATATTATTGATAATAAAAAGATACAGCCCAATTGCAATTGCTGGCTGTATTTTTTTATCCACAGGCAAACTTGACAAAGTTTAATTAGTGTTATACTGTATCGGTACAGCAGAACAAAATAATATCCGAATATGAAGAATATATATAAGCAAGAATTTTTATCAATCTTACTTAATATAAAAAATCAAAAATTACTAAACGCTTTCATGTTGGATGTTTTAACACCACAGGAATACGAAGAAATAGTAAAACGATGGCAAATTGTAAAACAGCTTAATGATGGGATTACTCAGCGAAAAATTGCCAAGAATTTAAAAATAAGTTTATCCAAAATTTCTCGTGGTTCGCGAATGTTGTTAAATAGTAAAGGTGGTTTCAATGAGATTTTGAGAAATAAAAAATAATATGAAAAATTTGATTAAAAATAATAATTTGTTATCTTGGTGGGCTAAAGAATTTCTCGTTTAGCCAGAGTTCTTGCGTTCAAAAATAATGATGCAAACCCTTTTGGCAAACGAGAGGGTTTTTAAATATCCCAAACTTTGGAAGCTTCGGACGAAGATCTTTCAGAGCGATGCATTTAGGGATATTTGTCATCGTTTCTAAAAGATCTTCATTCGAGCCTTCCAAATTGGAAGGCTTTTGCGTTAGTGATTATCCAAAAGCACGGTGTGCTCTCGGATATAACTAGTCAGTTCTTTTGGAGGCGTGTCATGACGAGTGAAGTTGATCTCGAAATGCGTAGGCATTTTGAAAGAAAGCTTAGAATGATCAGGGCTCTAGCACGACAGGCGAATGACGGGGTGTATGGTTCTGAGCCAGAACTGCTTACAGCAGCTCTTCAGGCCATCATCGACGATTCATTCGAAGAATTGCCTATCGAGCCCGACCCCTCAGCGTTTAAGGATTTTGGTAGTTGGTAATATGTCTTCATTGACACAAATCAACCAAATTCCTTGTTAGTAGCGTTTGAGATGTGCCAAACCTCGCACTCTCCGCACCGCTAGCCGTCGGTAAAAACGGCTATCCCCTTTTGTTGTGATATAAACTATGACAATAAAGGGGGGGGGTCTTCAGATGAAGTTTCTCGCACATGTATTTCAAGTTGGAATACATCATTGTTCTTTGACATTGGAGGTTTGCATGTTTGATCCATTTCAGTTTGTGGACAGGTCGCAATATCGCGATAGTGATCCAGAAGATAAGTGGGTGATGATTGTGTTTGTAATTTTACTAATGCTAACTGCGTTTTGGTTGGATTCAACCAAAACTGATAGCAGGACGGCAGAACACAAGGACGCAATTTTTTCTGAAGATGCCAACCAACAGCATGGCTTGACTGATGGCTATCCATAGTCAGCATGCCATTGGCATTAGGCGTGCCGACATTTGCACACTTAATACCGCTAGCCGTCGGTATATACGGCTTCCCATTCTGTTCCCATATTCTATGGTAACAGAACAGGTAAAAAAACTTATTTAATAAAAGTTTTTTTAAATATTTTATCAATTAGTTTGTAATTTTATGAAATTTGTTTCTAAAAAAATTTCCATCGGTTCGTTTGGGGTAGCTGATTTTTCTCTGCCGATTCTTTCTGGTGGTGATAATGGGCCAAAAGTTTTAATTGTTAACAATATTCATGGTGATGAAGTAACTGGATTTTTTGTATTGGAAAAATTATTATCTTTGTTGCCTGATAAAATTAATGGCCAGATCAATATTATTACAACAGCCAATCCTTTTGGGTTGATTCATCGACAGAGGTTTTTGCCATTTGATGAAGTTGATCCTAATCGTGGTTTTCCAACTGTTCAGCCAGCTCGTGGTATCGCTGTACCATTTCGAGATAAATTAACTAATTTAGCTCTTCAACATGATTTTATAATTGATTTGCACTCTTTTATGAAACCATGTTTAAGTGCCGGGTTATTATTGCCTCAGAAAGATGAAAAAACCGATCTTTTGGTACGTCGTTGTTTGAATGTATCAAACGCGGATATTTTAATTAAAATGAATGTTAAGACCACAGAAAAAAGAGCGAGTAGTGCTTTGGGTATACATTTAATTCAAAATGGTAAATTGTTTTTTGTTTTAGAATTTAATCCAATTCGTCAAATAAAAAATGATGACTCCTTAGTAAAATTTGCTGACGGCTTATTAAATATTTTAGCGATTCTTGGTTTGATTAATAAAACAGAATTACCTATAAATAATTTACCATTATTTGAGCGACAGTCTTTGATTAGCAATGATTCAGGTTTGTTTGTGCCACAAATTAATTTGAATAACGAAATTAAGAAAGGTGGAATTATTGGATTTTTAATTAATCCAAAAAATTTAATGCGGTCGCCGATAGTATCTCCATTTGAAGGAATAATCACCGAAATTGCTGACAGACAGTTTTATATGTTGGGAGAAAAATTAGCGACTATTGGAAAAAAAGTTCTTTAAAAATATTTTGTCTGTCAGATGCAATTTTTTAGGAAAGTCCTTGAGAGTTGCACTGGCGGATAATGTAAATTATTTGTCAGCATCGGTGTCAATCGTCAAAGGTGGTCGTCATGAAGATTGTATATGACTCAAATAGTGCCTCCAAGCTTCCGATGGGATTTCACACTTTTCCAGAAGTGTTGAACCTCACTGAGGTTGAACAGGCTCGAGTTCTTCGCATCGGAGAGCTTTCACACAGTGTCTTGTGCAAGGTGAATGATTTGGCTGCTTTGGCCATGTCATCGGATGATGCAAATTTGCAGTGGTTGCGTCGGCTCTTGCTTGGTTCAATTCCTGTCGAACATCATGGTCTCGCCAAGGAATTGATGATCAAGTGCGCCGGCCAAAGCCCTGTTCATCTGTTTCGAGCCGATGTGGTTGGTGGTGGGCAGATCGCCGAGTTGCAGTGTCCTGGGTCTGGGTGGGCGTACACACACGCACTTGAACTTCAGTACGGCATCCCGGCGCAAGAGTCTCCGATCATTGCCGCTTACCTCAAGTGGGCACAGGGTCGGGACCTCACCTGGTGGTTGCACGAACCGAAACACGAAAGGTCGGTACGGTTTCTGATTGAGGAATGTCGGAGTGTGGGCTTGAACATCAAGATGTTCACCACTGCCGATTTCAATCCGGAAGACGCCGAAACGATCGTGAAGCGGTTGCCGCTGCCGGAGTTGATCTCCGAGCCTAAGGGTCGGCGGCTGTTGCGTCGTTGGCTTGATGGCCAGGTGGACATGGATCTGTTGCCTTCAATGGTACCGGAAACCAAGTACCTGATGGCGATCTTTCATCACTCTCAGTTCGCTCACCTCTTTACAGAAGAGGAAAAGCAACTGGCACCGAAAACTATTCTCGTGGAATCGCGAGAGCAAGTGATCGGCGAAAAGTGGGGAAAGGTCATTACCATGGAGTACGCTTTTGAGCGTTTTGCCAAGGATTACATCCTGAAATACGGCGGCGCACAAAAAGAACTTCGCGGTGGTTGCCATGCAGTCTACAACCTGGGCGCCGGTTCCGTGAAACTTCCGGAGCGCCAAGCGCTGCTTGATCGGGCGGTGGCAGATTGGCAGCGTGGTGAGGGTTGGGTGTTGCAAGAGTACAATCCGATGAAATGGGAGGTGAAAAAAACTCCCGAAGATCATCCGATGCGCTACTTTTCCATCTTCCGTCCGCACTATCTGTGGAACCAAGCCACTGGTCAGGTTGAGCTGGTGCGCAACAGCATCACGGCGCGTAATGACTGGAAAGTTCATGCGCAGTCTGATTCCTACTTGGGTATTTTCAAGTAGATCGTTCTTTTTAGACTTGAGCAGTACAGGATTTCGTACGCTCGGTCACCGCCACGCCGTCGGTATATACGGCTCCCATTATGTTGTCGACAACATATAGAACAAAAAACACCAAATAAATTGGTGTTTTTTGTTTCTCAGAATTATTCTGTTACGATCCTTGCGTCCAATACGCGTACGCCGTGACCCTTTGGAAGTACTAATAATGGATTGATGTCGAGTTCTTTAATGTTTGGGAAATCCATCAGTAGTTGAGAGAGTCGACCGACACAATTGATGAGGGCTTGAGTATCCAAGACGGCTTGTTCACGAGCGCCGTCGAGAATTTTTTTAGATTTTAATTTGTTAATCATTTTTTGAACATCGTTGGCCGAAAGTGGGGCCAAACCAAAAGCTACATCTTTGAAAACTTCTACATATACACCTCCTAAACCTACCATGATGGTGTGACCAAGGCCACTATCTTTAACAGCTCCAAGAATCATCTCTACACCTTTCTCTTTCACCATTTCCGTAATTAAAACCCCCTCAATTTTTGCAGAGGGTAAGTTTTTTTTCACTCGCGAAATAATTTCTTTGAAACTAGTATAAGCTTGGCTGGGAGTAACATTTAACATTACACCGCCAGAATCAGTCTTGTGTAAAATATCTGGAGAGATAATTTTCATCGCTACTTTTTTGTCTATTCTTTCTACTATTTCTTTGGCTTCATCGGCAGTTGTCGCAGTATGTGTTATTAATGTTGTGAAACCGTAATGATTTAAAATTGGCAAAGAATCGATTTCAGGAAAAAAAACTTTTTTGTGTTCCTTGGCCTCTTCAAAAATTTTGGCAATGGCTTTTTTATTGGTATTTTTAAAGATAAATTTTGGATTGCTTTTTTCTTTTTCAATAAACTTAAAATCTGTTAAAGCACTAAGAGCCGAAGCGGCACTTTCTGGGAAATTAAAGGTAGAGACGCCATGGCTTCGTAAAATTTTAACACCCAAATTTACCAGTTGTCCGCCCATGAAACTGGCTACAATTGGTTTTTTGCTTTTCTTTTTGGCGTTCACAATTGCTTGAGCAGTTTTGGAAAATTCAGTCACGGATTGTGGTGTTAAAATCACAAGAATACTATCAACATTTTTATCTTTTTCTAAAATATTTATCGCCGCTTCATAGCGATCTGCACGTGCATCGCCAAGTACGTCGATTGGATTTTTGAAGTTGGCAAAAAGTGGTAAATGTTTTTTTAATTCGGCAGTAGTTTTTTCCGAGATTGGTGCTAATTTTAAACCTTTTAAAATTACCGTGTCGGTAGTCAGTACACCGGGACCACCGGCGTTTGTGATTATCGCTACTCTATCACCTTTAGGTAGTTCGTTGTGAGTAAAGACACGTAGATAATCAAATAATTCTTGAATTGTTTCGACACGGATAATTCCTGCTTGTGCAAATAACGCTTCATAGGCAGCGTCATTGCCAGCCAAGGCGCCAGTGTGTGAAGCCGAAGCAGAAGCACCAGCAGAAGTGCGGCCAGATTTGATGGCGATTATTGGTTTTGGATTTTTGCCATGGGTTAATTTACGCGCGGCTTTTATTAAGGCGGGAGCATTGGTAAGTTGTTCAACATACATGGCCACAACTTTTGTTTTTTTATCTTTAGCAAGATAATCAAAAAGTTGATCTTCAGAAAGTAAGGCCTTGTTTCCCACGCTAACAAATTTGGAAAAACCAATATCTAATTTTTGAGCATAATCCAAAATGGCAGTACAGAGTGCGCCACTTTGGGAGATAAAAGCAATATTGCCAGTGGGTGGCATAATAGTGGCAAAGGAAGCATTCATTTTTATTTCTGGATTGATTACTCCTAAACAAT
>Ga0208373_1004221_pt1 | contig 13243 bp, 12 predicted proteins | sample RifOxyC2_FD_184036 | JGI IMG/M metagenome (GOLD analysis project Ga0208373, IMG submission 184036) | Soil microbial communities from Rifle, Colorado - Rifle Oxygen_injection C2 (SPAdes) | ecosystem: Environmental > Terrestrial > Deep subsurface > Rock core/Sediment | place: Rifle, Colorado...
TTGTCAGGCATTCCGCCATCTCCGAAAATAATGACTTTTTGTGCGCGGCTACGCGCAATGCGTTTCAGCATCGTATCCGGAACGGGCCGGAGATAATCAAAAGGAACACGCAGCGCGGAAGGCACCTGGAAACAACGCGCCGCTTCATTAGGCCTGGCATCGATAAGAAGCATGGACGGATCGGTGACTGAAAAAGCGCCCGGGTCCAGCGGCAGGACGTCTTTGACCGGTTCGGGGCAGGGAACAAATGTTTCGTACGGTTGTGTCGCCGCCCAGGGAAGGCCGCCGGGTCTTACCGCATTGGACAGCAAACCCAGCAGGATGCCCGCTCCGGTCAACAAGAAGGTTTTTTTTATAAGCGCCCTCAATTCAGGCATGTGGAGCCTCTTCGTAAATCTTCGCGGTGTCTTAACAGTTCCCTGACCTGGCCCAATGCTTCCCCGGGGTTCGATACGTTTGTATAGGGAAGCATGACTCTGTCACCCGGCATATTCGATTTTTCCGGTGAAGGACAAATGCCTGTCCGGAACGATCCCCGGATGCCCAGACGAAACCTGTGATCTTGGTAATCATAATCGGCAATTGCCGTTGACACATTAGATTGCCTGGCCGCAAATTCATATTCACCGTAAAACATCATCGTCTCCAGGCATTCGTAATGGATACCTGAATGAAACAGGTAAAGCCGATCCAGGCGTTCATGCCTCTCATCAAAAAAGCCGGAAGAACGGGGATAATCATCCCAGCTTCCGGCCGTGCCGAGGGAAACCTCCCATTTGGGGAAAAAGCGGCGCTTGATGGAGAGTAAAATCGTTCCACCGGCGATGTCATACTGGCGGCTTGCAGCCGGATAGTAGCGGCCCGAAATGGCGGCTGCGGCTTCCATCTCAAGAAACGGCGGCAATTGATAAGCAGCGCTGAATTCGTTCTCGAAACGGGTGCGCCCCATAGGGTTGAACCATCGTTTACCAAACGCGCCGAGCAGGGCAAGGTTTTGCCCGACGGGTACGTCCAATTCAAACCTGTGGTATTCATGAAACCAATGCGATTGTTCCGGCAAAAACGTTTCCAACCACAAGGTCTTTGCGGGAGCATACGTATAAGGGCTGTTCAACAGATAGGCGCCAGCCGCATAGGACGTAACCGGCTTAAACGACCCCAGCGACCATATCAGATCCAATCGGAATTCCGGAAAGAAATAACTGCTATTGGACGGCGGTTCCGGCCCCTTGCTGTCCGCGTAGTATAGGAAAGACTGCTGGAAGGTGAATACGGGCCGCAGGGGATGCGTGAGAAGGGGATCCAGCCGGAAAGCGGATACCGACCCGCCAAATGCCGATCCCCAGATTTTGACATTTTCGCCAAAAGTGGAAGCCAGGGATGGATGGGTGCTGTATCCTGTGTTAAAATCATATGTCAGGCCGTAGCGGCCTTTCCATTGAGGGAAGAGAGCGTTTCCCATCTGTTCCGCGAGCAGGCAATCTTCAGGAAATCCCGAAAAACTGCGAACGGCTTTTTTAAAATGGTCCCGGGCTTGGGACGGGTGCCTGCTGATTAATTCCAGATAGGAGGAAAAGAGATGGTCGCGGGTCACCAGCGGTGCAAAGTCACTGCTGTTGAAAACCCGGCTTTGGGCCTCTGCCTTGTCCAGTTGCCCGTTTTGCAGGTGAATCCAGACAATCCAGGAAGCGGTTTCGCCGTCCGATGGATGTTCATCACTCCAGGCATATAAGGTTTTCAGCGCCCATACGGGATTATTGTCCAACAGGTATGCTTTGGCGAGTAACAGGACGAAAGGACGTTGCCCGGAATAAATCGCTCGCGCCTTTTTCAGGCTTTCAATCGCTTCGGAAAACCTTTCTTTTTCCATTAAAGACGATATTTGCGAAAAGATTGTTTTTATTTCCGCTGTCTGACAGGCCGGCAGGGCAGAAACGGGAACCATCATCCACAAAAAAAAGGGGGTGATCATATAAACACGGCGAATCATTGTTTTTCCTCGCCGTCATGGCAGCAACGGAATCCGCTGGCCGGGCGGTACGCGCCACCGTCGTAATCGCAGGAAAGCATGTATTCCGGTGCGCCGGGATAGCTGCAATTATAAGCGCCTCCCCGCAAGTAGGGGGCCACGGGAAACGAATCAGTACCTGTGTAAGAATAACTCGAATCCACCCATTCCCATAGGTTTCCACACAAGTCATAGACTCCCCAAAAACTGACACAGACCGGAAAACTTCCCGTGGGCGCGGCATGAAACGGATAACAGTAGTCGCAATCGTAAAAGCATCCGTTATAGACACTGTCACAATACGCATCGATGCTGTTGCATGTCCCGGCAACGTATTCTTCCCCGTAACAGTACGCGGTGTTGTTCGGGCCGCCGCAGGCCAGGCTCCATTCCGAAGCGTTGCAAAGCCGTTTTCCCTTTGATTCGCAGGCAGCTTTAGCCGTGGAATAATCCACATTTTCCCAGGGAAGGACCCCTTTTTTTACCGGTCCCAAGGTATCGTGTGATCCCGGGAATACGCTATCAGCGTCCGCCCTTGCTGCTTCATACCGGTCCATACAAAACCTGTTGTCAATGGAAACCGTGCCTTCAGGACAGGCCAGATGGGTTTTCTTATCGGGCAAACCGCTTCCCGTGATGCATCTCCCCTGTAAACACGCTCCTGTCTTGCAATCCTCGGGCCCATAGCATTGTTCACGGACAAGGCAATGACAAAAAAGTATCGCAAGACTCAGGGTAAAAGCGATGTTGGTTAAACGCATGCAAATTTGATGAAAACGCTTATTGCCTTGTTAAAGCACCTTTTTCAATCTTTAATGCCACCATTCACGGCTCAAACAAGTGGCTTGCCGAATTGCATTAAAAAATCCAGCGTTCTTTCCGCTGTCCATAATGACACCTTTCCATGCGTGGGCAGGTTCACGACCTCCTGGCACGCCTTCTCGGATTCCGGACACATGCCTTTTATATAACCGAACCGGGCCATGTCGATGCCCGCGGGATGCAACGGAATTTCAAACCAGGAACCCAGTTCAATGCCTTTGAACGCGGCTTTTTTCAGGAGTTCACTCTTATTGGCCACGCGAATCGGGTAACGCAGAATGACATTGTCACACTCCGGGTCCACTTTGAGCGTCCCAAACCCCAGACCAGGCAAATCGCGCGAGTAAATTGCGGCTATGGCCTTACGATGTTCAATCAGCCTCTCAATATTATTATAATTTCGTTCGCCTTCCTTCATCTGAACCCTTGCCATGCGTTGGAAATAATATGGCGGCATCTCTCCTTCAAACTCCTCTTTATCGGAGGAGCCCGCGGCCAGCCCCAGTCCTGACAACAGGCGGTACAGACGCGTCATCAGCGCATTAGTTTGGGGTCTTACGAGCGTGTTATAGGCTTTTATTTGCAGCCAGAACCTTAATTCAGCGGCCATTGAGGGTAAAAGCGCGGTTTGATATAGCCGTTTAACTTCGGGCAACAGGTTCTCATCATTGACCAGCAGCATACCGCCAAGGCCCGTTGAAAAAGGCTTGTTCCATTGTCCGGAAAAGAATGCGCCAACGCCGAAAGTGCCGCATAATTTACCGTTCCAACGGGAACCAAAGGCATGGCAGGAATCTTCAATGATAGGGAGATTATGCCGGCAGGCCCAATCGAGAACAGGCCCCATGTTTTGCGTGATGCCATAAGTATGCTGGACTATCACGGCCTTTGTGCGGGAGGTGAAAAGGAAATCCAGTTTACCCGGATCCAGATTGAACGTTGAGGGATTTATGTCAACATACCGGCAATTGGCGCCAAGATATTTAGCCGCGGAAGGAACCATGACACAGGTATATCCGGACATCAGCACGTCGTCGTTCTCACCGACTCCAAGAGCCTTAAGCAAGGCGTATAAAGCGACCCTGCCCTTGGAAAAAAGAAACAGGTTTTCCGGTGGTGCTTTTAAATATTCGGCAAATGGTCTTCTCATTCCACCCGCAAATAAAATGTTGATATCATGCCTTTATTTTGCTCATATCCACGCCCTTTTCCCCGTACCAGTCAATGCTGTACTGGCGGAGCGCTTCCCAGTCCATGACGTCCGTACGTCCTTTTTCCATGCGGGTGACGGCGATGGTGCGGTCTGTGCAGGAGAAGCATGGGTCGATTGCCGCAATCGTGATGGGCAGATCCGCCAGGTAATGGTTTTCAACCATTTTTTTCACGGCCTGGACATTGGCCAGCGTAGGCGCTCGCACTTTTACCCGTTCCGGCTTGTCAGTACCGTTGCTCTTAACGTAATGGATATCCTCTCCGCGCGGGGCCTCGTACCGGCTGACGGCCTCGCCTGCCGGGATTTTCCTTGGCACCTTGACCGTAATGGGTCCGGCCGGCATGTTTTTAACAATCTGCCTGATCATTTTATAGGTTTCCATCAATTCCAACACGCGAACCACGGCCCGGCCATAGACGTCGCCATGCGTGTCGGTAATGACGTTAAAGTCGAGTTCGCTGTAGACAAGGTAGGGGTCGGTCCGCCGGACGTCACAGGGAAAACCCGATGCGCGGCCCGTGGGACCGATGACGCTGAGTTTCAGCACGTCGTCATAAGTCAGGTGGCCCACTCCTGCAAGACGTTTGAGAAGGGTTACTTCTTCGGTGACCACTTGGATGTAATACTTGGTACGTTCCTCCAGAATGTCGACGGCCTTGAGGATGCCGGGATACTTGTCGGGTGTGATGTCGCGCCGCACGCCGCCCAAGGTATTCATGCCGTAATTGACGCGGTTGCCGGTCAAAAGCGCCAGTAAATCCATCACCACCTCGCGGTCGCGCCAGGAGTACATGAAGAGCGTGTCAAAACCCACCTCATGACCGGCCACGCCGAGCCACAGCAGATGGCTGTGAATGCGTTCCAATTCGGCAATGAGGGTTCGGATATAGTTGGCGCGGGGCGGGACCTGGACGCCCGCCAATTCCTCGACCGCTTGTACGAAGCAGGTTGAATGGGAGTGGGAGCAGATACCGCAAATACGCTCCAACAGGTAAATGTCCTGGATATAAGTCCGTTCTTCGCAGGCCTTTTCCATGCCGCGGTGGTTATAACCCAGACGTACATTGGCCTCGATGATTCTCTCCCCTTCCAGCAGTATCCTGAAAGATTCAGGTTCCTTAAGCGCCGGGTGCTGGGGCCCGATGTTTAGAAAGACTTTTCCCATAATCTTATTCCTCCATATTTTTACCGGAATTTATCATCAACCATGCCTTTCGAAAGCGCGGTCAGCGTGTAAGAGGGGTGGCGGACACCATATTGGTGAAGCAATCCCCCTATCTTTTTTGCTTCAACAAGCAATGCCGGGTACTCCTTTAAATCCTTACAGCTTTGCAATGCCGCATTGATTTTGCCAAGCTGCTGTTTTACCGTTATCGGATTACCTTTATGGTAAGTTTCGCCCGGATAATAAAAGAAAACCAATTTCCAATCCGGAAAATATTTTCTCAAGGCATTCACTATGTCCGTCTTTTTCCATACAGGCTGGTGCGTCCTGCCATGAAGATTATCAACTCGTGCGCGGAAAGCATGGCATTTTTGATGCATTTTCTGGGCGTTGTCGGGTATGTCATAATTCATTTCATTCACCAATAACCAGCCCTCTTTTTTGAGAACGCGTTGAATTTCTTTAAAAACCGCTGGGATGTTCTCGATATGGTGAAGGGCGTTGGACAGACCGATCAAATCAAAATGATTGTTCGGGAAAGGCAGACGTTCGGCATCGCACACCTTAAAGCAGACCTTTCCGCGCCGTCTTAACCCTTTGGCCGCGATTCCAAGGTCGACGGGGTCAATATCAATCCCCACAATTTCGCCATACTGGCCGATATTTGACGTTAAAAACTTCAAAAAGGCGCCTTTTCCGGTGGCAATGTCCGCCATTCGAGTGCTTTTCAGGGTTTTTAAGAAGCTTAAAAGTTGAGCTTCGCCGCCATACTTTGGCTTGTTTGTTGATTTCTTCATGCGACAACCTGCGGTTTGCCAGCTATATTGCAGGCCGGACCTACATTTTTAGGCACATCCCAGCCCCACCCCGGATGGATTCCGCGGACAACCCCGATACCGCATTGACAAAGGCTTCTCCGCTGCAATGACAGGGAAATATTTTTACCGCGCCAAATTTATCTATTGCGGCAATTGCCCGCTGAATACCTTCCGTGGAAGCGGCGGACAGATGAAAACCGCCAATGATCAGCCGTTTTTTCCCTTCTCCTGCCAGTTTTCCGATAAATAAGAGCGTATTCGCAACGCCTGAATGCGTGCACCCGAGAATAACTGAAATGCCCGCCGAAGACCTGATAAAAAGCGCCTGATCATCCTCAATCCGGTCCGGTATTTGGCCTGATTCGTCCAAGTAAAAGCGGCTCTCGTTGCCCTCTTCCGGGAACACCCGTGGAATGGGTCCCGTTGCCCAGATATCCGGAAATATCTCCAAGGGTTCCGTGACCCATACCATTCGCTCCCGGTTTTCCAGCAACCGGTTTTTCACTTCGTTCGGCATGCCGATGGAGCGGGTTTCGCCATGCTCGCGTATCGAATACCTTTCGGCAAGCGCCGAAGGATGCATGAAAATCCTTGCATGCGGGCACCGCTCCATCAACAGGGCCAGCCCGCCGCTGTGATCGTAATGGCCGTGGCTGAGGACAATGGCGTCCAATTTATCGAGCGGGATGCCTAGTATGTTTGCGTTGTTCAGCAGCGAAATTCCCTGGCCCGTATCGAACATAATGTGCTTGGCGCCCGCCTCCAGCCATATTGCAAGCCCATGCTCGGCTTGCAGGGTTGGCCATTGGGCGTGATTGTCGCAAACAATCGTGGCATACGCATTGGCGACCATGTATCCATCTCCTTTGCTCTACGGATTATAAAATATCAGCGAAGGGAAAAGGTCATTTTCCGTAAACAAGAGCCTGCCATCTTTCAGGAAAAGCAAGTGGGACACCGTATAGGAAACATGTTTTGAATTTATCAACAGGTTCCTAAATCGAAGCATTCCGAGATCCTCGAACCCGCCCTCGGTCATATCATAAGTGAAAAAATGCGTATACTCCGGCATCTCCCCGCAGAGTCCATACACTTTATTGTTACGGACGGCGAGAGATCGCAGATTGCCGGCCATGACGGGTTTGCCCAAGTTCACCAATTTTCCGGCCTTCGGGTCCAGGCTGAAGAGATATCCATCCATGGAGGTGCCGCCGTATAGTTTGCCGTTGGGAGCGAGGGTCCACGACTCCACGCGGTTGGTCGCCTGGTGATTCTGGCAATAAGGAAGCGAAATCCCCAGCAACGTAATTTTATCAAGCGTTAGGCTGTATGAGAACAGCCTTCCCATCCCGGTTGAACCATAAACGTTTCCGGCATTATCGATTCCAAGCGCCTTGCAAAGATGAGATGTAGAGTCCATGTGCATGAATCTGACCGCATCTTCGGAGGCGCTGTCTATTTCAGCGCCGGCCACGACCTTAAAGGTTTTCCCGGCAATATCATATACAAAGAAACCATTAGAGGGGAAAAGCGTTCCGAATATTTTCCGTCCATCCTTCGATGCCGTAAGACAGAAAACGCCATCTTCCTTCCGGGGGGCGCCCAGGTTGACGGCTTTAAGTTCCGGGGCCGAGACGTCAAACGCCAGCAAACATCCGGTTTTCCCGGTCGCATAAGTGCCGGCATAAACCGTGTTGCCCATAACGGCAAGACCGTTGGCGGGGCGCATTCCGGGTGCCCCGGATTTATTAAAATCCGTGTAATCCCACAACCGGACATCCTTGATGCTGAACCGGAAAAGCAACGGGGGCTGTTTCCGGTATTCAGGGCAGGTCAACCCGACGACATATCCATTCACTTCCACGGCGTTCTGCACATTGGCGGAGCCGTAGGGCAGTTTAAGTTTTCCTTTTTCCGGATGGGCAAGGTCGCACCCGAAGTCTTCCTTGCCGCCCTTGAAATAAAGGTCCTCTTTGGTCGCGGAAAACAGGGCCGCAGTCATCAGCAGCGTGGAAACGGCGACAAATAAACGGTTCATTTGTTTAGCTCCTTTTCCGGATTGAAAATGATGAGCAGGGCACGGGAATTTCCGGATTCTGCGGTAGACTTACCGGGAATGCTGCGATAGGCCGCCCAGTAAATATTGCCTTCCTTATCCATGATATTGCTGCCCGTCGCCTCGCAGATTTCACTTTTCGGGCGTTTAAGAAGAATCTTTTTTATTTTTGTCTTAGGGTCGCACTCCACTAGGCAGATACTGTCTTTGACAAGATAATTCCCATGGCCTCCTATCCAGTAATAAAGCCTGCTGTTTTTACCGCAGGCTAAATTCGGGGAATTGGCGCTTATAATGGAGGTGTCCGCTATTTCAGGTGAAGGATCCAGGAGATATCCCAAATCCTTAATATTTCCCAATCCCTTCTCCTGCGGGGCTATCTGAAGAAGCCTCGAATAATTCGTCTGAAAATAATAGTCGCCGGTCTTTTCGTTTTTTGCCCATGCCCGTAGACCATCGCGCCGCAGCCAAGCCGGCGTTTTTGCAGAATCCACGGGAATATAATCGCTGGACCAGATAAAGGTATCGCGCGCGGGTTCATATTTCAGCAGGTAACTGCGCATGTCGGTGTAATAAGCGTTCCCCCATTTATCCGTAAACAGGGTGCGCGCCACATGCGCCTTATTGATCATCCCTTTGTCGAAAAGGGAATCCGTGGCGAGGTCTTTAATAAAAAAGTGGTCCGCAGGATAAGATATCCCATAGAGCCGGTTGTTTTTCTGGTCAACCACCAATTCCTTGATGCTCTCGTACCGGATGGCGCTGCCCAAGTTGATCGTTTCATACGTCACAGGGTTGTATTTCATGATATAGCCGCCATGGTACCCGCGCGGGTGGTCCATGTAGAATTCCTCGCGGCTTTCGCCGCCATCGGTTCCGAAATACATCCAGCCATCATTCTTGTTCTCGGTTATCTGGGAATGAATTTTGCCCTGCCATTGCCATTTCTGGAGGTGGCCGCTCGTTGCCACCCAATTCCGGCGGGTCATCTTTTTTGTCCGGCAATTCCATTCCATAATTGCAATCGCTTCGGAATGGTCGCACACGCCGATGATGACCTTGTTGGTTTCAGACGAATAGCCGATGGACCCCCAACTGGAATGAGGATTGGCCATGTCCGGGTATTCCACAGTCTTCATGTTCGCCAATGTAATGGCGAATGATGCATACGCCAGCATGGCTGTCATGAATGGAAGGATCTTGAAATGCATCTTAAGGGGCCTTTCTTTTAAGGAACTGGAAAATGCCTATATGATGATAGCCGTCTTCAACCGTCCTGTCTTTACCGCCCGCTATCGCGGCTTTCATCCTTTGTCCCCTGTAAAACAAGCACGGCCGCGGCAATGACGGTCGTCCAGAGTCCTTTTTTGTCTCCAAGCGCGGTTTGCGTTATATTGCGCGTACGAACGATGTCTTTGGAGATTTTGAAGGCTATCTTTTTATCATCCCAGCTCGTATCGGGATTGAAAGGGATCCCAAGGCTTGAGGCTAGCATCTCCGCGGCCAGGTCTTCCGCGCAGTCCCCTGTTTCCTTTGCATACTCGCCGAAAGAATGATACTCCGACAAGTACCCGTAATGATTGCGGTCTTGCGGTATCGCGATACCCACGGAAGCGCCGGCAAGACGAAACGGTTCGTTGGTGGCGTTATCACTCATGACAACGTAAGTAACCAGGCCTTGTTTCAAATAGCCCAGTCCTTTTTCCCGGGAAACAAGTCTGGCGTGAGGCGGAAAAATACTGGATACCCGTACGAGATTGAGGGATGCGATTTTCGCGTCCCTCAACGCCATCTCAAAGCTCGCCAGTTTTTTTCGATGCTTTCCAACGCCTTTTGTCAGAAACACGGTCGTGGGAACCAATATTTTATCCTTGGAAATGGTTTCCGTTAAGCAGAGAACCTCGATTTAATTATTTTGGAAAACCAGGTTTTGATGCGGCTCAACCGGGTCTCCAATTCGTTGGCTTGCATTTGAAGCGCTTCCCTTTCGCCGGTGTCACAATCCACCTGCGATGATTGCCAGGCTTGCCAAAATCGCTTTAATCCGCGGCGCCAGGCCATGCCGTCTCCCTTTCCTCCGCGGTTGGAATGGCAATTTTTACGCTGGTCGTCCTCTTCTTCTTCCATCTTTTTTGCAATGACGCCCAAAACCGCAACCCGGCATCCTGAATTCCACGGCCATTAACCTGTTTTTAAGGCAAGCTGAATAAACCTCTTCGGTCTGGCCCCTTATCCAGGGCGTTACCGTTATTCCGTTCTCATGAAGACTGGCCAATATCGGAGAAGAAATAGCTCCGCATATCAAGCGGTCGACTCCGTTCTCTTTTAACAGCCGTATTTTCTCTCCTATGGGGAGATTGAGAATGGAAACAACCTTCGAAACCCCGGATTCCGTAAAAAGCTCTAGTGTGCCGGCCGCGTCAAATAGCGGGGAAACGGCTCCGTTCCATGTCGTAATGGCTATCATTATAAGATGATATTGCAATAGACATGCCATTCGTGCCAAAGCCGCTCCGCGTTCTTTTTTACGGCTTCCTGCTAAATAGACACAAGGTTCCGCCATTAAACATTGCACTTATGCAATGGTCCATGATATTAGATTGGGTATGTGCAATACTCTCAATCCAGTTTTATTACGTGCATCCTCTCTTCGCGCCCGTTGGCATGCTTATTGCATTTCGTTTGAAACTGCTTATTCAAGGGGTTTTATGAATCATCCTTCTGCGGACGACACGCAAATTCAGGCGACACTATCACGGATAAAAAAGAGGTATATCATCCTTTCCGGTAAAGGCGGTGTCGGCAAGAGCACGGTGGCGGTCAACCTGGCCCTATCGCTTGCCGGTCGGGGATTGCGCACTGGACTATTGGACACTGATTTGCACGGGCCCAGTATCCCCATAATGCTGGGATTGGTCGGCTATGTAGGGACTGCGGAGAAGGAAAAATTCCTCCCGGCCGTGCTTAAAGACGGAAAACTGAAAATAATGTCCATGCAATTCTTTCTGCAGGGCCGTGATGATTCCGTCATCTGGCGTGGCCCTTTAAAGCATGGCGTTATTTCGCAATTCATCGCATGCACACTTTGGGGCGATCTTGATTATCTTATCATTGATTCCCCTCCCGGCACCGGTGACGAACCCTTGTCCGCCGTACAGATCGCAAAGCCCCACGGAGCAATCATCGTAACGACGCCGCAAGCAGTCGCGACCCTGGACGTGCGCAAATCCATCGACTTTTGCAGAAAGCTGGCGCTTCCCATAACCGGAATCATCGAAAATATGAGCGGCTTCGTCTGCCCTCATTGCGGGGGCCGGACTGATATTTTCAGTTCGCACGGCGGCGAAGATATGGCGCTTGAATTAGGGGAACATTTCCTTGGACGCATCCCCCTGGACGCGAACATTGTTCCGTTGGCCGATAACGGCAAGACCGCTGTTGACGCCATGCCCGACAGTATTGCCGCAAAAAGTTTTTCGGCAATAGCCGAACTCCTCTAAACCGGAATGCTTTATGGCAAAAGATGGCCGCCCCTTCTTTATTGCTTCATTCGCAGGGACGCTTTTTTTAATTGTCCTTTTTTATTTTACCGGCCTTCAAATTCTCCTGTGGCTTGGCGCAGGAGCTTTGCTTGTCTCGTGTTTTGTCCCCTTTTTCTTCCGCGACCCTGAGCGTATAATTCCGGCAGGTCCGGGGCTGATTGTCTCGCCTGCCGACGGCAAGGTGGTCGCGGTTCAAGAAGAGGAGTGCGAGGGTTTGGAAAGACGGGTCATCCGCATCTCAATTTTCTTAAGCATCTTCAATGTCCATGTCAATCGCGTCCCCGCAACCGCCCGTATTGTTCATATCCAACATTTAAAAGGCCGCTTTTTCGGAGCCTGGAGAAACAAGGCCTCCCTGGACAACGAACAGACGCGCATCGATATGGATTGCGGGCATTATAAAATTCAAGTCAAGCAAATCGCCGGGTTCATCGCGCGGCGTATTGTGTGCCGCCTTCGGGAAGGTCAGTCCGTCAATCGGGGTGAACGGTTCGGGCTTATCAAGTTTGGATCTCGAACGGATCTGGCTGTTCCGTGCGTCTCCCGTATACATGTGAAGGTGGGTGATGTCGTGAAAGGCGGAAGCACGACCCTTGCTTCGTTTCCAGATTAAAACCGTCTTATGTGATTCCCAGTCGTTTCATCTTCCGCCAGAGTGTCGAGGTGTCAATGCCGAGCGTTCTCGCGGTGTCACGACGGTTATGTTTGTTTTTCTGCAGTGCCGCTAAAATTCTTTTTCGTTCAAAATCATGGACCGTTTCGGGTTCCTCCTGGGGTGTTCCGCTCGCCCTTGCCACGGAAAGCTCCTCAGGGAGGTGTTCTTTTTCAATCCGCCCCGACCCGCAAAGCACAAAGGCATGCTCAATGATGTTTTCCAGTTCCCGAACATTGCCCGGAAAATCATGGCGCAGGACCAGGGCCATTGCCTCTTCCGATATTTGCGAAACATTCTTCTGATGGACTGCATTTAAACGGCCAAGAAAATGGTCAATGAGAAGCGGTATGTCATTCCTTTTTTCACGCAGGGGTGGAAGTGTGATAGGGATAACGCTGATCCGGTAATAGAGGTCTTTCCGAAAGCCGCCCTCCCTTGCCATCCGGCTTATATCCCTGTTGGTGGCCGTGATAATCCGGACATCCGCTTTGACCGGGGCCACGGCACCAAGCGGTTCATAGGTCTTTTCCTGGAGGACCCGCAGGAGCTTGACTTGCAGTGGTTTAGGCAAGTCCCCCACTTCATCAAGAAAGAGCGTCCCGCCTTTGGCGCGGTCAAACCGGCCCAGCTTGTCAGTCTTGGCGTCTGTAAACGCCCCTTTTTTATACCCAAAAAGCTCCGACTCCAGCAGATGTTCGGGCAAAGCTCCGCAATTGACGGCCACAAAAGGTCCGTTTGCGCGGTGGCTCTGGGAATGAATGGCGCGGGCCAGGAGTTCCTTCCCGGTTCCGCTCTCACCAAGAATTAATACGGCCGCCTCGCTTGTCGCGATGGCCGGCACGATATCAAAGATTCGCCGCATCTTCGGGTCATTGGTCACAATATCCGAAAGGGTATATTTACCGAGCAACTCCTTCTTGAGCTCCTGCACCTCCCGCAAATCACGGAATGTCTCGACCCCGCC
>Ga0208373_1004222_pt1 | contig 13243 bp, 12 predicted proteins | sample RifOxyC2_FD_184036 | JGI IMG/M metagenome (GOLD analysis project Ga0208373, IMG submission 184036) | Soil microbial communities from Rifle, Colorado - Rifle Oxygen_injection C2 (SPAdes) | ecosystem: Environmental > Terrestrial > Deep subsurface > Rock core/Sediment | place: Rifle, Colorado...
AGAATAAATTGTCTTGTTTTGTTGATTTTTGTTTTTGCATAGGTTATTTCTTTAAATATAGCGTAAATCCGCTATTACAATCATATTATACCATGATATTTAATTTAGCGTAAGACGACCGTGCCCAACCCCCTCTGCCGCTCGCATAGGTGGAAAATCAAATTCTTTATTTAATGCCAGCATATTGGTAAAATAAATATAGAATAAAAATGTACATCATACAACGCCAGTTATGTGGTTCCCCTCTCAACTCACTTAAACTAATCTGAAACATCTCTCGAGGTTCGCCTACATCGCTCGTTTCCTTAAATGGTTTAAATTATACCATTACGGAAACTTCGTGGCGTCACATAACGTCAGGCATATCCGAAGTTTTTCTGAAGCGTAGCGAAAGAAAAATTTGGGAGAGAAAATTTTGCCTTCCTTAATTATAAAGTGCAAAATTTTTGAACCGGATATGCCTTGTTATGTGATGTAAAATTCTTTCTTTTTTCTTTTTTTAAATTTGCTTTTTTAATAATAAGGAAAAATAAGTTTTTTTGTTTTTGATTTTGGGCAGAGGGGTAAGGGGTGAATGCCCAAAATCAAAAACTCCTTAATTGTAAAATTTTTCGCATATCGAGACATGATTTCTATTTACTTAAACTCATCAAAAGAGTGATCGACTGTTCAGTTCCATGATATTTTTTCAATTTTACTTTGACAAATCCGCTTTTTTCATACGCCTGAATCGCACGCCTGTTGTCTGGTCGCACCTCAAGGATTATACGATTATATCCTAGTTCATCAAATGCAAGTTTAGCAGCTTTTTTTATCGCCTCTGTTCCCAATCCTTTTCCTCGATATGTTGCTTCTCCAATAATAATATGGATTTCAGAAATATCTTTACTTTTATGTGACAATGCAACATGTCCAATAGCCTTTTTACCACATAGGATAATGAAATGATGATCTTTGGGGGAATTCACTAATTGTTTAAAATAACCAAATAAAACATCATCAGATGTTTCTTTAATTCCACTAGTCAATTGAATTAATTCATCATCTTTCCACCATTTCAAAAATAACTCCCAATCTTTTAATGTAACTTCACGAAGTTTTATTATCATAATGTTATTATAGCGTATTTTAATAAAAAAAGAACCCCATGGAAATTGCTTTCCATAGGGGCTCTACCTATCTTAGCTCTTGGAGCAGTTGCTCGGCAAGCGGCAGGTGTTTGACACTTTGTGCTTGGGCATCGGCACGATCTGTGGCGTCTTCATTTGAATCCCTCCTTTCTTTCTTGTGATTCAGAAATCTAATCGACTTCTGCAAGACTATCTTTCAGCAACTCGATTGTCATAAGGCGAAACAATTGGCAATTATAGCTTGCCGCATTGTTGGTTTCGAGTCCGCTGAATTCTTCGGTTATGAAACATCCTCCGGTACACTGCCCTTCTATCTGGCAATTTTTGCAACCCGACTGTCCGTTGATAAGTCTGTTGGCTACGATTTCAACATAGACTGGGGTTGCCATGGATAAATATGGCTCCTTGACATCGGCACAAGAACGCGCGCTATAGCCGCAGACATATACTTTTCCGTCTGGACTTACGCACATGCTCTTTCCAACGATACCTCCACAGAATCCCATATGCTTCTCAGTGATCGAGAAGTTTAGATTTTCTGCGGGCCTCTCCCAGAACCCAGTTACATTCACTCCTTGAGTAGCTCCGTATTTTTTGAGTCGGATCAGTCGATTAGTAGCTTCTTGGACCGGCACACTGGTCATATGAATAACGTCTATGTCAATTCGAATTTCACTAAGTGATCTTTCGACTGCAAAATCGATAAGTCGCTCGTCGGTTTTCGAAAAGTTCCTCTCTGTAACCGTTGTAGAAAAACCGTTTACCCCAAAGTCTATTCGATCTAGGATATCCATTGCTTTTATGATTGAGTCATGGGTTCCTCGACCAGACTGAAACACCCGAACGTCATTGTTTCCGTGCTCTAATCCGTCAAGGCTTATGGCGATTTTTACTTCAAATCGTTTCAGCTGACCAGCAATTCCCTCGGTAATCAGTGATCCGTTAGTGTTGATTGAAAATGTGATCTGAAAGGAGTCGGCGTATTTTGCTTCACAGTACTCCATGACTTGTAGCATTACCTCCCAGTTAATCAAAGGCTCGCCGCCTCCAAAGTTGATGTAGACGGAATTTTTGCTGTTCTTTTTAGCTTCAGCAAAAAATCTATCTACTGCTTTTTCGGCTACTTCCATACTCATGACCTTCTTCTTTGAGAGACCGCGATCACTTGCATTCAGCATGCTGTTTGAAATGCAGTACTGGCATGCGAAGTTGCATTTTTCAGAAAGGATAAGGGAAAGATACTCAATTCTTTCTCCGCTCTGAATTGCAGGCAGGTAGCGCTCCTCAGAAATTTTTCGGATGTAATCGCGCTCATCAAAATCAGGCGGGATTAGGAAGAAAAGACTCTCAAACGTCCTGATATTCTCCCTGGCATCAGCGAAAGAGTTCTGAGAAATGACAGCAGAAACACAGGTTAGTTCAGAAAAAGCGCTGAGCAAGTCGAGAGCATCTCCGTTTAGTATCTGAGGTAATCCAAAAAGCGAGTGATACACAATCGCTCTTTCTCCTCTCTTGTCATGAATAATTTGTAAAAATTGAGAGAGCTTAAGAATGCTATCCATGGTACACCTCCATTATGGTTGTTAATGTGCGATTTTGACTATCTACGATAGTTTTATATCTTATCAAGCCCCCCCATTTTGTCAAGCGATTATCGTTTATTTTAAAATAGAAATCGTTTTTTACTGCCCCTTTGTGGGCAGAAAAAACATCTTATTACCCCTATATAAATAGATAAAAAAAACTTATTTTTCCTTATTAAAAAAGCAAATTTAAAAAAAGAAAAAAGAAAGAATTTTATTTCATATAACGCGCGGGAACCGCCGCGCGTTGTGCAAAATGACGGAGCGAAGCGGAGGCATTTTGCACAACGTTTCTGGCTATGCGATGTTGCGATAGTAATATGGGAGAGGGCTTTTGTAAAAAGCCCGAACCGCATAGCCAGTGTTATATGATGTACATGTTTTCCTTTAATTTCTGAAAGAAATTGCTCTTAAAAAGAATCAGATTTTGTTTTTCTTTAATTTTTCATTCGTTCAATGTATTCCAACCTCACTCGTTCAGCAACTTCTAGAATCTCATTTTTGGGTACAATGTAGTCTTCGTATGTATCACCCATAATACATCTGTCAACGGGTGTTGATGTTGATAATGAACCGTGTGTGACTACATTTACTATGTTTCCTTTTAGATCAATTGCCATAGCTTTTATATCTTCTTGCATACCAAACTCCAGCAACTCCCACTCTCGTACAAATTCATATTCTTCAGGCGTCAGTTGCCAAATTGTTCCATAAGTTTCCACGTTTGCGTTTGGTCTTATAATGTACAATTCGAAATTTTCATCGAATGCTTTTGTCACGATTTCTTGTGGTGATACTGGCGCGGGGGCGGAAGCAAGCGGTTTTCCAGGGATATGCTCAGTCTTTTGGATGCAGAGTTCATAACCGATTAACCTACCGGGTTCTCCGATAATTTCTTTTCTGCCAATCATGGCGGCCATCATATCTAAATCACGGTTTGTGCCGTAGCCGAAATAATGAAGTGTATTATTTGCCATAAGTTTTATCCTTAAAAGTTACTTTTTGATTTTGAATAGTGGCATGAGGTTGTCCTTTATCATCTATTTGGAGAGTAATACCGCCACTGTGTTCAACCGGTAAATAACCAGTTACGTCCACACCCACTATATGCTCTTTTATAAACGGACTAATAGAATCATAATGACTTACATTCCACACCACTAGTCTTGTGTCAGGATTGGCCTTGTGATATTCTGATGCGATTCTTGCACGAACAGTTAGTGCATAATTGACACGGTCAGCAATTTCTTTTGGCCCTTCAACGCCCATCGCAATTCTCGTTTCTTTTTCAGCATCAGTTTCATAAGCGATCCAAAACTCCTTTCCAGTTCCATATTTGTCCGTCATGTATTTTACGAATTCAGGACTTTCTTCGAACATAAGCAAATCACGAAGTTCTGAAACAGCGATGGGTTCACCATTAGAACTGTCAGAGTTTAGAAATGAGCTTTCAGGTACATTGAATTGCACCATTGATTCTTTGAGTGCCTGAATTATTATGTCCGCTGTTTCTATCGCTCGTCGATGTTCGCACGGTTGTCCGTTTTGTATGAGAAGTGTAGCATCACTGGCAACGACCATTATACTGATTGTGTCTCGTTCCTCTTCTTCTAATTCTGCAAAAAGTGTATCAAAAAATTGCCTTGCTTCCGCGTGTGTTGTCTCTACCGCTTTTTTGTCCAAAGCTCCAAATTCATCACCTGCTTCACGTATGTCCTTAGCATTTCTTTGTAGAACCATCACAGTTTCATTTTGGGCGGGCAATGTTGGTTGAATGTCGCGAACGGTAATTCGTTCTATACTGAGCGGTTCACCTTCGCGTTCAAAAAAGAAGGATTCTTTTTCTCTCATATTTTGTTGGTTAAAGATGCACAGTAATCAGTCGCCTCTTGGATTGATTTAAATTTTGGCACACCTTGTTTTTCCCATTTTTGAATAGTTTTTCGATGGGATTGCACCTGCTCAAAATCTTTTGTTGTAGCACCACCATCATATGCCGTTTCTTCTCTGTGTTTGATGTATTTTTTATGAATACCCCAATGAGGAATAACAATTGCGTCTGGTTTTAACCAAAAGTTTGATGCCCCCATAATCCAAAAGCCGAGTTTCTTGGCTTGAACTGTAATAATATCACTTCGTTGATCAACTTCATTGATAACATTTAAGCCCATTGTCCACCAAGAAACATCTGGGTGTGCTCCGGTAGCTTGCCATAGCTTGTCTCCATCAATCCAGTGTTTCTCTGTTTGGGTGTTCACAAAGTGCGTTTTCCCAGCGCCGGAAGGCGCAAGGATAAAAAACCCTTTTTTGTGTGTAATGTAATCTTTAGTTAACTTTTTATACACCGTTGATCCATCGGTAAATGAAATCGGTGTATTTTCGTTTAATTTATTGATACTCATATTTTTATTAAAGAAAAGAAAAACAAAATCTGATTCTTTTTAAGAGCTGGGGCGATAGCCCCAAAAGGAAAACATGTATTTCATATAACGTTTGCGTATATCTGATGTCTCCCGTAGGGAGATATGGGTGGAGGCTCTGGAGAGCCGTAACCAGATATACGCTGTTAGCTGATCGTATTCCTTTTCTATTCTTCTCTGAAAGAGAACGCGTGTAAAAAAATCTTTCAAATTTCTTTTGCCGTTTTGGGAGACGGGCAGAGGGGAATAAGGGGTGCCTGCCCTGTTGAATAACAGGGAATGCCACGTAGCCCAAACACTTTATTCTGTTTCGTTCATGTGAATAATGCTATCTCCGATTTTTTCCGCAACATGATTGTGGTGTGTAATAAAAAATATTCCAATGTTTTTTCTTTTTAGATCATCAATAATTTTGATTATATTATTCACTTGCTTTTCGTCAAGCGCAGAAGTTATTTCATCAAAAAATATATACTTTGGATTCAAAATTAAAGCTCTGGCAATGGCCACTCTTTGTTTTTGACCGACAGATGACTGGTTTGGATAATTATCAATAAACTTACCCATGCCAAGATAATCAATCAATTCATCAAGTTGTGTTGCGTAGTCTGTATTTTCTACCGCAAGTGTAATATTTTCTCTGTTGGTTAAATGGGGCCACAAAAATAATTGCTGATATACAACCGTTACCTTTGGGTAAGGTTTTTTAAAATCGCTGTCATTAGGAAAAACAAATTCCTTGTCATCAACCACTACTTTTCCGCTATCAGGCTTATCTAGTAAAGCGAGACTTCTTAATAGAGTTGTTTTTCCACTGCCACTTGGACCCATAACGACAACCGCCTCGCCTTGTTTTATCTTAATATTGACTTTATTTAAGACTTTTTTGTTGCCGAATGACTTCGATATGTTAATTCCTTTTATCATGTTGTCACGGTTATTTCTCGGAAAAATCACGGGCGTATTTATGTTTAAACCATAATGCCAACCCATTTAATGGTAGGGAAATCATGAGAAAAAATATACCTAGTGCCGTGTATATTTCCACAGGTTTGTAAATTATTGAATTGACACGTTGCGCAACTCTAAAAATTTCATCTACGGAAATAAGGCTTGCAAAAAGAGTCATGTGCAGCATATTTACTTGCACAATAATAAAAGGTGATATGGCGTGGCGAAAAATAAGTGGTAGCTCAATTTTCCAAAACCTTTTTTTATGAGATATGCCGCAAACATCAGCCGTCTCAATAAATTGTTTTGGTATATCTTTTATGCCATTACGAACAATATCTGACACACTGAAAATATTGATTATGGAAAGAGTCAATGTGGCAGTAATGAAAGGGTTGATTTGAATTTGCAGCAATGATTGTAAGGGGTAATGCAACCAAAACAAAAATACTAAAACAGGAATACCCGACAGGGTAAAAGCAATCAATCTTATAGGAGCGTCAAAATATAGCTTGTAACGCGAACTAAGCCAGCCAAGTAAACCGCCTATCACCAAACCACTGAGCCAAATAATCAAACATAATTCCAATGTAACCAAAAGGCCTTGAGCAAAGCCTTCTCTGTACTGAATGATTATTTCGAGTATGGACATGGTTTAATACTCCCTAAAAGGAAAAGCTAATCTTTGGAAAGAATCAGGATATTTTTCGTATTTTTCAATAACCCTATCGACAAACCCATTATTAACTAATTCCTCAATAGCAATGTCTAGAGTCGATAAAAATTCCGCTTCACCTTTACCTACAATCATGGTGTTTGGGAATACCCTAACAGGTTTTACATTTTCGACTTCTTTGATTTGCCCTGGATTTTTAGCCATGTATTCCAAAGCTATTGCCGGTTCAGCGAAGGTAACGTCTGCCTTGCCTGTGGCAACATCTAACAAAACTTGCGACACATCATTTACTTGGGTTAAGCTAACTTGTTTTGCATTTGGATAATCAATTTGAGCAATTATTGAGGTCATTTCCCCGTCAATCGATGAAATTTTAATATCATTGTTGTTGATTTTGCTTAAATCTCCATCAAATCTGTTATCGCCTGCTCTAACATAAGTCCTAACAGTGCTGTAGTATAGAGGATTAGTAAAATCAACGTGTTTGCCTCTTTCAGTTGTCGGCCAAACACCTGTCGCGATTAAATCCACTCTTCCAGAGTTAATTGCTTCGATCATTGTTCCCCAACCAACTTCTTCTGTATATTCAATTTTCACATCTAATTTTTTACCGATTTCTAGGAGAACCTCGTGGAATATTCCAGAATACTCTCCCGTATTCGGATCTTTAATAAAACTTGGAGGATACGAAATATAACCAACTTTGATTTTTCCGTCTTCAACGATTTTGTCGTAAGCGGTTTGTTGTGTTATTTGTGGATTTTGATCTGATGAATTTTTGAGAAACAAAAATCCAAGAGCGACGATAATTACGGCTGCGACAATAGCGATTTTGGTTGCTTTGTTCATAATATAATTAGTTAAGTATTAAGTCTTTATAAATAAATCGTTTTCGGAGCGAAGCGGAGAAAACACCATAATTTTCCCTCTCCTTAATGAAAAAGAAATTTGAAAGATATTTTACACGCTTCGGGCAATAGCCCAGAAAAGGAATATGTCAGCTAATTCCTTTCTATCTGAATTGTTTAGCAGATAAGTGTGATAATTTGTATATTATACGAATTGTTGGTATAATTGTTGTCAACAATCATTATTATCTAATTTTATCAAGCTCAACCGTTTTATGCAAGGCCATTTGGAAGATGTTAAAAACGAATTAAAATTAAGAAATTACAGCTCCAAGACCATTAAAAGTTATCTGGGCTGTTTGCGTGATTATTTTGATTTTATTGGTTTAAATTGTGAAATATTAGATGTGGATAAAATTAAAAAATTTTTACTCAAAAAGCAGGAAAGTAACTATGCTCCACAAACAGTCAACCTGTATCTCAATGCCATTAAATTCTTCTATCGCGAAGTTTTGAAAGATTATGCAAAAATAGACATAAAATTCGCCAAAAGAAACAAAAAATTGCCGGTGGTTTTGAGCCGAGATGAAATTAATAAAATTATTAATGCCACAGCCAACAACAAACATCGACTAATGGTCGCCTTATCTTATGGCGCCGGGTTGCGGGTTAGTGAGACAGTGACGCTTAAAATCCGTGATATTTTAATAGACGAGTTGATGATTCATGTCAAAGACGCCAAGGGCAAAAAGGACCGAATGACGATAATTCCCGATAAATTGGTGGCTGAATTGCGTCTATTGATCACTGGACGTGATGGCAACACCTATTTGTTTGAAAGCGAACGGGGCGGTCCTTTGACTACGCGATCAGCGCAGGCGGTCTTTTATCGGATGCTTCAAAAAACTAACATCAAAAAAGACGCCACTTTTCACAGTTTGCGTCATAGTTTTGCCACTCATTTATTGGAAAACGGGGTTGATATCCGTTATGTGCAGGAATTATTGGGGCATAATAATATTCGCACCACCCAGATTTACACCCATGTCACCAATCCGAATATAAAAAATATCAAGAGTCCGTTTTAGATAAAAGGGGGCTGACTGTAAAAAAGTTATGATAATGTCCTAAAAGGGGCTGACCCCTTTTATGGCCCCTTTTATTTGACATCCAGACCATCTTTACCGTCCACGGTCTTAGGATTGGGTGAAAAGAGGGTGTTTTTGATTTTCCACTTATCCACATACTGACCAAGGCCTTCGCGGTCAAATTTATTCTTAGTTTTAATGCTTTTTTGTGACCATTTAAGTAAGCTTTCAAAGTTGATCTTATACACCCCTCTGACCACGACATATAGAATTTCTTGATTTTTGAGCGCTCGTCGGACGGTTTTTTCGCTAATACCAAAAAGATTGGCGGCTTGAGACGGAGTCACTCTTATTGGTTGTTTTTTTTCTGCCATGTTTTTTGGTGTTGTATAATGACCCTCCCCTTAGCCCCATCCTTCATCATAACCCTTCACGAGGAGGCTGGGCAAGAACAAGGAAGGGGAAAAGAGAGTGCAGGCTCTTAAGTCAAAGAGGGGGATTTTTAGGAGATTTGTCTAGACATGTCTAGACAAATCTTATCATTTTTGGCAAAATAGTGTCAATGGACAGGGGTATTTTTCTCCCCCTCCATCCTATCCCTTAAGAAAAAGAGGCGGGAAACAGGTATTGCCAAAATATTTTTTTTATGCCATAATAAAGATTGTTTAGTTTACAAACTGTAACAAAAAAGATAAAGTTTCGTCTTATTTAATGTAAGTGATAACTAATGAAGAATCCGCTATCTAAAAAGATTCTTTTTCTGAAAATTAAAAATCAGGATCCAGATGCTTATAGCCAATTCTACGACCTGTATATTACTCGTATTTACCGATTTATCTACTTTAAAGTAAATTCTGTAAATGACGCCCAAGACCTTACTTCAGAGGTCTTTTTGCGGTTGTGGCAACACATCAAAGAAAGCCGAGAAATCAAGAATATGAATGCTTATGTGTATATGATGGCGAGAAACTGTGTGATTGACTTTTATCGTGAGCGGACTAGAGATCGGGAGCTGTCGCTTGAAAGTGATCAAGTGCTGGAAATTCCGGATGAACAACGGGATATATTGGCTCAACAAATGAAAAATTCCGACCTTGAAAGCATCTTGACCGGGCTAAGCAATCTCAAAGATGAATATAAAGAAATATTGGTGCTAAGGTTTTTGGACGAGCTGTCCATTACCGAGATTGCCGATGTCCTCGGCAAATCAAAAGGCGCAGTCAGAGTCCTGCTTCATCGGGCAACCAAAACACTCCAAAACAATATAAAATAGATTTGTAATCATCTCAATAGACAAACATGAACGAGAAAGAATTACTCAACAAATTAAAAGACATCAAAAAGTTTGAGGTTGCCGGTCAACCCCAAGAGAGTTGGGTATTGTCCAATAAAGAGATTTTGATGAGCCAAATCAAGCCTCAAACCGTCCAAGCCGAACCTCAAGAAAGAATTGGTGAGTCGGTTTATTATTTCAAATATTTTAATGAATTATTTTCGCAGAAGGTTTTGAAGCCCGTGACGGTGAGCTTAATGGTAGTTGCTATGCTTCTGACTTATTCGGCGACAGTGAGCGTGGCGAGCGCCAGCTTACCCGGTGATATGCTTTATCCGGTCAAAACCACCAAGGAGAGACTGCAATTGGCATTGACTTTTAATGAAGAGGACAAAATAATGTTGCAACTGGATTTTGTCACCCGACGAGTGGATGAGTTTCAAAAATTGGCTTGGAAAGATGATGATGACACTACCAAAGCGCAAAAGCTTAGCCAGTCTGCCAAGCAGATATCACAGGATGTAATAGTAGTGAAAGATAATCTCAATCGAATCACAATGGCGGCTTCAATCGGAGCATTGGAATTGGCCAAACAGGTTGATGACAAGACCATTGAAGTCAAACAGGACATCACTCAGATCCAAAATCAATTATCAGATCAAGTAAAAGGAGAAGTCGCCAGTGACATTAAAGAGGCGATTGGCAACACTGAAGCGACCGGAGTTGTCGCTATTGGCGTGATTATTGACCAAGGTGAGGGGATTGTATCTAATGAAGATACAGCTGGCAGATTAGCCGAGCGGATTAAGTTGGTGGAAATTGATTTGGCCAAGACAGCCGAAGCCATTGCTAATTCGGCCACCAGCACCGCGACAATCATCCAGCCGAGCAGTGAAGTCATTTCCGGCTGGTCAGCCAATTTGCAAGATGCCCGGAAAGCCATTGCCGAAGCCAAAGATTTATTGAGCCAAGGAAAATTCAATTTAGTGTTGGACAAAATTAAGGTCAGCCAAGATATTATCAGCCAAATTAAGAATGAAATTGCGCCCCTAGCCGGATCAGTCAAAGTAATCACAACCACCAAAGATGTTGATATGTCCGGGACCAAAGGACAGATAATGGGTACCAGCACGGCAGTGATTTTAAATAATACTAATGTGATCAAGACTACCAGCACCACCGAGGAAACCAGTGAGAGTACTAGAAACATTTTGTAATCATTTCAATTTAAAAAGTTAGTTATTAACATAGCTAATTGAGGGTACATTGGATTTTTGGGAGAAATAGAGCGAAGATTCCTACTTTTTTTTAAGCTTTCATGCAAAGGTTGAATCGCATTTGCGATGCCTGTAAGCTGGTAGGTAAGTACGCCTTTCTGTAATCAGAAAGGTTATAATCTCCGACTTTATCCAAAATATCCGGTGTCCTTTAATAATAAATAAAAACAAAGGTTACTATGAAAAAACTTTTAACTTACAGTGTAGTGATCGCGACTATTGTTTGGTCTTTGGGTCTGGCCGCTGTGGTACCGGTAGCGTCTGCTGCCTATACTGCTACTGCCGGCGACCTAATTAAGACTGATACTAGCTCTGCGGTTTATTACATCGGTTCTGATGCCAAACGGTATCTGATGGTCAATGCCAGGACATATTTCACTTGGTATGCTGACTGGTCTGGCGTCGAAACAATCACCCAGGACGATTTTGACAGTCTAACATCCGGCGCAAATGCGACAGTCCGACCTGGTACAAAATTAGTCACATTCAAGACTAACAAGAATGTTTATGCTGTCGCTCCAGGTGGCGTGCTTCATAAAGTGGCTTCCAGCTCTGATGATGCAGTCGCAGTCGCTCTTTATGGCGCGGGCTATGCGAGCAAAGTAACAGTCATTCAAGACAGTTTTGAAAGCAATTATTCTACCGGCGATGCTTTGACCGCTGATTCAAACCTACCGGATGGCTCACTTGTCAAATGGGAAGGCAATGATGATGTTTATTACATTGAAGACGGCGAAAAGAGATTGGTTGAAGGCGATGCTTTTGTTGCCAACAACTTTATGGACAGCAATGTTATGACTGCGCCGGCTTCAATGACTTATGACACCGGTTCATCAATTACCGGTGAAGAAGCGGCTTTAACTACTGTGGCCGGTCCGGGCGGAGCGACTACTCCTCCAGCAGGCAACGGTACTTTGACCGTTCAGATTTCAAGCACGACTCCGGCTACCACCACTTACTTGGACAGCCAAGCTCGGGCAGTGTTCTTGATTGTTGATTTAATCAACAACAGCAGTGATGATGTGACAATTGATTCTTTCAAGGTTGAACGAGGTGGTATCGCGGGTGATTCCAGCTTTTCAACTATTGGCGCCTATGAAGACACTGTTCTTGGCACCCAGATCAGCTTAAACAAAACATTGAATTCCGATCATTTGGCTACTTTTGGCGATGATGTGACTGTTGCCGCCGGCACCACCAAGAAATTGGTCATTGTCGGTAATATGGCAGCAGCGGTGGCTGCCGGCGATTTGCCAAAATTGGGTCTATACTCAATGGATTTGAAAGGTGATGGCACCTTAAATGCCAGTTTGCCAATTTGGGGCAATGTGATGAATCTTAATACTAATGTGGCAATCGCTGGCGCTACTGTGGCTAACGGCTCCTCCAACCCAACCACTGACGCGGCGCCAAAGGTTGGCGATATCAATATTGCGGCCGCTGAAATCAAGATTACCAATGACTCTTCAACTGAAGAAATTCAAGTTGAAAAGATCACTTTCAAGCAGGCCGGCACTGTTGCCGACGGTGATATTTCCGAGTGGACCATTGAAGATTCTTCAGACGGCACAATTTTAGGAACTGCCAAGCAGGTGGATAAATACATTCAATTTGTATTTACTACGCCATTTAAGATTGGCAAATCCAAGAACAAGAGCTTTATGGTCAGAGCTGTTGAAATTGTCGGCGGTTCTTCCAGAACATTTAATCTTGATATTTATGACAACACTGATGTCGTAGTTAAGGGATTGACCTATAACGCTTATGTTATACCGACTTTTCCCAACACTTCCAAGCCATATTTCAGCGCTTCAGCTGACCAGACAATTGGTGATGGCACGGTAAAGGTAGAGCCAGCCACTGCTGCTTTCCCAAATCAAAATATTCAAGGCAACCAAGCTGGCGTTCAGATTGGTGAATGGATTTTCACCATTAAGGGTGAAGGCGTTGACATTAGTAACATTGAAGCCTTAATTACCACTGCTGGCACTGGCGAT
>Ga0208373_1004223_pt1 | contig 13236 bp, 8 predicted proteins | sample RifOxyC2_FD_184036 | JGI IMG/M metagenome (GOLD analysis project Ga0208373, IMG submission 184036) | Soil microbial communities from Rifle, Colorado - Rifle Oxygen_injection C2 (SPAdes) | ecosystem: Environmental > Terrestrial > Deep subsurface > Rock core/Sediment | place: Rifle, Colorado...
TTGCACAGATTATTAATTCTATTAATCAGTGAATTAAATCTGTGTTAATTCGTGAAATCGGTGGCAATTCAATAAAATGATACTTTTCGGAGGAGACTCAATTACCGGAATTTTCCATTTCATCGCGGTAGATGTGATTAACAAAAAAGGCAAAACAAAAAGCCTGATTGTTAGTTGGAATAAATACTTAATTTCTAAAAAAACGCACAATAAAGCATTACTGTAATATTGTTTAAATATCAAAATATTTTTTTATTTATTTTAGTCGGTCAGTAGTGAAAAAAAATCATTTATTATATTCTTATAAATAAGACCCAAGAATGTTAATATACAGACCGCAGAAATAAAAAATGACCTACACCGCCTAATTGTTGAAACCTATGATGTTAGTGTCCTAAACAAGGTATTCGCTTATTATCGTTCACGTAATGCAACTACATTTATTAAAACAATTTACTTGTCCTTTATAATGACAGCAAAAATAAAGAGTACTAATACTGAGGAGAGAAAAACAATAAACAAAGATGTGAGAAGTTTTTTTATCACATTTTCTAATGAAATAATGTCCCATACAGCAAGAAGAGAAATAACCGTAAAAGCTAAAACAATAGCAATAAGTGTATAGGATGCAACTTTTTTAATCGTGGTGCTCATAATGTTTCTTTTTTTAAGGTTTGGATTAATTCTGGTAATGAATTAAAAACAAATTTAATGTTTTCTTTCTTTAAAACCCAATGAATTTGATTTTTATTTTGCTCTATAAAAACGATTAAATGTGTATTTTTATTTTCTGTTATTCCAATTCCATTTCTTTTCAACGCATTTTTTGTAAGTAGAAATAATGCTTTATCTCCTTCTAAAAATACTTCTGTTTGATATGATTCGTCATAAGAAAAATTCCAATGTTCGGGATTAAATTTTAAATTATTTTGTTTGAAAATTGTATTTATTTTTCCATCCATAATAAGATTTTCTGGTGTAATTTCAGATAGATTTTTTTCTTCAATAATCCATATTTTATCAGAGAATTCAAGAGCCAGTTCAATGTCGTGTGTAGAGAATATTATTGTTTTTTCTGACTCACTGGTTTGCTTGCGGAGCATCCTGAAAAGCTCAAATTTATTAGGTATATCAAGAAATGCAGTAGGCTCATCTAAAAGGATCAGAGGTGTTGATTGGGCAAGGGCTCTGGCAATCATAACCCGTTGGCGTTCTCCATCGCTGAGTTCAAAAATATTTTTATTTTGTAAATGAATAATGCCTGCATCTCTCATCGCTTCTGAAATTACCAGCTCGTCTTCTTTACTTAATTTGCCAAGCCAGTTTGTAAAAGGAAACCTGCCCAGCATAACAATTTCTTTAACTTTCATCTGCTCTGCTCCTACATTTTCTGTAGAAACAAAACTTATCTGCTTTGCAAGCGCCACGGGCTTATACTTTTCAATCTCAACTTCATTTATCAGCAACTCTCCTCCTCTTTTTTTCATTAGGGCAGCAATAGTGCGCAACAATGTACTTTTACCTGTGCCATTAGCTCCGATTAGTGCTACCAGTTCATGAACACCTGCTGATACAGTTATATTATTCAATATACTTTTTCCCTTGAAACCAATTTCAAGATTTACTAATTGTAATATTTGATTGCTATTTTCCAATTCAGGCAATTTTTTTATTTTTTATGATAATCCAAATTACTACTGGAATACCCAGCAAGGCAGTAACAGAATTAATCGGAAGCACACTGTCGTTTCCCGGTAACAGCGTTAAAATATCACTCAATAAAAGCATTATAGCCCCTATCAGTATTGTTCCCGGTATTAATACATGGTGATTTGATGTTTTAAAAAGTATTCGTGCAATATGAGGAACAGCTATTCCGACAAACCCGATTGGACCGCAAAATGCAGTAATACTGCCTGCCAGCAGACTGGTGCTGAAAAAAATAAAAAATCGGGAAGTCCTTATATTGACCCCAAGACTTTTTGCATAATTTTCACCAAGTAATAATGCATTCAATGTTTTTGCATGGATAAAAGCGAGAAATAAACCGACAGCAATTACAGGAAGCAACACGTGCAACTGAGATTTTGTTACGCCACTGAGGCTTCCCATAGTCCAAATTACAAACGATTTCAAACTTGAAGCCGGACTAAAATATTGCAAAATGCTTACAACAGCAAATATTCCGCTGCCAAACATGATTCCGAGAATAAGAATCGTAATTACATTTTTTATGCGTAATGATACGATGAAAATTAAAAGCAAAATAAATCCCGCGCCCATACATGCAGCTATAACAACAGGTCCGTTTCCTGAAAAGCCTGTAAATGCTTCTGGTAACAAAGTAGAGATGCCAAGTACTGTTATTGCAACTCCAAGACTCGCACCTGCTGTAATTCCCAGAACATCGGGACCTGCAAGCGGATTCCTGAAAACAGTTTGCATTTGCAATCCGCTTACCGAAAGAGCCGCTCCAGCAAGCAATGCCGTAAATGCTTTCGGTATTCTGAAATTATTAATAATAGACAACCATTCAGGCGAAGAAGATTCTTGTGAGAAAAATATTTTAATTATTTCTGTACCGGGAATAGATATACTTCCCATGAACAAATCAAGAAAAAATACAACCAACAAAATCACAAACAAAATTGTGAAAATAAAAGTTGTTTTATATTGATTGTATTTTTTCATTTGTTAATTTAATATTATAACTCCTACTCCTTAATCCTTAATCCTTAATCCTTAATCCTTAATCCTTAATCCTTAATCCTTAATCCTTAATCCATATTTCACATCCCCGCAAACCTGTGAGCCTGCCTGACAGCAGGTTAGGGATACCCTACGCACAAGCAACCCGCAATACCTCACAGGTTAGCTTTGTCCTACTCTTCTTTCAAAAACACACTAACAATTTCACCAATATACATCCTGTGATAATCTTTCATGGGGTAGTTTACCAAGGGCGCAGTATCAATAAAATTTTGTTCTTTAATATCATCCTGATATATTTTTTTACATTCAATAATAAGGCGCGCTTCTTCAAATGCCACGCTATTATTAGTCGTAGCAAAAGGAGTAATTCCTGATTTTCTCATTTTATCAAAATCTTTTCCTGACAATGTACCGCATTTATTAAGGATGCTTCTATAATTTTCATCAAAAAAAGTTAATGTAAAAAAATCGTTGCTTTCTGTGTATTTGAACGTGTGCCGCTGTGGTCTGATAAAAATATATCCTACCGGCTTTTTCCATAAAAATCCGAAGCCGCCCCATGCTGCAGTCATCATATTAAAATCATCAATTGTTCCGGCAGTAATAAGCATCCAGTCTTTTTCAAGCGCCACAAAAGGATTATCTGCAATTTCGGAAACGGATATGTTTTTAAAATTTCTCATCATTATAATATTTTGTATGAATTCCCGGGCAAAAATTTAACAACGCCTGAAAACTCAAGATTCAACATCAGAGCGGCTAAAACATGTACCGGGATATCCGTTTTTCTGCTTATGAGATCAATTTGCATCTCCCCTTCTTTTTGCAGTAACTGGAATATTTTATTTTCATTTTCATTCATCGGCACAAAAGAAAGCGAAGCTTGTATTTCTTTTTTCTGAGAAACAGTATCCCAGCCTAAAACATACTCAATATCTTCAACGGATTCGACCAGATGCGCAAGGTTTCTTTTAATAAGATAATTGCATCCTTTTGAATATTTATCATTTGATTTTCCCAGAACAGCCAACACATCACGGTTATAAGAATTTGCAATTTTTGCAGTAATTAATGCACCCCCTTTTTCGGTTGATTCAATTACTAAAGTTGCATCTGCCATGCCCGCTACAATCCGGTTACGCATTACAAAATTATATTTATCGCAAACCGATTTATTCGGATATTCTGTTAGCAAAGCCCCCTGCCCAACTATTTCTTTTGCAATATTTCTGTGCGCTGCAGGGTAAATTATATCTAAACCATGACCGAGAACAGCTACTGTTTTAAAATTATTTTGCAACGCGCATTTATGAGCTGTAATGTCAATTCCAAAAGCCAAGCCCGAAACTATTAGTATATCGTGCCCTTTTTCCGCCAGACGGCTAATCAAACTGGCACAAATATCTTTACCATAAGAAGTCGCTGTCCTCGTTCCAACAACACTTATCACTTTTGCCGCATTGAAATTTGTTTTACCTTTTGAATAAAGTAAAACCGGAGCATCATTGCACTGTTTCAGGCGTTCAGGATAATTTTTATCAAGATAAAAAAATGATTCAATCGAAAATTTTTCAATAAATTCTATCTCTTTTTCGGCTCTTTCCAATACATTCTGATTTATAATCCCATTCGCAAGATATTCTCCTATTCCCGGTATTTTAATAAGATTACGTTTTTTTTCAGAAAATATTCCTTCAATACTTCCCACATAAGCAATTACTTTTTTCGCCAGAATAGGACCAATATCCGGAATTAAAGTAATCGCTATTTTATATTTTAATTGTTTATCCATTTGTTATAACATGTGAATTTATCTGGTGAATCAACTATTATATTTTATTATTGTTGCAGGTTGCAGGTTGCAAGTTTCGGCTTCGCTCAACTTATCAGGTTGCACCCCCAAATTAAACCTTTGCAAAATAATAAAATCTAATGATACATATAAAATAAATTTCTTTCTTTGTGTAAGATATTAAAAGAGTGGAATATTCAGATCAAAAGTTGGTTCAGTTATTCAGGGATGAGCACCGCAAAGAGGAGGCTTTTACGCTTATTGTAAATAAATACAAAGAAAAAATTTACTGGCACATCCGTAAACTTGTGATTCTTCATGATGATACTGACGATATTCTGCAAAATGTATTTGTAAGAATCTGGAAAGGGCTTGAAAATTTCAGAGAAGATTCACAGCTTTACACTTGGGTCTACAGAATTGCAACCAATGAAGCGCTTACTTTTCTCAATTCTAAAAAAAAGAGATTTTTCCTTCCTATTGTTGATTACGAAAATCAACTTGCTAATTCTCTTGAAAGCGATGCATATTTCAATGGAGACGAAATCCAGTTAAAACTTCAAAAAGCAATTCTTACCTTGCCCGAAAAGCAAAGACTTGTTTTTAATATGAAGTATTTTGATGAAATGAAATACGAAGACATGTCTGAAATATTAGATACCTCGGTTGGCGCATTAAAAGCTTCGTATCATCATGCAACTAAAAAAATTGAAAAATTTTTCGAAACAGATTAAACCAAACCGAAAAAGTAAAGTCATAGAATTATATATTGGTTATGAAAAAACTCGATAACATAGAAAAAACAAACCCTTTTAAAACGCCGGAAGCTTATTTTGATAAACTTTCTGAAAGGGCTTTAAACAGTATTAAAAATGATACTGAAATTAAAACGATTCCATTTTCAAAAATTTTATTTCGCGCAGCAGCTATTATTATATTAGTCATTACAAGTATTACCGTAACTTATTATTTTACAAACAGCGAAAAAGAAAAAGAATCAAAAACAAATATTGCTGAAATCTCGAATCTTGAAAATTACCTTGATGAAGCGTCTATAATTAATAAAATAGCTGAAGATTCAGTAGTAGCAAACGAGTATTTTGAAAATAATTTTAATGATTTTCAAAACGACACGACCGAATATCTTGTAGAAAACATGGACTATATCTCATTATTAGCAGAATTATAAAAAATTTAAAATATGAAAACAATATTTAGTACAATCCTGATTTGCTTATTTTGTTTTTCTTTTGTTTTAGCTCAAGAAAATGACAACCACGGCAAAAAGAAAGATTTGATTAATGCTCAAAAAATTGCATTTATCACAAAAAATCTTGACCTTACACCTGAAGAAGCGCAGTCTTTCTGGCCTGTATTTAATGAATACCAGAAAAAAGCAGAAGAATTATTTGATGAAAAAAGAAAATACATGAAAAAGGTAAAAGTTGATTCTGACGGCTTATCTGAAAAGGAAAGCGAAGAACTCTCCGACAAAATAATTGAAATTGACCTTACTGAAGCTAAATTAAGAAAAGATTATCATATCAAATTTAAAAAAGTGCTTCCCAAAGTTAAAGTTTTAAAACTTTACAAAACCGAACATCTTTTTAAAAGACAACTGTTAAACGATATGAGAGGTGGCAAAGGAAAAGGTCATGGGTATCGTTATCATAATGAATCGGAATAAATTGATAATCGGTGACTGAGCGGAGTCGAAGCCACCGATTACCATTTCTTAATTCTCCCACCTACTTACCCACTTTCACTCTTATTCCCTCGCTGTGCGAGCCGAATTCTGGCGCATACATACATTGAATCTGTGTTATGCCATTTGAGAAATTTCCATTATGTGTAACTCTCAGTGGATATTCAAACACATAGCTTCCCTTTGGCAAATAGCCCATGAAAAAGTTAGTTGCTGCATCTTTGGTGCTTTCGTAATATCCAAGTCCATCTTGCCATTTATAGCGGGAAATAACATTTATTGGTTCAAAGCCGGATGCGCGCATATCTTTCATGTGGACGTATTCCATGTTTCTATCAACTTTAAGTTCAATTCTGACAACAATTTTATCTCCAACCAGCAATGGCGAATTCTCAAGCAAAGGCTCAATAATTTTTCCACTTTTTGAATTTCTTTCAATGAAGAGTTTTTTGTTAAGCTTCAGCGGAGTTTCGTGCGGAGTGATTTTATCGAGTTGTTCAAAATACTGCCAGTACAAAGCACCCCATGATACGCCCTCGTCATTTTTTGTAACAGTGATGTCGCCCATTTCCGGAACAATTTCACTTCCAGCCCAAGATGCTTTGTAGTAACCTGTTCCTGCTTCCACCTGCACGCCGTCAAGCTTTTTGGGGTCTACATCAATAGTCCCAAGTTTCACTTTCACAAGCTCATCACTGTCGAGCCAATCTGCTCCCTTCAATAACAGCGCATAAATAGCTTCCACAGTTGCTTTGGTTGTTTTCCAATCCTGAGTTTGTTTTTGTTTGAGAAGCCATACTTTCAGGTCGTTCACCGCTTTCTCATCTTTAGCAACCTTATCAAAAAGTTCAATCATCAGTGCCTGAGTTTCTATCGGAGCCTGCCACCAGTTGTAGCCTGCTTCTACATCTTTCCAGTACATGCCCATTTCATCTGATGAAGAAGAATTTTCTTTCAATGATTTTACAATATCCTGCGGAATATTTGCTGTGCCATAATTATAAAGCGCAAAACCAATCATTGCCTGCATGTATTTACTTTGATGAAGCCAATATTTTTCTTCCTGATCTTTAAAATAATTAAATGCTTCTTTGCAGGAATTTGGTAAATTTATCCGATCTTTAAAATAGCTTCTGGCATAGAGATAATGTATTTCAATTTCGCTTAGATGGTTTTCCTTCATCTCTGCTTCAGTGAAATGTTTTTTCAGATATTCATAATCTTTTTTTACTTCATAATCCAGATAATGCACTGCTTTTTCTACCATATTCCAAACGCTTTTATCTTCTTTCACTTTTGTTACACCGAGATTATCAAGATGCGCCATTCCTGTTACAACATGCTGTGTAATGTAGCGGCTTTCCGGCATACCGGGAAACCAGGGCCAGCCTCCGTTCGAAACCTGCATGTCCTGTAATTTTTTCATGGCAGAGTTTAACTCACGCGCCATTTTATTCAAATCGAATAACAATCCAATTTGTTTTTTGCGACTACTCTCATCCTGTGCATTTAAAACCCATGGTGTTTCTTCAAGTAGCAATGTTTTTAATTCCTGATTTTTTTCCAGATTCGACAAGAGTGCTTTAGAATCAGGTGTGTTTTTCCAGCTGTCAAATACTTTTTTAATTTTCGGTTTTGAATTTGCAATGTGCGAAGCCAGTGAATTTGCATAAAAGCGACTGAATACCTGTTCTGCACATTCATATGGATATTCCATAATATAGGGTAATGCCTGTACTGCATACCATGCTGGATTGGAAGTAAATTCAAGCGTTAATTTCTGGTTTTTCAGTGTAGAAGAATTTTTAAAATTTTTCAATTTTTTGAATTCAAAAGTTTTGCTGGTTTTACCTCTGATGGGTAAAGGGAACGACTCTGTAACAAGCATCCGGTTTGTTAGAACGGGAAGTACATTTTCTTCTCCATCGGAAAAAGTACCTGCTTGTGCAACCACTTTGAAACTTATTGCACCAATACCCTCAGGAATTTTAATTTTCCATTTAACAGAAGTATTCTGACCCGCAGCAATTTTGAAATCTTTAGGTTCTGCGCCCTCTTCTTCAATAAAAATAGCATTAACAGGCTTCATGCTTATTGCATCAAAAAATTCTATTCTTAATATTCCGCTTAATTCTTTATCAGAAACATTACTGATTTTAACAGGAAATTCTATTTCATCGTTTTCTCTGAAAAAACGTGGAGGATTAGGAACGACCATTAATTCTTTCTGAGTAACCAGTTCTTTATTTGTGAAACCAAATTTAAGATCTTTGCTGTGTGCAAAACCCATTATTTTCCATTTTGTGAGGCTTTCCTGCATTTTAAATTTGATAATGATATCACCATTCTCATCGGTTTTCAGATTTGGAAAGAAAAAAGCAGTTTCTGCAAAATTTTTGCGGGCTGCAACCGTATTAAGCTGTCCGTTACTCTTCCCTGAATCTTTATTTTTTCCGGATTTTGTCTGGTTCTCACTCATATCCATATCTTCATTTTTTGTTTCTTCCCGTGACACGCTTGAACTACCAGTAGCAACGCTTTGTTCGCATAAAGCAATTTTATCGCAAGAAGCAGGAAGGATTGCAGCATCCATAAGTATTTCATTTTCTCCGTCACTAACCATGCCGCCTACACCACTTCTGAAATTCATATCGCCTCCAAAATCGCCCTTAGACAGAGCATTCCAGGAATAATAAGAGTTATAATGATTCGGATAGTAAAATCCAAACCAGTTAAGATTGTCATTTTGATAATAAGGATAACTGCAATAATAAAGATGGTTTTCGCTATAAAACTGAGAATTTGATTGTGCAAAACAATTTGATGAGAGATACATGCCTGACCAATAAGTAGGATAAATATTGAAACTCCATGCATTCGGACGGAATGCATCTAAAGAAGCGTCGTACATTGCAGCCAGCATTTCAGCAACAACTTTATCTTTTTTACTCCCGCGAATTTTCACCTGCCACTCCTCTTCCTGACCCGGCTGAAGCTTATCGCGAAATGTGGAAAATTCAATATCAAGTCTTTTATTGGTATAAGGAACAAGGATTGTTTCTACATGTGTGTACAGTCTGTTATTTTTCACATACGTAAAATACACCGATACATTCCCTCTGTATGCCTCTAAAATAGGCAATTCTATTAACTTTTGCTCATTATTAAGACTAAGCCAGTTTTTTTGAATTATTTTGTCTGCCGACTCAACTTCATATAAAATTTTCACATTCTCAAGGCTTGTACCAATCATGAATTTTGCAAATTCGCCGGGCTCCAGCTCTTTGTTGTGGGATGCAAACCAACTTGCAGTAATAAAGGGAACTTCTTTCTGTTTGTCTGAAAAAACTGAAAAATATTTTTCATTACTCACATCGCTTCCAAACTTATCTTTTGATGTTATAACTGCAACATATCTCCCCATTTTCCAGTCAGACATTTCTTTGATAAATAGTTTTTTTGATTTTTCTGTATCAAAGTCTGCATTATAAACCTGTTCTCCTTTTTTCATTTTGCGAAGATCATTTTCATCTATATAAACATTACCCGGATACTGCTCATACCACTCCTGCTGACTGTACAGATACTTATCAGGGGCTTGCCAGAACCTTTCTTTTAATACAGACTGAGGACTTTCAATTTTGAAAATTTTAATATTTCCTTTTGCCGGAATAAATTCATAATTGAGGTTATTCGTGCTTACTTTAATTGTATCCGGATTTGCTTTATTCATTTCATTCGGCATTTCCAGCCCTACGCTTAGTGCTACATACCCTACTGTAATATTGCTGCTGCTGCTTTGCGTTTCACCATTGATATCTGTAACATCAACAAAAACCTTATAGCTAAAAACAATATTATTATCTTTTGGAATAGATAAATCGGCCAATGCATTGAACTTGACAGAAAATTCTCCCTTGTCATTTGTTGTTGTTTTTCCATTTGAAATTTCAGTAGGTTTAAGTGCGTACAAACAGCTCCACCAGCCACGCCACATAGGTGTTCTCACAACCCTGTACGACACATCTACATCCGTCAGATTGGTCCCTGAATATGATTTTGCAGTACCTTTAACTTCCACTTCTTCATTTAATTTATAAATGCCATTATTGGGAAGCATTTCTACTAAAAATTTAGGTCTTTTGTATTCTTCAACAGAAATAAATTTACTGCCATAAGGGGTATAAATCTGCATCTGCCCATTAAGCAAACCTAAAGGTATATCAAAGGTTCCGTTAAAAGAACCAAACTCATTCGTTGTAAAACTCTGATCTTTTATTTTTTGATAATTTACATCATAAAAAATTACATTTACAGGAAAAGCCGGTACTATATCACTTTTAACTCCATCTGTATTTATTAAAATTCCTTTGAAATATACCGTTTGTCCGGGTCTGTATATAGCTCTGTCTGTAAAAATAAAAGTTTGTTTTTCTTTCTTTACAGGTTCGTAGTAATAATCGAAGTAATAAGAATCATCAGAGCTTAAAAAATCATTTCCTTTTGAAAAAGTAACATAAAAATTACGATAATTCTTTTTCTTACCGGGAATAGAAAAATATCCATTCTGATCTGTAGTAAAAGAAGGTCCTGCATTGAAAACATATTTCTGAGTAACATAGCTGTAATCGTAATACCAAACCTGCGCTGTTACGCCAGATAAAGGATCACTGTTTTTACGATGTATAACATAAAAATCATACGAATCATTTTCTTTTTTACGTTGTACATAACTTATATTTGAAATATTGACAAAATTAAAAGCAACCAGTTTTTCTTCATAAGCAAAAGATTCGCTTTCAGAAATAAAAATCACATAAAACCCCAAAGGAAGCCCTTCTGCAAGATACTCGACTGAATGATTCTGAAAATCGTTATCATCGGGGAGCTCTAGTACTTTATTCAACACAGTGTGACTTTCTTTTTTTAATTTGGCGATGAGCTCTTTTCCATAAATATGATTTTTATACTTTCTGACCTTCAAAGGATCTATAGAAGCAAAGCGAATGTGAACTTTTTTCACATTTTTAAAGTCAATCTTCATTGCGAATTTCTCATTGGGCAAAGGATTTTTTTCTGCCTGAAATGAAATAACAGGATTTAATATTCTGCACCGCAGATTTTTGCATTTTTCAGCACCCGTCGTACCCGGATACTTTAGAATTACACGGTCACAAATCTCAACTGCAGTTTTATTTACAGTTTTGAACTTATTTGTTTCTTCACGAATGGGATTGTATCTGGATGCAAGCTGAGTGTGATGCAATGCAATACTGTATGAAATTTCTGAAGAATGCGGGACATCTTTATATTTTTCTTCTAAAGCTATCAGCGAGGTCAAATAAAGGCTGTCTTTATTCCGATTCACTGAAAATCTGTAAACAAATTCAAGTCGTCTGAGGTCTGCTTCAATAAACGCATCTTTATTACTATCGTTTTGACGGAATATCAGAAGTGACTGCAACACTTTTACGGCATAAAATCTCAGAGACATTGTATCCGTGCTGTTTATTTTCAAGCCAGCGAATGTTGCAGCATCGGAAAAATAGAAATCTTCAAGCAATTCAAATTTGTCTGCGGGTTTTGTTAATGTCAGATCGGACCATGAAAAAAAATCAATTGCACGATAAGCAAGAAAATCGTAAAGAGTCGGACGCAGATTGCGAGGGCTTGTTCCTTTGGTAAGAAGTTCTTCTATAGCATCAAGTTTAATGGATTTTAAACTATCCGCATTTTCAAGCGAAGCCATATATAATTTTATGCAACGGTCACCAAGTTTATTCAACGACCAAGTTTTAATATTATCCTGATCAAAATTAACAGTGTTGCTTCTGTTATAAAATTTCCAACGGTTTCTCTGGTAATAAATCCAGTACATTTCTGCAGCTACTGAACTCATAATGTTTTTTCCCGGTGCAGGCGATGCCTTGATCTCTTTTTCAATCTCCGACAGTTTTGTTTCAAAAGCACCCTCTTCGTATGTATTTGTATATTTTAATTTGAAAATAAAAATTTTTATCAGCTGCTCATAATTATTTTCTTTTTTTGCTGATTGATATATTTTATCTATAATTTCCAATGCTGATTTGGGCAAACCTTTTTTTTCCAGCGAGTCTATTTGTGCCCATTGCATTGTGAATTTTTCGGTACGATGTTGGTTGCCATCATTTTTCACTGCCTGAGAGTAGCCGATGATTTTTCCTGTAAAAACAAGAATAAAAATCAACAAAAATGTTTTCATCAGATTGAATTTTTAATGAATAAAATGAAAAATATAATTTATAGATGCAGGATGATTTGTTTTTCCATAAATTAATGTTGGGATTTTTAAAAATTGTTGTTTTATGGTACACTGATTATACTGATAATCCTGAATTCATTTTAATTTTTTTCGCGCAAACCTGTGAGGAGTCTGCCCACTTGCCATCTCTCAAAATCTCACAGGATTGCTGTTTTTTTTGATTAAGGATTAAGGATGAGAATTAAGGATTAAAGAGTGTTACAATGAGGCATCTTAATCCTACTTCTACTTCTAAATCCTTTTTATTTTTTCTATCCGCAAACCTGTGAGGATATGCCACGCACTAGCCTACTCACATACCTCACAGGATTGTCTTTTTTTTCATTAAAGATTAAGGATTAAAGTTTGTGATGCTGTTCTTCTTAATCCTACTTCTACTTCTTAATCCTAAATCCATTCAAAGGTATTCACTTAACATCAATACCGATCCGGAGAATTATTTATCCCCAACAATCACGCGAATGCCTTCACTGTGTGCTCCGAATTCGGGTGCGTACATGCACTGAATTTGTGTAATTCCATTTGAAAAATTACCATTGTGTGTTACTCGAAGCGGATATTCAAACACATAGCTTCCCTTAGGCAAATAGCCCATAAAAAAATTAGTAGCTGCATCTTTTGTGCTTTCGTAATATCCAAGTCCATCTTGCCATTTATAGCGGGAAATAACATTTATTGGTTCAAAGCCGGATGCGCGCATATCTTTCATGTGGACGTATTCCATAT
>Ga0208373_1004226_pt1 | contig 13229 bp, 10 predicted proteins | sample RifOxyC2_FD_184036 | JGI IMG/M metagenome (GOLD analysis project Ga0208373, IMG submission 184036) | Soil microbial communities from Rifle, Colorado - Rifle Oxygen_injection C2 (SPAdes) | ecosystem: Environmental > Terrestrial > Deep subsurface > Rock core/Sediment | place: Rifle, Colorado...
CATATGAACTCACTACTCGAGGAGCTATTAGTTTTCTAACTTCGCACACGTCTACCATAGGCCCTTCTGATGTTGTATCCATTTTTAAAATAATTAAACAATAAATTTGGTAAGAAATTTTAAAACTATTAAAAAAATAGTCAAGGCTTTTTGGATCATTTACCCCAAACTAATGCTTTTTTAATTCTATTTCTAAAATTAGTATATTCTTTGATATTGACTGAGTCGTATTTTGCTAAAATATTAAGCAAACTGAGAGCATCGCTTGGATTGCCAGTATTGGCGGTATAATGCAAATTTCCTTCCACTTTTGGCAGGTATTGTTGAAACTCTTTTAGCAACAAATCTCCCAAATGCTGTAATTCCAATCTAGCCTGAATTACGGTCAAAGCTCGGGCATAATTAAGATAATAAACCCAGAAATTTTTACCATCTAAGGTAATTGCCTGTTGAAAATACTCAGTCGCCTTAACATTGTCTTTATAATAATCCCGATAAAATTCTCCTAGTCTGTTCCAAATCATCGCATCCCATTTATTAGCCTCAGCATATTTCAGATACATTTGTTCAGCAGATTCCAAATCACCAGCCCGCAAATAACGATCAGCTTCATCCAAGAAAAAATACCGAGAATACAAAGTGTGATCGCCAAAATAAATTAATAATTTATTAGCTTCATTTGTATGTCCTTCTTTTAAATATTTTCTTGCCAAATAACCGTCAGCCGCGTTAAAAGTTTCAAAAACCGTTAAATAAAACACTATCAAAAAAACCAATCCAACAATCAAATAGTTACATAAATGTCCTTTTGCAAATTTAATTTCTAAATTTTCAACAATTAAAGCGTTAAAAATTCCCAAGATCATCCAAAAAATAATCAAATTAGTGGCAAAATTAAAATTACAATCTACCAAACTATGAGCAATCGCTCCCATTATCGCTACCGCCAAAGTTACCAGCAAAAACTGTTTTTGTTTATCAAATCGCAAAAAATTTCGAATAAACCTAATAATCACCGCTAATAAAAATAAACCGAAAAATATGCTAGCCGGCAGTCCATTTTCCACGGCAATTTTCAGAAAAACATTGTGAGGATGATCAGAAATCGCCAGCCAATCTTTTTGGATAGAACGATATACATAGCCAAAACTCATTGGGCCATAACCAAATATTGGTTCTTTCTTAATCAATTGAATTGCTCCCAGCCAAAAATCTTTTCTTTCCTGTACCGAAGTAATTTTTTCGCCGTTAGAAAACTCCAAGCGATCTTTGAATGTAATTACCTTATTTTGATAATAGGCCCGTCCGAATTGTGCAGCTCCAATCAAAATAAAAATTAAAATAAAAACCGGCAAAACCAGCCAGATTTTTTTAAAAATCTGTTTAAAAGTCAGCAAATTTTTGTAATAATAAATTCCATAAACTGCAAAAATAACGATTTGACCAAGCATTGCCAGAATCGCCGCTCTCGAAAAAGTCAAAACAAAAGAAGCTAAAACCAAAGCCAATAAAAAATATTTTAAAAATTTAATTAAGCGCGAATTTACAGATTTACCAAGAAACCAATGCAACGTTATCGGCCAAAGCATTAAAACAAATAAGGCAAAAGCATTGGGCCAGGCAGCCGCCTTAATCGCTGGATTATAAAATAATCCAAAATCACGATTATGATTAGACGTAAAATAAAGTACATAACCGCAAATCGCCGCTAAACTTAACAAAAAAATAGCTAACCTATATAAAAATTTAAAATTCAAACTTTTTGTTTGTAGCAAAAAATATATCAAAACACTTGAAAACGACATCAGAACTTCCGTAAAACCAAAATTAAAAGTTTGTGATTTAACGAATGAAATCAGAACAAAAACTAAAAATCCTAACAAAAATAAATTTTGGATAAAATTCTTTTGGCAATTTAAAACTTCTCTCTCTTTCTTCAGCCACAAACCCCTCATAACAGCAAAACCCAGCAAAGCCAGAGCTAAATATCCGCAAAACAGAGGAAAAAATAAACGCCCAGTAGTATCGAATTTATTGCCTTCCTGATAAAACAAGGAAAAGAGCAGTAGCAAAGATAAAGCTAAAGTCGGAATAAAATCGATAAATTTAAGTAATTTATGTCCCACAAGGCTAAATTATAGCTTTTGTTTGGCTTAAATCAACTTTATACTTAGCTTTTTTGATAATTTCTTCCCATTTTTCATTAAAAAATTCTGCAATTAACCCTGGCGCGATTTCTTCCAACGGGTACAAAACAAATTCCCTCTCCAAAATTCCCTTGTGCGGAATGATTAATTTTTCGCCACCATCAAAAATCTCTTTTTTCTTTTTTCTTTTTTCTTTCCCCTCCACAAATAATATATCAATATCAATTATCCTCGGTCCCCATTTTTTTATTTTTATCCTGCCCATCTCTTTTTCAAGCTTTTTCACGAATTCCAAAAGCGCCAAAGGTTCTAAATCAGCTTCAATTTTAACGGCCATATTCAAAAAATCTTCCTGGTTCTTAGGTCCCATTGGCTTGGAATAATAGATACTAGATTTTTTTAAAATTTTCGCTTTCTTCCCAAGTTCAAAAATAGCATTTTTTAAATTTAGCTCCTTATCCCCCAAATTTGTTCCTAATCCCAAATAATAGATCATAAATTATTACATAAACCACATCAAACTTTATACATACAAAAAAAAAATTTGTCTCCACTTTATGAACTTTATAAACTTTACAAACTTTATAAACTATTTTATTCCTCAAACTTATCCGTAGTGGAGATAATTGATCTGTCCCCCAAAGATGCCATGCTCCCAGATCGGTCCTTACAATCGGAATATTATAAGTTAAATCCCATATCCCTCGCCAAAAAATTATCATTCCAATACCACCAAAAAGAGTATACAGCAAATAATGCGTCCTAAATCGATTCGTAAGTTCTTCTCTTTTGTATTCAAAAAAATCCAGCAGTTTATGTTCATGTAGTTTTTGACTGGCCCTAAATCTTAATTTATCAGTATAAGCTTTTTTAGAATGATCAAAAAAATATTTAGCTCTAAACAAATTTTCCAGATTATCCAAATAATGCTGAGCCATTTTATAAAAATAGCCAAGCTGTAAATGAATAGTATGCTTGTCTTTTTTATCTGCCTTGTTTAATTTGTCTTTAATCTTCGCCTCTTCTTGCAAAAAAGCATTATCAATCAACTCATATAATCTATCCGCTTCGTCTAATTTCATATAATTATATCTCAATCCTAACATCAAAATATAATAATTAATCCTCGCGATTTCTTCATAACTGCCACTATCAAGTTCTTGAAGCTTTACCAATAATTGCCTCCTCATCTCTTCGTATTTATGTGCTGACAGAAATTCCACTTTTTTCTGGTCGATGAAATGAATAATTGGGCTTAAAGTTTCCATAAAAAATTTATATATTCTATTTATTTTAGCACAAAAAAAACTTTTTTGGAATTGAATGCGTTAAAATTTTGCTTTATGCTGAAAATGTATTGATAATAACCAACAGCTAACAGCCAATAGCTTAAGCCATCCAACAATTAACAATTAACAATCAACCATTAAAATGTCTTCTCCCCTCAAATTTACTCTCTCAAACGGACTTAAGGTAATTTTTCAACAGAACAAATCAGCAAAAGTAGCGGCACTTCAAGTGTGGATAAACATAGGCTCAAGAGATGAACTTCGTGGTCATCAAGCCAAATTTCAAGATGAAGGCGGGCTGGCTCATATTCAGGAACACATGTTATTCCAAGGCAGTAAAAGTTTTCCTAACCAAGGAGAAATTGCTTCCATCGTGGAAGGATGTGGCGGTGATTTCAATGCTTGGACAAATTTTGATGAAACAGTTTATCACATTACCATGCCATCCAAACATGCTCAAACTGGCATCAAAATCCTAGCTAGCATGGTTAGCGAAGCCACCATTGAAAGCGATAGATTAAAAAAGGAACTAGAGGTGATTATGGAAGAATTTCGTCGTTGCAATGATGATCCTCACACCGTTTTGCAAGAAGAGTTATTCAAAGTTGCCTACCAAAAACATCCTTACCATCATCCAATTATCGGTTATGAAAAAACTATCAGGGCTATTGATAGACAAACAGTGCAACATTTTTTCGATAAATATTATGCCCCAGCCAACATGACAGTGGTAATTGTCGGCGACTTATCAGAAAATGAAATCAAAAAATGGGTAAAATCAGAGTTTGGCAAAATTAAAAATAAAAAAAATCCGAAAAATTTAATCCCTGCTGAGCCAAAACAACGTCAAGAGCAAGTTTTAATCTTGAGAAAAAACTTTGAAGGCACTTACCTGTCTATCGCTCATCACATTAGCAAATTAGCCGACAAAGATACGCCGGCTGTTGATGTTTTGTATTCTATTTTAGGTAATGGTATCGATAGCCGATTAAACAAAAACCTATTTGAAAAACTGAAGTTAGTCTACTCAATTTATGCTGATGTCTTTACCCCAAAAGATCCTGGACTTGGTTTCATTGATGTAGAATTAAAACCAGAAAATATTAAACCCGCTCTCACAGAAATTTTTAAAGAAATTTTCAAACTGCACCGGGAACTAGTCAGTGAAGAGGAATTACAAAAAACCAAATTACAACTTCAAAGCCAATTTATTTATAACCAAGAAACTTTTCAAGGTATTGCCCGTAACCTCGGGCATTTCGAACTTAACGGTGGTGGCCATGAACAAATTGCCAGTTATTTAACAACACTAAAAAACGTTAACGCTAAAAATGTTCAAGCTGTAGCCAAAAAATTTCTAACGCCAGCCAACACCACGATCGGTCTACTATTACCACAAAAAGAAAATTACCAAATAAGTCAGCCAGCTATTTTAAAAATTTTAAAAGAAAACTATCAAAATTTTGACAAAGTTCAGCAAAAAACGGCATCTACAAAATCCTTAATAATTAATCACATCCACAAAATCACTCTTAAAAATGGCCTAAGGTTAATTTTGAAAAAAAATGATAGCGCCAAGGCTGCCAGTTTCCGTATTGCTATCTTGGGAGGTCTTCTCAATGAAACAAAAAAAAACAATGGCATCACTAATATGATTGCTGAACTATTAACTCGCGGCACTGACGCAAATTCCGCAGAAATTCTAGCTAAAAAAACTGAATCAATGGCTAGTATAATTATAGGCTTTAGCAATCAAAACTGTTTTGGATTGGAAGGCAAAGCTTTAAGCGAAAATTTGATAGAAACTTTTAATTTAGCTTTGGATATGTTAAAAAATGCAAATTTTAGCAGGCAAGAAATTGAAAAAATCAAACCAAACCTTATTGATGAAATTAAACGAGAACTTGATAATCCGATTAGAAAAGTTTTTAATCTGTTTCAAAAAACTTTATATGGTAATCATCCCTACAGTTTAAATCAACTTGGTTCCATCAAAAACATCCAAAAATTTAGCCAATCAATAATTAAACAACAATATCTAAAACTTTTGGATCCAAAAAATATTGTTATCTCAGTAGTGGGAGACATAAATATTGAAAAAATTAGCAAATATCTAAGCGAAAATTTAGAAAATCTAAAAATTGCTAAACCAAATCACGTCCAAAAATTTAAAATTAATTTTTCCAAAAACCCCAAAACCGTGTTTGTGGCAACTGAAAAAAATCAATCCAATATCCTACTTGGTTTTCCAGCTTTAGAGATAGGTCACCCGCAAGTTTATAGCTTAGAAATTTTGAAAAAAGTTTTGGCTGGCATGGGAGGGCGCTTGTTTATTAATTTAAGAGACAAACAAAGCCTTGCTTATAGCATAACTGCTCTCAGCGTCGCTGGTTATCAATATCCTGGCTATTTTGTCGCTTATATTGGTTGCGCGCCAGAAAAACAGGAACATTCAATCCAAGAACTCAAACGCGAACTTAAGGAAATCCAAACCAATCTAATTACTGATAAAGAATTAATTGATGCCAAAAATTTCCTTATCGGCGAATATGATGTCAGACTACAGAGTAATATTTCACAAGTCATCAAATTATGTAGCGATGAACTATATGGATTAGGTTTCAGTTATGATTTTGATTTTGCCAAAAAGATCAGCCACGTCACCAAAAATGATGTTTTAAAAATTGCTAAAGACATTATTAATTTAGACAAAGTCACTATTGCCATTGTCGGCCCTAAAAAAACTAGCTGACCACCTGATCACTGATAATCCATTGCCCCCTAATCACCCCACAACTTTCTTCATGGCATAAGGTATTTCCAAAGCTAAATCTGTGGCTGAAAAAGCATAGCCTTTTTGCGTTTCCAGCACTTCCGCCGCTGTCCCTAAACAAAAAGTGGCAAAACAGGAAGCTTCAAACAAAGTTGCTCCTTGCGCCACTATCCCAGCAATAAATCCGGCCAAAACATCGCCACTACCACCCACCGTCATACCGGGACTGCCTGTTTTATTGATTTTATATTCACCATTATCTTTGGCAATAATATCTACTTGCCCTTTAAGAATAATTTGCGCTTTTAAGGCGCTGGCAATTTTCTGAACAGCGTTAATATTGTCCTCCATGCTACTCGTCAATTCATAACCGCTGATCATTTCAAACTCCTTATGATGAGGCGTTAGTAAAGTACGATACGGCAACTTAATATCATGAATCACTTTCAAGGCATCAGCATCCAATATGACCGGCGTTTTAATTTGAGGAATAAACTTTCTTAAAGCCTTGATTGTATCAGGCTTATCACTCAATCCAGGCCCAACCAATACGACATCGCACTTATTTGCTAATTCCAAAATTTTCAACAAACTATCCTCTGTCAAAAATTCCCCAGCAAAAGATCTGACAATAAAATCAGGATAAAAACTCCGGCTACAATCAAAATTACTTTCCGGTACAAAAATATATACCAAATCAGCGCCGCTATGCACCGCTCCCAATCCGGCAAAAATTGGTGCTCCATAATATTCTATCGAGCCTCCAATAATGCAAACCCTGCCATTATCACCTTTATGGGAATCTAAATTCCTATAAGGAAAAATTTTCCTAATATCGTACTTAGATAAAATATGTTCTTTCATTATATGTAAAAAAAGCTTTTGTAGATTATCACTTTTTGAATTGAATAAAAAGATTGATTTTCGAAAAAACTACAAAAAATTCATGAAAACACCAGAAATGAGATATATTATTTCGAAGTAAATTTTTCAAAAACTATAAATTAATATAAATTATAACTATGGAAACAACAAAAATTGCCTTATTTAAAGGGAAAAAAATTAGAAAAACTATTCATAATAACGAATGGTGGTTTGTAATAATCGATGTCATAGAGGTACTTACTGATTCACAAAACCCAAGACAATATTTAAAAAACATGCTAAATAGAGATGAAGAGTTAGCAAAAGGATGGGTTCAAATTGAATCCCCCCTTTTAATTGATACTAGTGGAGGCAAGCAAAAGATAAACTGTGCAAACACAGAAGGAATTTTTCGTATCATTCAATCTATTCCATCCCCAAAAGCAGAACCTTTTAAGCGTTGGTTGGCAAAAGTTGGTTATGAACGAGTACAGGAAATTGAAAATCCTGAACTTTCGACTAAAAGAACAAGGATGCTTTATAAACTCAAAGGGTATTCTGATGATTGGATTGGAAAAAGAATGAGAGGAATTACTATTCGTGAAGAATTAACTGATGAGTGGCAAAAAAGAGGAGCAAAAGAAAATAAAGATTATGAAATTCTCACTGCTGAAATTTCCAAAGCAACTTTTGGCATCACGCCTAAACAATACAAAAAACTTAAAAATCTAAAACGAGAAAATTTACGAGACCATATGAATGATTTTGAACTTATCTTTACTATGCTTGGAGAAAGATCAACTACAGAAATTCATCGCACTGAAAATTCAAAAGGAGTACCAAAATTAAAACAAGATGCAAGTAGAGGTGGCAAAATAGCAGGAATTGCAAGAAAAGAGTTAGAAAAAGAACTCAGCAAATCAGTAATTTCAGAAAAAAACTATTTGATCGAGAAAGAATCTAAAAAATTGATATAAAATTTCAAAATCATGACACTTAAAATTAAAAAACTAAAAATTAATTACAAAGAACAAAAATTAGAAATTGAATATTTTTTGCGTCTTGGATTTAAAGAAACCTTACTTTATTTACATGGAGGGGCTTGTTATAAAAATGATTTTTTAGAAGCAACAAAAATTCCTACTTTTAATGATTATACAATTATTGCTTTTGACTTCCCTGGCTGTGGAAATTCTACTTATTCAAAAGATCAAAATTTAAATATCGATGATTTAGTAGAGATCACTCATCTTATTATTAAAAAATTAAATTTAAATAATATTGTTTTGATAGGTCATAGCATGGGAGGACTAGTTGGACTTCTTTATGTATTAAAATACAATCACATCAAGGCTTTTATAGATATTGAAGGCAATTTAACTTCCGAAAATTGTGTTTTTTCAAGGCAAGTTTCTAACTGTTCAGTCCACGAATATAAAAACATTTTAAATCAATTAACTCAAAATCTAAAAAATTCAGGAAATAAAGGATTGAAAGAATGGAGTAAAACAATAGAGAAATATTCTGATCCAAAAGCATTTTTACATTATTGCTATCAAATAGTTGATTATTCTGACAATGGAAAGCTTGTTAAAAAATATATTGATCTGAAAATCCCTACTTTGTATATTTACGGATCTGAAAATAAAAAAAATCTCATTTTTCTAAAAAAACTTAAAAAAGAAAATTGCAAACTTGCGGAAATTGATAACAGCAATCATTTTCCATTTTACGACAATCCAAAAATATTTTATTCGGTTTTTAATAGTTTTTTAAAACAATTAATCGTTAAGGATCTTTAAATAGCCAAAAAAACATAAACTTGCTAAGTATTAAATATTTATATATATTTTCACAGCAAAAGCCATCTTAGAGAACCATAAAAGGAGCGGTAGTTCAGTTGGTTAGAACGCCACACTGTCACTGTGGAGGTCGCGGGTTCGAGTCCCGTCCGTTCCGCCATTCTTTATCACAACAAACAAACAATAGTAAAAAACTAACAGCTTTTTAAAAGCCCAGTTTTTCTAAATTCCAACTTTACTTCGCAAGGAATTTTTAACTATACTAGTAAAGCTTTTAAATAAATACATGTTTAATATAATTACTCTCATTATCGGCATAATTATCGGTATAGTGATGATCTTCATTACTGAAAAAAGTAAACTAAAAACTCTCAAACTCAAAATTAAGGCCTTACATCATAAAAACCAGATTTTTAAAAAAGAAACGGAGAAAATCATGCAAACCGCCATTGAACAAGCCAAAAGCATCAGAGATCAATCAATAATGGAAGAACAAGAATCTCAAGAAATGTCCAAACTCATTGAAGGTAAAATTATCGCTAAAAAAGAACTCACCGAACGCAAAGAAAAAAGAAATGACGAGACCAAAATGCTTTTAAAAAACATAGAAAATGAAATCCGTAGCTACCAAGATAAAATCAAAACCCTTCAGCATGAATACTTAAATACCCTGGCACATAAGTTAAATTTGGAAAAAAATGCGGTAATTAATGAGATTAAAAATACTTTTGATCGCTTATTTGAGGAACTGAAGACGATTAATTTAGCCAAAATAAAAACTGATTTTGAAGAGAATGCCGATAAAGAGGCCAAAAATATTATCACCTGGACTATGCAAAGATATGCTATGGGCAGTTCGGTAGACAAGAAAGAAATGAGCATCAAAATCCCTAATGAAAAAATTAAAGGAGCAATCATCGGAAAAGAAGGCCATAATATCCAATATTTTGAAGAAAAACTTGATGTTGACGTGCTCTTTAACCAAGACGGACCTGATATTATCAGAGTATCTTCCCATGATTTACTCAAAAAAACTTTAGCCAAAGAAACCTTAGAGCTTTTGATCAGCAAAAAAACTATTAATCCGGAAGCGATTGATGAATGTTATTTGCAAGCAAAAAGCAAAATTGACAAAATCATTGACTCCATGGGCAAAAAAGCTGTTGATATCTTAAGAATCAAAGATGTGCCAGAAAAAATTAGTAATTTATTTGGTCGTTTTGAATATCGTTCCAGTTATGGACAGAATATTTGGCTTCATTCCATGGAGGTATGCATTTTTTCTTCCTTACTTGCAGACGAAATTGGCGCTAATTATGAAATCGCCAAACTTGCTGGTTTCATTCATGATCTGGGGAAGGCGGTAGATTTGCAGATTGTTACCGACAAGGGTTATGACAAAGGCATGGCGGTAACATTATTGGATGAAGCGATTGCGGAAAAACTTAATGGCAATCAAGGGCATGATGATATCAGTAAAATCATTATGGAAACCTGGCAATTTCCACAAGATGAAGTATTGCGAGAAAAAACGATTTATGCCGCTTACTGCCACCACGAAAAGGTCCCTTATAAAAACCCTGAGGACTATATTGTCAAATCAGCTGATGCCATTTCAGCCGGCCGACCAGGCGCCAGGCAAGAAACTTTTGAATTCTATTTAACCAGGATCAAAGAATTAGAAGAGTTAGGAAAAAATGTAAATAATGTAAAAAAAGCTTTCTCGGTGTTTGCCGGTCGAGAACTAAGACTGATTGTGGATGAAAGCACCATCAATGACAACGACATGCAAAATATCGCGGAATCCACCGCTCAAAACATTCAAGAAACGCTCAACTATCCAGGCAAAATCAAAGTCAATGTAATCAGAATCACTGAATATAAAGCTAAAATTGGTGTTAACTCTTAAATTTATTTATGTTTTTTTTAAAAAATCATAAAAATCAGGTAACTTCTAATAATAAAAAAAACACTATTGATAAAATCGTGATGGGACTTATTATAGGCGGAGCAATAGGGTCGGTTTTAGGACTAAGTCTCGCTCCAGAAGAAGGGCCGATTGCCAGAGAAAAAATCAAATCAACTACCAGGCTTGGACTGAAAATTATTTTAACTATCTATGAAATTTTTAAAAAAAGATTCCTTAAATTTATAAAAAAAGTAAAATGACGAAAATTTTTACAAAATTTATTTTTTCCCTTCTATTTTGTCTATTAATCTCCAACCAGGCCTTCACTTCTAATATTATACCAGCCAACGATATTAACTTAAATTTAAATGATTTAAACGATTCCTCTTTAACCAGGTTAATCCCCCTGCCAGAAAAAACCATCTTACTGGCAGTGCCGGATATTCAAAAGGATTTTTTTGTAGTTCTCAAAGATCTAGGATTAAATGATGATTTAAGCCTAGACACTGAAGAAGTCAAAATCAAACTTCAAGAAATTTTAGGTCCATATTTACCAATCGCACAAAGTGCCAAATTTGTTTTGAAAAATAAAAAAATAATCATTCAAGATGGCAGCGCTGGCTTAGAAATAGATTTCAAACGTACTATTGAACAACTGCAAAATCAATTAAACACTCTGGATTTAGAAAAATTAACCGTTTATCTACAAACGACTAATCCAAAAATTAACACCGAAAAATTGTCACAATATCAAAAATTTTTAGAAAATAAAATCCAATCACTCACCATTATCTCCGGTTCAAATAGTTGGGAACTTGAAGAAAATACTTACTTGCCATGGCTGGAAATAAGTCCACAAAAAACCCTTAAATGTGATTTCCTTGATGAGCAACTACAAATCAAATTAGAGAAAACCGTTGACTTACCATCTTACTGCCAAATTAATGAGGAATTAAATTTGGATATAAATCAAACAAATTTGGAACAATATATCAACGAACAAATAAGGCCAAAAATCGAAAAACAAGCACAAAATGTAAAAATTTATTTTGATCAAAACGAAAAAATCGTGTTTGAAGGCACAGCTGTCAATGGGCAAAAAGTTGACGACAAATCTTTGTCCAAATTTATTGCTTTCGCTTTAGCTAATAACATTCAAAAATTTGAATTACCGGTCATTGAAATCAAAGCACAAGTCCAGACTGACGAGAAATTACAAAAATTAGGCGTTAAGGAATTGGTGTCCATGGGCTGGAGTAATTTTGTCCATTCTTCCGCCGCCAGAATTTACAACGTTAAATTTGGTATCAATAAATACAATGGCTTGCTAATTGCTCCCGGCGAAAAATTCTCTTTTGTGGACCATTTGGGGGGGCCAGTGACCAATAAAACCGGCTGGAAATCTGAACTTGTAATCAAAGGTAAAGAAACAATTCCTGAAGCGGGTGGAGGTCTTTGCCAGGTATCAACAACTTTCTATAGAGCGGCTTTGAATGGAGGATATGAAATTAACGAAAGAAGTGGACATTCATATGCAGTTAGTTACTATGCAAATCCACATTACGGCATGGATTGCACGGTTTATCCCGGATCAAAAGACTGTATTATGACCAATGATAGCGGTTATTATATCCTGATTCAAACCTATACGGAAGGATTAGATGCTTACTTCAAATTTTATTCTACCAGCGATGGTCGGCAAGTAAAATTCAATGGCCCTTATTATTATGGCTACAACTCAGCCAGCCCTGTTTATGAAGTTTCTCCCAATCTTAACCCTGGCCAAAAACAATTAGTTGAGAATGCCCACACCGGCTTTAATGTCGATTGGTATAGAACAATTGTCAAAAATGGTTTGCCTCAAAAAACCGAAAAAATTCATACCAGTTATCGAGCGGTACCAGCTAAATATATCATTGGTTCAGATTCAAACAGCGCTCAGATTTCGGATTTTGAATGAGACACTGGGCAGACGCAATAAGAAAGAGTAAACATTTTAATTATTCTCCAAAATACAACTGTGCTTCTCTTCCATTACTTTCAAATACAACATCGTTTAAAACTACAGATCTATTACGTCTTTTATTTTTAAGAGCAAGAATTTTATTTTTCTGCCCAGGAAAAGCCGCATATACCTTATTTTGACCCTTAGATATAGCACTTCTAATTTGTCCCATTTCATGAGACTGCATAGGTAATAACTCAAAAGTACAAAAAACATTCAATCCTGTTAAAGATTGTAAATCTTCACTATGTACATTTCCATCAAACAATATTATATATTCACCTTTTTGAAACCATTCATAATCTCTTAATGTCTCAATTTGTGAGCTAAAGGTTTCTTTACGATTTAATTCTGGAATTATTAATAATTTACCCCTGAATTTCCCTGCCCCCATAACATTATTTGTTCTAGCTATTATTTTTGATTCATCAACTTGATCT
>Ga0208373_1004227_pt1 | contig 13228 bp, 10 predicted proteins | sample RifOxyC2_FD_184036 | JGI IMG/M metagenome (GOLD analysis project Ga0208373, IMG submission 184036) | Soil microbial communities from Rifle, Colorado - Rifle Oxygen_injection C2 (SPAdes) | ecosystem: Environmental > Terrestrial > Deep subsurface > Rock core/Sediment | place: Rifle, Colorado...
CAAAGACCGTCTTAATCACCTGCTCTCCAAACACACCGGCAAAGACCTGGCCACAGTTGAAAAGGACTCAGACCGCGACTACTTCATGTCAGCTGACGAAGCCGTGAAGTATGGGATAGTGGATAAAGTGATAGAAAAATAAAAATTAAAGATACAAGAAACAAGAAACAAACAATCCCGACTTCGTCGGGATTTTTGTATCTTGGTTTTTGGTTATTAATCACAACTAAAACACCCCGTCCGGTTTGTACCGAATCGGGGTGTATTATTTTTGCGGGAGGATCACTCCCCCCCATACTGTATCCGAGAAGGTGTGTCTTAGGTCAATAGCGAGCCGTGGCCTGCTTTAGCCTATTACACACCTCCATGCTTGTCGTGGATACAGAGAAACTTATACTTCGGATTAAATATAAGCGAACTCTATAGCCAAAGCCCATTGTCTTGTCTTGATCCCAGAGTCGCTGGGTTTTTCAATGTATCACGTGGCCCTGCAAGGGCTTTACGTGAATTTTTCAACGAACATCATAGTATATCACAAAAAAGACCCTTTGTCAAGGGCTCTCTGTGTATAACTTTATATTTTTGGCTAAGTAGAGAGAAAATCCCCTCTCCTTACCAAGGAGAGGGGTTAGGGGTGAGGTGGTTTACTCCGTAGCAACCGGCTCACTGACCAAAGGTAAATCACCTGTCGCCGGTGTAGAAGACGCCACAGCTTCTGGCTGTTTACCTTGCATACAAATTCTTGGTAATGGCCGATAATGGCTAGCATAGGTTATCTTTTCCTCTTTGCCATCTGGCATAACGCGCGTATACACAAACGATGCATCAGCGCCATAAAACGCATTCTGACATTTTTTTTCACCAGGTTTCAGAGTATCAGTTTCTACTGTTTTTGCTTCTCCAAACGGATACCATTTATGGACAATTGGATGTGTATATGAACCTTTCCGACCGTCTGATGCGCCCCAAATAGTGAAAATTAATTCCTGTCTTTTTCTATCCATCTCAGTTTGAATCAAAATATAATTGTTAGTGTCATTTAAAAATTTAAAATCCGGTGCCGGGTCATAAACCGTGGCATCAGTTCCCGGATTGCCATTAACTGGATCATTATAATGATTAACAACCAACGCGTGATTGCGCCGATTAGTAATTTTCATGGCCGAATTCATAGACATGCGAAACAGCGTAGTCGCGATCTGACATAAACCGCCGCCAATTTCTGGTTTAATCTCGTCACCTTTAATCACTAATTCCGGCAAATAGCCACCCTCGTATGTAAAAGGTCTGGTATATTTAAGTGTGGAAAATTCTTCGCCAGGCTTTACCAAAATTCCATTTAATTTTTTCACGGCATTGGCAATATTTTTAATTCTATTGGTTGGGCTATTTGAATAATCAGACACACCCACCCCCAAAACTTCTTTAATACCCAAACTATTCACATCCCCCGTCTTAATACTTGATTCTGTTTTCTCGGTCACCAAAGCCACGGCCTTTGACTCACTGCTGTCGTGCAATGTGCGATCCCACATAATCTTATTAATCGCTTCATACGTTGCACCTAAAGACAACTTCATGCCAGGCCGCGACCCCTGAAACTCCACAACTCGTTCACCTTCCATCCTAAATTGAGCATTAATTGGCTCGATATCTACCAAAGTGGCGATGACATCCTTCAAATAATTTTCTACCTTGTCTTTGTTCAAACCAAACACCACTTTGCCTTCTGAGGTTTTCTGTACCTCCAACCAACCTCTAATTTTTTCCTCATTCAAATACCACGTTCTATCGCTCAAAATTTTTGGGTCTGCATAAACCAGGCTTATCTTAGAGACAAGCTCTTCTGATAAACGTGGCACAATCATTTCCACATCAGATTCTACTACTGTCGGCGCTGTTTCCTGCAAATTCACGGCCAGGCGAGTGGACTCCAATCTAGACCATGAGTCAGTAATTTGCTTAACCAAATTGCTTAAATTATATACAAAACCTCGGCGAGACGGCGTGATTTCATATGCTGACAAATCTTTACTCTTTAGACGTATAGAGGCGCTGATGGGCTGAGTTTCATACTGCGCCAAATTTTCTACCAGCGTAGTAGACAATTGTGCCACATCAACTGATATGCCCGGCAAGACTATTCTTTGGGGGCACAAATATGATCGCAATACCTGCCAGCCATTTACCAATCGATAATTTGTCTTGCCCAAATGCACCAAAAAATCCGCTGATGTCTCAGTGTCTAGATGAACCAACTCGATAGGATTACCCTCCACCACTCTAACAGGATAAATCACCAGGGTTTTCTCCCCGTCGACAGTTTGATAATTTAATTGCAAACCATCATTAACTAATTTGTCAGTCATTACTTCCAAAAAATTTCTTACAAATTCCTTCTTCATCTTACCAACCGGTACATTACCAACGGAAATCCCAGGCAAGACTGAATTTTCATACTGCCAACCCAAAGCATAAAGCCCGCCTAAAAAAAACGCGAGGAGACAGACAGCTCCGATTATCATTATCCAAATGTGGTGTTTAAGAATTACCATAAACTAGTCGTCAACAATCACAACTGGCACTCTTGCTTCAGTGCGTTGTTTAGGAATACGAATTATTAAAACACCATTTTTAAATTCTGCCGAAGCTAAATCTGCTTTTACTTCTACTGGCAAAACAATGGTGCGGGAAAATTTGCCCCAGTAACATTCGTTATGAAAATGATTAGCGCCAGCTGGTACTGGTGTCACGCGTGTACCACGGATGGTCAAAAGATCATTGTGTATATATACCTCTATCTTGTCTGTATCAGCGCCGGCAACGGTGGAAACAGCTATTATTTCTTTTCCAGTTTCCGCCACGTCTACTGCCAACCGACCTTCTTTGTGCTCTTCGGCCCAATTTTCTGGTACAACCAAATCCGCCGGAGTCGCAAATGCTCTACGTAAATCATATTTTTCTCCAGCCTCTGACTGAAGAATTAATTCAAATACCCCCTTCTGCATATGGCTGTATTATATCACACTTTCCCCTCTCCTCGTAGGAGAGGGAGAGGGTGAGGTCTGGCTTGAGGTTTTCCCCTCTCCTTACCAAGGAGAGGGGCGCAGGGGTGAGGTGGTTTACATCTCATCCACCGTCTCAATGGTCAACAATCCCAACGCTTCCACCACCACTTTCCTCACTGCCCCACAAAGCATTAACCGCGCCATTATTAAATCTTTGTTTTCCGCGCTTAAAACAGAATGTTTGTTATAAAAATCATTAAATGCCTGCGCCACATCAAAGCAGTATTTTGCTATCACCGACGGATTATAATTTTTCATGGCCTTTTCTACTATCTCCCCATACTCACCAAGCAATAAAAGCAATTTTTTCTCTTCATTTGTCGCCAGTTTATCAAGGACTTTATGGACTTTACAAACTTTATGAACTTTTGACTTTTTCAACAAACTATTAATCCTCGTTACCACATACAACAAATACGGCCCACTATTACCGGTCAAAGAAATTGATTCATTAAAATCAAATACAATATCATTGCCAATGCCAGTTCTTAAAATAGAATATTTAATCGCCGCCAAAGAGACCTTTTTTATAATCTCTTGTTTGTTTTTTAAATCACGCTCAAGCATGACCGCGGAAATTTTATTTTCCACCTCGTCAATCAGCCACTCAGCCAGCACAACTTGCCCGGTGCGAGAACTCATTTTCCCCTCTTTTAATGTTACCCAGCCATAAATCAAATGCTTCTCTCTATCCTTGCTTTTTGGAAAAGTAAATTCTAGAGCCTTAAAAATCACTTTGAAATATTCGGTCTGTTCTTTGGCTACCACATGGATAATTTCGTCGGGATTATATTCTTCAAACTGCATCCGAGCAAGCGCCTGATCTTTGGCTTCATACGTCGGCAGTCCTTTGTTGTTTATAAAAACCCTATCATGCAAGCCGTGTTTGCTACCCTCAAAAATTATTGCTCCTTGACTCTCAACAAAGATACTATTTTTCACACCATCCAAAACAATTTTACGCCCCAACTCAAATGTTTCCGACTCAAAATATAAACGATCAAATTTTCTCACCCCAACTTTTTTATAAATATAAGCAAAATATTCCAAACTCCACTTTCTGGTTAACTTGTACAGAGATTTGACCAGCTTGTCTTGCTGATAAATTTTTTCATTTAATTCTCCTATCTCTTTTTTGGCCTTTTCATCTTTTTCATATGCTTGTCCGCCAACAGCGTAAGCTTGCCCTAAAAACTTTGCCCTCTCACCAACGCCCTTTATACTTTTGACTTTGGACTTATAATCTTCACTTTGAAAAATTCCCCATAGACACTTGGCAATATGCAAACCAACATCTCCCTGATAGTTTGCGCGAGTCACTTTGTAACCAAAATTTTCCATAATTCTCACCAAACTCTCGCCAGTAATCATATTACGCAGATGGCCGATATGAACCGGCTTGTGCGTATTGGGGTGCGCAAACTCCACCATGACTTTTTTTCCTTTTCCAAATTTTCCTTTGCCAAAATCTTTTTTATTCACTTCGTCTAAAACAAGCTCGGCTACTTCGCCCGCGTTTAACCAAAAATTGACATACGGCCCAAACGCCTCGACTCTATCAACAATCTGCAATTTCTGCTTGTCCGCCGAAGCCTTAGCGAAGGCGGATTTAATTTCTTTCGCAATTTCTACTGGATTCTTCCCCTCTTTCTTTGCCAAATCAAAACACGCGAACGCCAAATCACCCATTTCTGATTTGGGTGGTTGAGAAAAAGTGATATCACAAAGCACACCGGCTTTTTGAAATAAATCTTTTAATTTTAATTCTATGGCTTGAATCATAATTAAAACTCTGGTCTTTGCCTAACAACATCAATTGCCCGCAAGGTAGCTTGTGCTTTTCTTTTGTCTTCTTCAGATGCGTCGGGATTATTAATAATTTTTAATAATTTTTGTCTTCTTTCCTCTACATCTTGAATTTCTTCTTCCGGAGGATCTACAAACCGTCTCTCACCGCGAGTTTCTGAACCAAAATCTGGTGGTTTTTTCATATGTCCAATATTATCTAATTAGGTGATTTCATTATTTGATTCGAACAAAAAACCTGCTTCCCTTCTGCACCACATCGCCCGACTTAGCTACAAATGTCGGCAAATCAATCTTCGTCTCACCCACCTTCACCCCGCCCTGTTCAATTTGCCGGCGGGCATCGCCGCGACTGGCGCAAATTTCGCTTTCCACCAGCACTGTGATAATATCATACGCGCTGGGTTTTAATTCCGGGATATCGGTTGGTGTTTCTTTTTTGCTAAATGTGCTGACAAAATACTCGCGCGCGCTGTTCGCATCTTTGGCCGAATGATACAAACTAACTATTTCACGCGCCAAATCAAGTTTCAAATCGCGAGGATTTGCCCCGCTTTTTATTTTTTGCTCCAATTCTTTAACCAACACCATTGGCAACCTTGTCGCCAAATTAAAATATTTTACTATCAAATCATCACCAATTGACATGACTTTACCAAACATATCATTTGGTTCAGCAACCAAATTGATGGTGTTTCCCCAACTTGAACTCATCTTGCGTCCATCCGTGCCTTCCAAAAGCGGCCCCATAATAATATCCTGTTGCTCTTGCTTGTACATTGATTGGAGCGTACGGCCCGCCAACAAGTTAAACCTCTGGTCAGAGCCGCCAATTTCAACGTCTGCTTTCACGGCCACGGAATCATAGCCCTGCATTAAGGGATAAAGCATCTCGCGGAGTGACACTCGTGTCTGCGCGTCAAGACGACGCCTGATATTTTCTCGCGCCGTAAATTCAGCCACAGAAAATTGGTCCGCCTGACCACAAACTTCCCAATAACCAAGCTTTTTTAACCATTCGCTGTTATAATGCTTCTCGCATTTTTTCATGTCAATTATCTTGCCGGCTTGCTTTATATAGTTCTTCATGTTTTCTTTTACTTTCTCTTTGCTCAACATTGGACGCTCGCTATCTTTATCTGAGGTGTCTCCAACCACACCAGTAAAATCACCAATTATAAACACAATCTGGTGGCCCAGTTCTTGAAAATCGCGCAGTTTTAATAGCGGAATTGAACGGCCGATGTGAATATTCGGGCTTGTTGGATCAATCCCCAACTTAATGCGCAATTTCTTCCCACTCAACAATTTTTTGCGTAGATTTTCTTTATCAATAACTTCCTCCACCCCGCGGGTTAATAATTCCTCTATTTTCTTTGGGTCGGTGTTTATTTTCATAGAAATTATTTTTTAGTAATTGGTAAACGGATTTCAAAAATTGTTGACTCGCCATCTTTTAATTCTATTGATGGCAATTTATTTTCACCTTCCTCGGTTGTAAAATCTATCTTTGGGCCATACTTTGGCGAATCTATTTCAAATCTACGCCGAGAAGAAACCCTTAAAACCCCACCAATATTCGTTATTCTTTTATCTAAATTTTCTAAGCCATAACCAGTACTACCATTTCCAGAACTTTTCTCTCCACCATTAAAAATGTACCAACTTTCTTTTTTTCTTTCCTTTCTTTTTTTAGTATCTGTTTCTCCAAAAGGTGTATCTTCTCCAGTTTCGTTATAACCCACTACATAATCTTCCTCCAAATGCTGTCTTTTCATTCCAATTCCACCATCAACTATTCGTAAAACCAGCTCATCTGCTTCTCTATCTAAAACTAATTTAATATATTTACTATCTGTCCTGTCTCTGGCGGCATTTCTTATCATATTAAATACACTATTAACAATCACACCGGGGACTGTCAGAATCTCCTCGCCAAATTTTAATAATTCATCTGGTTTAACGCTTGAATTAATAAACTTCGCCTTTACATTTCCGTCCACCGCATTGGTAGATGCCAACAACTTTGTAAGATCCAGTAAATCTTGCAAATTAAATACTCGTTTCTGCCCTTCTTTCAAATCCCCAGACACTTCGGAACGTGTAAACAAATCCTCTAAAATAAGCCCGTAAGCCAAACCATAATTTCTAACTATTTTTAAATTATGCTTGATATTATTTGTATTAGCAGGATCAGCCGTTTGCTTTTCAAGTAAACTCAAACGCCCAAACAGTGGCTGAACAAGATTATCTAAATCATGAACTATGCGCGCGCCAAAAAAATTTTGCTTTGAAAGCTTCTTATAAAAATCTAGCTGAAAAATTTCTTTGTTCAATAATGAAGACATTATGGCTTCAAAATCTTCGGAAGAGATCTCTGTTGAAGCCAAAATGCTATCTATGGCCGGCAACAAAAACTCACAAAACTCCGCCACCTGCTCTTTCACATCTACATCTGATATACTATCCCTTGAATCTCCGCTAAACTGGATTTCTTCTCCTCCCCTTTTTTCACCCGACATACTTAAATACTCTTTAATTGATTACTTAATTTTTCTAATTTTTCTTTTGTCTCAATCATTTTCGCCTTTTCTTTTTCCACCACTTCCTTTGGCGCGTTTTTGACAAAGCTTTCATTGCCAAATTTCATCTCCAAGCCATTGAGATATTTTTCCAAGTTTTCAATCTCGCTTTTCAGCCGCGCTTTCTCTTTTCCTAAATCAACCACCCCGCTTAAATCCACAAAAACTTCTACTTCACCAACAACAAAGCCGACACTTTCTGCTATCTTTTCCCGCCGCGAGGCGGGATCCCGACCTTGCGTCGGGAGAATCTTACAATCTTCTAATCTCGCTAATCCGATAATAACTTTCTGGTTTTCCTCCAATAGCTTTTCTTTACTCCCAGCGCTAATTACCACTTTCAACTTTTTCACAGGATCGATTTTATAATCCGCGCGGAGCGAGCGAATGCCAGTAATAATGTCGCGTAACAATTCAAACTGGATTGCCGCGTCGGCCTTCGGCCTCCTCGCAATGACGGACGGCCAACCACTGACCATCAACATATCGTGTCCCATGTTTCGTGTTCCATGTTTCGTGTTGGCCCAAATCGTCTCCGTCACAAATGGCATGAACGGATGCCAAAGCTTCAAAATTGTTTCTAAAATATAATTTAATATCTCATCTTTTTGACCCTCGATTTTCGCAATCTCAAGATACCAATCTGCTAACTCACCCCAAGTGAAATCCCTCAACACTTCTCCAGCATAAGAAAAATTAAACTTCTCTATATTTTCCGTCACTATTTTTATGGTCTCATTGAGGCGCGACAAGATCCATTTGTCCGACAATGTCTTCGCCTTTACGGACTTTATGAACTTTATGGACTTTTGACTTTCGATGAAGCGCGCTATATTCCACAACTTATTCGCAAAATTTCTAAAACCCTCAATTTTTTCAGTTGACATTCGCACATCCGTGCCCGGAGCCACGCCAATCAAAAGCGACAGACGCACCGCGTCAGTGCCATATTTTTTGCACACATCCAACGGATCAATCATGGTCTCGGGTTTTGACTTACTCATCTTTTCTCCATCTTTATCCAACACTCGCGCGTGCAAATATACTTTTTCAAATGGTATTTCTCCCAAAGCGTAGGTGGACATCATTATCATCCTCGCCACCCAGAAAAACAAAATATCAAACATCGTCTCCAAAACGGAGGTTGGGTGATAAATTTCTAAATCCTTTGTTTTATTAGGCTCGCCTCGCTTCGCGGTCGAAGCGGGCCAACCAAGCGTAGAAAACGTCCAGAGACCAGAACTAAACCAGGTGTCCAAATTGTCTGGGTCTTGCAACCAACCTGTGCCCACCGGTGCATCCGTGCCAACGTAAATTAAATCTTTTAATTCATACTTTACCGGTTCAAAAGTAGTCGAGCTGACAAGATGTTCATTATTTAATTCTTGATTATCCAAAATAACATCCAAAACTTTTCTTACACCACTATGAGCCACAATTACTACGTGTTTGCCATCATATTCTTCAATTAAATCCGCCAAAAATAAATTCACTCTATTTTTTACATCAAGATAACTCTCGCCATTGGGATAGGCTTGCATTCTATCTTTATTAACTTCCTCTACCGATCCTCCGGACAACTTTCCGTAATCAATTTCCCGTAAACGAATATCAGTTTTAAATTTTTTATCTCCAAATATTATTTTCGTAGTTTCAATCGCCCTATTCAAATCAGAACTAAAAACTACCGCAAAATCATCATTCAATTTTTCTTTTAAAGATAATGCGTGTTTCTTCCCTTCTTCAGTTAAAGGAGTATCTAATTGACCCGGCGCCAAATGATTAACATGAGCTTCCGTTTCACCATGACGCACAAAAGTTATTTTTACACCTTTTTTAGCACTTTTATGCCAAACCGGAATCTGATGCCCCACCCAGATTTGGCGAGAAATACACCAATCACGCAAATTATCCACCCAATGAAAATACGTCTTATCAAACCTTTCGGGAATAATTTCAATTTGTCTGGACTTGACAACAGTTTGCATTAATTTTTTCAAAGTCACCGTCTGTCCATCCTCGATGGTCTTCAATCTTGAATTTTTAATCTTGAATTTTTTATTTACATCCACGAACCACTGTTTGGATGGTAATGGCTCAATCGCGTTTTTACAACGATAACAAACCGACAAGTTGTGCGTATAATTTTCATCAATATGATCAACCAAACCTTTGTCAGCCAAAATTTTTACAATCGCTTCCCTGGACTCTTGGGCGTTTTTACCAGCAAATTTCCCAGCCACTTTGGTAAAGTTTCCATCTTCGTCAATAATCTGTACTATTGGTAAATTATATTTTTTAGCCAATTCATAATCTTCAAAACAATGGGCCGGAGTAATAGTCATCGCTCCTGTGCCAAACTTTGGATCGGAAACTGGATCGGCAATCACGTTACACTTAATCCGCCCGTCAATCCATTCCATATCAAACTCTTTGCCAACAATATCCTTGTATCTTGGATCATCTGGGTGAACAATAATTGTTTTATCCAAAAATTTGGTCTCTGGCCGGGCAGTGCCAATAATTACTGGGCCAAACTTAAAATAATAAAACTTTGTTTTTTGTTCTTTATATATTACCTCATCATCAGCGAGCGTTGAGTGGCAATGCGGACACCAATTAACAATACGATAGCCCCTATAAATCAAACCATCATCATACATTTTTTTAAACATTGTTCGGACTGCTAAATTGCGCTCTTCATCCCAAGTATACGCTTCTCGGCTCCAATCCAAACTCGCGCCCATTTTGCGCACTTGATTTCTGATATTATCCTGCGAATTTTTGATATAGTCCTTTACTTTTTGCACATAGGCCTCGCGCCCCAAATCCTGTTTTGTCTTGCCTTCTTTGGCTAATAGTTTCTCTACAACAGCATTTGTGGCAATGGCCGCGTGGTCAGTGCCCGGGATCCAAAGCGTCTTATCGCCTTTCATTCTATGATAACGAATCATTACGTCCTCAATCGCGAGCATCATGGCGTGGCCAATATGCAAAGAGCCGGTCGCGTTCGGCGGAGGCAAAACAATGGAAAACGGCTTGGCATTTTTCTTTGTTACGCCTTTTTGGACACAAACATCCGGATTAAAAAAACCCGACTCTTCCCAAAGCTTGTATATTTTGTCCTCGTACAGATTTGGTTCGTAAGCCTTTTCCATATGCATATATTTTACTAGAAAAGCCCAAAAAATGCAATAATCCCGTATTTTAAGCCAAAAACCTATCCACACCCCACCCCCACTTGGCTATGTTGACAGAAAATGATAGAGTTGGTATAATGGAATGTCGCTCTTTTGGGGCAGACAATTAAGCACAGCAGACAAACCATCCAAGAGGAGGATGATATGACTAAGGTTGGGATCGTATTCTGTCTGCTTGGATTAGTTCTGTTGTTTGCACCAGAAATCGCCCAGGCGTTAAACCTGGGTAATGGCTGGCGCGCGGCAGGAGTGGGAACCGTTCTCGTTGGTGGATTCATCTGGTGGGCAGAAAGAAACACCGACGAAAACAAGAAAGGAGGTGCGTCGTGAAACAATGGTATATTGCAATGATGGTGATAGCCCTCATCGGAGCAATTGTGTGGGTGGTAGCATTCATGGGCCACTGGCAGGCTGGCTGGGACATGGCGGCGTTGGACATCGCAGCGTACGGTCTGTACGCCGTTGTGGGCGCCATTCTTGGCGCAATCGTGCCCGCGGGCGTCTGGCTGTTCTCAACAACCGACAGGTTGCGAGAGAACATCCCGCCACCACCACAATGACACCAACTCACAAAACCACAATGATGCGCCACCGTACGCGACACGGCCCCAAACAACTAAGGAGGAAACAAAAAGAAAAAGGAGGGGTCGAACCGAGTGTGTGAGAGATGACACTTTTGGTTCGATCTTATGTTAAATGAAATTGAACAATTAAAAAAACTTTTGGAAGACAAGAAAAATGTCTTGATTGTGTTTGGCAAAGATGGAAAAGGCGACGCGATTGGCTCGGCTTTGGCTTTGGGTGGATTTTTGGAAAAACAAGGCAAATTGGTTGATATTGTCTCTGATGATTTTATTTTGCCAAAACAAATAAAATTCTTGAAAAGTTCCGAAAAAATCCAAAACGGCTTTTCGCATTTGCAAAAATTTATTATCACGATTGACACGGAAAAAACCGGCTTACAGGAATTGAGTTACGATTTGAAAGAAGAAAAACTCCGCGTGTTTATTACCCCCAAACAAGGATTTTTAACCCGCGAAGACATCCGCACAGCGCAATCGGATTTTAAGTATGACATTATTTTTGTATTAGACACATCTGACTTGGAGGCGCTCGGTAAAACCTATGACAGCAATACCGAGCTTTTTTATAAAAAGCCGGTTATTAATATTGACCACAATTCTGCCAATGGACGTTTTGGACAAATCAATTTGATTGACATCACTGCTTCGTCCAGCGCTGAAGTGGTTTTTGACTTAATGCAAAAGTGGCAAACCGAAGCGATTGACGCGGATATTGCCACCGCGCTTTTGGCCGGCATGATTACAAAAACAAACAGTTTCAAAACCGAAAGCACCAAGCCAAACACGCTGACTATTGCCAGCCGCTTAATGCACCTCGGCGCTAACCGCGATCACATTGTGCAAAATTTATATCGCACTCGCGCTATCTCAACTCTAAAACTTTGGGGTCAAGCGCTTTCTCATTTGCAATATGACAAGTCAGTCGGCTTGGTTTGGACGACTATTACTCGCGATGACTTTACCCGAGCCGGAGCGCAAGAACATGAACTGTTTGAAATTATTGATGAATTAATTGCCAGCTCGCCCGAAGCCAAAATAATCGCGCTTTTGCATGAACACCCAACAAACAACACTATTCACATCATAGTAACCACAACTCGCGGACAAAACGCTCTGCATTTGTTAGCTGAATTTACGCCAAAAGGCAATGAAAAACAGATAACATGCTTAATTGAAGAAAAAAGTTTGAAAGAGGCGGAAGAGAAAGTGATTGAAAGTATCAAAAAAACTGTGGATAATTAAGCTTGACAAATATCCAAATCTGTACTATACTATATTCATAGGGTGATGGTCAGATAAACTGGCCTAATTCACTTGTCAACAAAAGGTCTCCCCATAAGGAGATTTTTTGTTTGCAAAAAATGTGATATAATATTCACCGGTGGACTGAGGGGCCGATAGTTTATCTGGTAAAACATCACCCTTGACAAGTGAAGTGCGGGGTTCAAGTCCCCGTCGGTCCACCAATCAAACCCTGCACCCCACGTGGTGCGGGGTTTTAGTTTGTTAAAATTTTCCGCTTCAACCCAAAACAATTTCCATGCTCCAACACACCAAAATACGACTGCAAACTTTGGTTATAATTCTCGTCTGTTATCTCGCCCGCCTGCCACAGCCGTTTTTTCTCATCTAATTTTTTTAACATCCGTCGTTTTGTTTTTGTCCGCAGGACAATGTGGCGTGGCAAAACAATATAACCCAAAAAATCTATGCCCTGTGTGTATTTTTTAATAGACACTTTGCTCGGATGGAGTAAGAGCGAAAGCTCTTGTCGCAGAAAAACATCAATTGTACTTAATTGTTGTTGTAATGTATTTTGATTATAATCAAGTAAAACAAAATCATCCGCGTATCTAAAATAGTGTTTGACATTGAGCGTGTGTTTGATAAACTGGTCTAACTCATTCAAATATATGTTTGCGAAAATTTGCGAGGTCACATTTCCTATGGGCAAACCGATTTCAATTCTTTTAAGCCCCCCCCCCGTC
>Ga0208373_1004230_pt1 | contig 13224 bp, 9 predicted proteins | sample RifOxyC2_FD_184036 | JGI IMG/M metagenome (GOLD analysis project Ga0208373, IMG submission 184036) | Soil microbial communities from Rifle, Colorado - Rifle Oxygen_injection C2 (SPAdes) | ecosystem: Environmental > Terrestrial > Deep subsurface > Rock core/Sediment | place: Rifle, Colorado...
CCGGCGGTGGCGGAGGTGACCGCGACGGCGTGCGGCGCCCCGGTGGCATCGCGGAAGATCCCTTCCAGCTCCGCGACTCTCGGTCCGCTCGTGATCCAGCCGGAACGCAGCGACTCCGCGACCGCCGCCACCTCCTCCTCGCCCAGGGCGGGACGGGACAGCGGCAGGAAATCGTCACGGATCTTCAAGGGCGCGTCCGTTCCTCGCGGCGTGGTGGGGTGGGTCAGAATCGGTTCACGATGAGAATACCCTCATCGGAACGGTAGAGCAACCGGTGGCCGGGGAACTTCGCAAGAAACTCCCGGGGGGTTTTACTGCGGCCCACGCAGAAGACGCGGGCCGGCGAATTCCACAGGGCGAGGAACGACGCGTCGTCGAGAAAGAACGTCTTCCGGTCCGCCGCCCGGGAAGCGCCGAACGCGAGCTCCCCCACCTCGTTCACGAGGACGGATCGCCGCTTCGTATAGAAGGGTATCCCGTGGCGATACGTCCGGTACTGCGCCACGACATCGCCCTCGCGCAGGGAGGCGGAGAGGACGGAGGAGAGCTTTTTCACGGACTTGTACCTTCCGAGATATTCCGCCGCCGGGCGGTTGAGGGAGGTGAGGAAAAGGGCGAGAAGCAGGAACGACAGGTAGACGACCCGCTCCGCCGACAGCCGGCGGACAAAGAGCGGCATCGCGCCCCACGCCAGGATCAAGCCCGCCGGGAGGGCGCACAGCGGGACCCATCGGGACGGTTCGATCGGATACCGGGTGAACGGCGGGAACATCACGATCCCCGCGGCGAGGATCGCCGCCAGCGCGAGAGGGGTCCGACAGCGGACGCTTCCGTCCTCCCGGTCGGCCCACAGGTCGAGGGCGCGCCCGAAGAGGACGGCCAGCGGAGGGAACAGCGGCGTCGCGTAGGTGACGAGCTTCGAATTGGAGAACGAGAAGAAGAGGAGAACGAAGAGGACCCAGCAGAAGAGGAACCGGCGATCCTCCACGGGCAGGTAAGTCTCCCGCGCGTACCATGCGGCGCGAACGGCGCGGCGAGCGAACGCCAGCCACGGAAGAAGACCCCCGATCACGATGGGAAGAAAGTACCAGATCGGCTCGTAATGATGGTGCATCTTCGTCGTGAAGCGCAGGAAGTGCTCCTGGACGAAGAAGAACCGGAGGAAATCCGGATTCGCGCGCTGCACGAGGATGACCCACGGCAGGGCGATCGCGAGGAACAGGGCGAGCCCGGGGATGGAGATCGCCTTCCCGATCTCCCGGTGACGCCGGGACAACATCATCCATAGCAGGAGGATCGCCGCGGGGAAGACGATCCCGATCAATCCCTTGGCGAGGAACGCGAAGGCGGCGCCCGCGTACGAGAGGATCAGGTACCCTCGACGCCGCCGCTTGCCCGACAGGTAGAGGAAGGCGGGGAAGATCGCGACGATCATCGCGACGGCGAGCGTCATGTCGAGCGTGTTGATCCGCCCGACGACGTAGTGGTAGAGGGAGGTGCAGAGCACCATGGCGGAGAAGAGTCCGGCCCGGGGACCCCCGAGAACCGCCCCCATCCAGTACGTGAGGAGCACCCCCGCGATCGATACGGTGGCGGTGAAGAGCCGCGCGGAGAACTCGCTCTCCCCGAAGAGGGCGAAGGAGACCGCGTTCCCCCAGTAGAAGAGCGGGGGTTTCTCCAGGTACACCACGCCGTTCAGGTGCGGGGTGACGAAGTCGCCCCGGGCGAGCATCTCCCTCGGGATCTCGGCGTACCGCCCCTCGTCGGGCTCGAGGAGGGGGAGGGTTCCAAGGCCGGAGTAGTAGATGACCGCGACGGAGAGGAAAAAGAGGGCGACGGCGCGACGGCTCAAGCGGCGACTCCGGAGTGCGCTCGGAGTGTAGCGTCTCGCAAATAGCCTGACGCATCGAGAGCGTCGATGCGCCGCGCCAGCAAGGCGCGCAAGTGAAGGCGTACCGGGAGAGTACGGCGAACTTGCGCAACGAAGCTGGAGCGGATGCAGCGGCGCTCGAATGCCAGGGTATTTGCGAGACGCTGCACTAACGGCATGCCCGGAATTATACCCCATCCCCGGAGGGGCGGAACAAACCGGTCCGCGGCCGGCCGGGCGGGTCTGGTATAATGGCCGCCAACGTTCCCATCCCGTATCGAAAAGGAGGATGTCATGCGCCGCTACGCCTCGATGCTCGTTGTCCTGCTCGCCGCCGCCGGGATCCTGTCATCCGCTTTGTCCGTCGCCGTCGCCGCTGAAATCGTCGCCGCCCCGTCCGGCGTGACGATCCCGAAGGGGTACCGCGACTGGCAGGTCATCGCGCCGTCCCAGAGGGACGATACGGATGAGATCCGGGTGATCCTCGGCAACAGCATCGCCATGAAGGCCTTCCGGGCGAACAAGCTCCCGTTTCCGGACGGCGCGATCCTCGCGAAATTGGCGTGGAAGCGCGTTGCGTCCACGGAGTTTCCCAAGACCTTCATACCGGGCGTGGCGCCGCGGATCGAGTTCATGGTGAAGAATTCGAAGAAATACGCCTCCACCGGCGGCTGGGGGTTCGGCCGGTTCATCGAGGGAAAGCCCGTGGACGAGAAGGTGCACGCCACGTGTTTCCCGTGCCACCAGGCCAACGTCAAGGATCACGACTTCGTCTTCACGCGATACGCGCCGTAACGCGGGGGCGAGGGAGCCCTCCCCCGTGGAATTTCACGTCACGCCGCTGCGCAGCGGAAGCTCCGGGAACCTGACGCTCGTGGAGCACGCGGGAACGGTCCTTCTGGTCGACGCGGGATTGCCGTCCCAACGGGGTCTCGTGGCCGCGCTTTTGGAGGCCGACCGCGTGTGGGACGACGTGGATGCGCTGCTGGTTTCCCACCTCCACGGCGACCACGTGAACGGCTCCGCGGTGGGGTGCTGCGCCCGGTTCGAGATTCCGATCCATCTCCACCGGAAAAACCTGGACGTCTTTTCGAAGAAGGTCCTCTCCCGGTCCCCCGCCCCCTGCCCGGTCCGCCCCTTCACGGACGGCGAGACGTTCTCCATCGGGGCGATCGGGATCGAGCCGTTCCGCGTTCCCCACGACGCGCGTGGCGTCACTTGCGGTTTCGTCCTCACCTCGGCGTCCCGGGATATCCGCGTATCGATGGCGACCGACCTCGGCCAGAACGAGAACGGCCTCTTCGAGCGGTTCCTCGACAGCGACCTGATCCTGATCGAAGCGAACTACGACGAAGAGATGCTGAACCGGAGCCCGCGGCTCGACCGGGGACGGGTGGGGTCGAACGTGGGGCACTTCTCGAACGCCCAGGCCGGAAAATTCCTGGTGCGAGTCCTGCAGGAGAGCCGGAAAAGCCCGCAAGCCGTCGTCCTGTGCCATTTGAGCTCGGATCACAACACGCCGGAACTCGCGCGCCGCACCGTGCGGGAGATCCTCTCCGACCACCGCTTCGGCGACGTTCCGGTCCACGCGGCGCGCAGGGAAGCGCGGTCGCGGAAGTTCACCGTTTAGGCGGCCGGCCTCCATAACGCCGGTTTGCCCTTGAATACGGCGAGCGTCAAGTGCGTCATAATGCTGCGAGAGATCGCGGGAGGGTGCGTATGCGAAAATTCGTGAGCCTCGCGGCGATCGCCGCCCTGTTCGTACCGATCCTGTCCGGGTGCGCAGCGCAAAACGGGGGGATGCGCGAGCACAAGGGGGCGGCGATCGGGGCCGGGACGGGGGCGGTGGGCGGAGCCGTCGTCGGAGGACTGCTCGGCGGAAGGCGCGGCGCTGTCGCAGGCGGGCTGCTCGGCGCGCTCGCCGGGGGCCTGGTCGGCAACTACCACGACCAGCGGGAGAAGGATCTCGCGGAGACGCGGCACGCCTACGCGGATTACAACACGGCCAAGGGAACGCGCCTGAAGATCGAAAGGGTGCGGACCAAACCCGCGACGGCCGCCCCGGGCGACACCGTGGAGATCCAGCTGACTTACGCCGTCCTCACCCCGCGGGAGGACGTGATGATCCCCGTACGGGAAAGCCGCCTGATCCTCTTCAACGACGTCAAGGTGGGGGAGGCCTTCGTCGACATCGAGCGCGAGGGAGGCACCTGGCGCTCCGTCGTCCCCATCACGCTCCCCGGGAACGCCCGTCCCGGGAACTACCGCGTCGTCGCCTCGGTGGAGTCGCGCGGAAGCGCCAAGGATATCGAGGAGATCACGTTCCGCGTACACCGGTGATGCGATTTGCGGGGCCGGCCACCGCGCCGGCCCCTTCCCTACCCGTTTCCGCTACAATTGAGGGGCGATGAAGACCACTCTCCGGAAGCAGGACCTCGACCTCCTCGTCGGCGCACGTCACTGGGACCCCTTCTCCGTCCTCGGCCCCCACATCGTGGAGGAAGGAGGAAGGCGGTTCGTCTGCATCCGGGTGATCCAGCCCAGGGCCCGCGAGGTCCAGGTGATACGGGACAACGGCGCGACGCGGCGCGCCTCCATGACCCGCATCCACCCCGACGGAGTGTTCGAGACCCGATTCCCGCTCGACACGGAGATCTTCCCGTACCGGCTCGAAACCACCGGCGGCGACGGCTACCGGTGGACGCAGCACGACCCCTACGCGTTCGGAACAGTCCTCACCGATTTCGACATCCACCTCCTGTCCGAGGGGAGCCACCTGGCGCAGTACGAGAAGCTGGGAAGCCATGTCGTCGACATCGGCGGGATCCGGGGCACGGCGTTCGCGGTGTGGGCGCCCAACGCGGAGCGCGTCTCCGTCATCTGCAATTTCAACCATTGGGACGGTCGCGTGCACCCGATGCGCAACCGGGGAGAATCCGGGATCTGGGAGATCTTCCTCCCCGGCGTCGTCGAGGAGGAGGTCTACAAGTACGAGATCCGTTCCCGGAGAACGGGCGAACTGCTGGCAAAGACCGACCCGTTCGGCTTCCGGTTCGAGCTCCCTCCGCGGACGGGAACGATCGTCTGCTCCATCGAGGGGCATGAGTGGGGAGACGCGTCCTGGCTGGAGGGCCGCGCGCAACGAAGCGTCCTCGAGGCCCCCATGGCGGTGTACGAGGTCCACCTGGGGTCCTGGAAACGGAAGGAGGGCGAGGAAGGGCCGTACCTCTCGTACGGGGAGCTGGCCGACGACCTCGTTCCCTACGTCAAGGAGATGGGATACACCCACATCGAGCTCCTCCCGGTGGCGGAGCATCCGTTCGACGGTTCGTGGGGATACCAGGTTCTCGGATACTTCGCGCCGACGTCGCGGCACGGCCGCCCGGCGGAGTTCATGGAGTTCGTCGACCGGTGCCACCGCGAGGGGATCGGCGTGATCCTCGACTGGGTGCCGGCCCACTTTCCCCGCGACGCCCACGGGCTGGCGAAGTTCGACGGGACTCACCTCTACGAGCACGCCGACCCGCGGCGGGGGGAGCAGCAGGACTGGGGAACGCTCATCTTCAACTACGGACGCCGGGAGGTGGCGAACTTCCTCCTGTCGAACGCGCTCTTCTGGCTGGAAAAGTACCACGTCGACGGTCTGCGGGTGGACGCCGTCGCGTCGATGCTTTACCTCGACTACTCCCGGAATCCGGGCGAGTGGGTCCCGAACGTCCACGGGGGGAACGAGAACCTCGAAGCGATCGCCTTCATCAAGCGGATGAACGAGCTGGTGCACGAGCGGCACCCCGGCGCGATCACGGTGGCGGAGGAGTCGACCGCCTGGCCGGCCGTGTCGCGGCCGACGTACCTCGGGGGGCTCGGGTTCACCCTCAAGTGGAACATGGGATGGATGCACGACATGCTCTCCTTCATCGAGAAGGACCCGATCCACCGGAAATACCATTTCGGCCAGCTCACCTTCGCCCTGCTGTACGCCTTCCACGAAAACTTCGTCCTCCCCTTCTCGCACGACGAGGTGGTGCACCTGAAGCGCGCGATGCTCGACAAGATGCCGGGCGACCTGTGGGAGAAGTTCGCCAACCTCCGCCTCCTCTACGCCTACATGTACGCCCACCCGGGAAAGAAGCTCCTGTTCATGGGGGGGGAGTTCGCCCAGTGGGAGGAGTGGAGCCACGACCGTCCGCTCTCCTGGGACCTCCTGCGCTGGGACACCCACCAGGGGATGCAGCGGTTCGTCCGCGACCTGAACCGGCTCTACCGGGATGTCCCCGCGCTCCACGAAGTCGACTTCCGCCCCGAGGGCTTCGAGTGGATCGACTTCCGGGACGTGGACAACAGCGTCGTCTCGTTCCTGCGCCGCGGGAAGGATCCGGACGCGGCCACCGTGTGCGTCTTCAACTTCACTCCCGCCCCGAGGGAGAAGTACCGCGTCGGCGTCCCCTGGCCCGGGCGATACCGCGAGGCGCTGAACAGCGACGCCGCCGCCTACGGCGGAAGCAACGCCGGGAACGGCGGATCCGTCGCGGCGGAGAGCGTCCCGTGGATGGGGCATCCCCACTCCGTCTCCCTCACGCTTCCCCCGCTGGGGGCGCTCTTCCTCCTGCCCGAGAGATAAGTGATCGCCTCGACGTTCCGGGGGCTGCGCCACCGCAACTTCCGCCTCTGGTTCTTCGGCCAGCTCACCTCCCTGGTGGGAACCTGGATGCAGACGATCGCCCAGAACTGGCTCGTATACGAACTCACCGGCTCGGCGCGGGACCTCGGGCTTGTGAACTTCGTCGGGGCGATCCCTCTCGTTCCCCTCACCCTCTACGCCGGGGCGATCGTGGACCGCTTCGAGAAGCGCAAGGTGATCTTCTGGTGCCAGGCCGCGATGATGGTCCTCGCGTTCCTGCTCGCCGCCCTCTGCTGGACGGGGACGGTGCGCTTCTGGCACGTCCTCCTCCTCGCGTTCCTCCTCGGGGCGGTGCAGGCGCTGGACACACCCGCCCGGCAAGCCTTCGTCGTGGAGCTCGTGGGGAGGGAGGACCTGTCGAACGCCATCGCCCTCAACTCCGGAGCGTTCCACGCCGCGCGCGTCCTCGGCCCCGCCGCGGCCGGGGTGCTGATCGCCCTCTCGGGCGTCGCGGGCGCCTTCTTCATCAACGGGGCGAGCTTCCTCGCCGTCCTCTTCGGCCTGTTCCTGATGGACGTGGCCCTCATCCGCCGCACCGGCGGCGGGCGCGGATCCGCGAACGACCTTCTCGGCGGGGCGCGTTACCTCCAAAAGGAGCGCCTGCCGCGGGCCGTCGTCGTCCTCATCTCCCTGTCGGCCCTTTTTGCCATGCCGTACCACGTGCTGATCCCCATCTATGCGCGGGAGATCTTCGGCCGCGGCGCCGAAGGATACGGGGTTCTCATGTCCGCGGCGGGGGTCGGTGCGGTCCTCGGCTCGCTCTACTCCGCGTCGCACCGCGTCGGCGCGCGCAAGGGGGCGGCCATCACGGCGGGGAGCCTGACGTTCCCCGTCCTGCTGCTGGCGTTCGCCTTCTGCCGGAACTACCCCGGCGCCATCCTGCTCCTGGTCGGGGTCGGGTTCGCGTTCGTTCTGCAGAACGCCCCCGCGAACTCCCTCCTGCAGGAGCTGGTGCCGGATCACCTTCGCGGGCGGGTGATGGCGATCTACGTCTCCCTCTTCCTCGGCTTCCTGAGGGTGGGGAGCCTTCTTCTCGGGGGATTGGCCGCGATGACCTCCGCCCCCGCCGCCCTCGCCGCCCTCGCCGTCGCCAGCCTGCTCGTCGGCCTGGCGGTCCGCCACCGGTACCCGGAGCTCCACCGCGCCGCATAACCCCTACACCAGCCGCAGAGCTCACCCCGGCCCATCGAGGGTGAGGCAGCCGCACACCTTCTCCATCAAGGCGGGGATATCCGCTTCCGTCTTTCCGAAAACCTCCAGAGGCGGGAACGCCCGGACCGAAATCACTCCTTTATGGAAGTGCCCCGATCCGCCGGGCGGGCAGACCTTCCGGGCGCCTTCGATCCGGACAGGGACGATCGGGAGACCCGTCCGGATCGCAAGGTGAAAGCCTCCCTTCTTCAGCGGCAGGAGCCGCCCGTCCCGGCTGACCTTCCCTTCCGGGAAGATCAGGATGGAATTGTTTCCAGAGAGCCCCGAGACCACCTCGACAAGGGCTGCCTTGGCCTGCTCCGGGTTCTCCCGGTCCACCATGATCTGCCCGAGGGACAGCAACGCCCAACCGAACACAGGAATCCGGGCAAGCTCCTTCTTGAATACGCAGTGGAACGGTTGGGTTATGGTGATCGCCATTGCGAGGGGGTCCGCAATGGACGTGTGATTGGGCATGAACACGTACGAACGTTGCGGATCGATCTGTTCGAACCCGCGGTGGATGACTCGCACCCGGAAGGCGTCGTATAAGACCTTCGAGTAGATTTTCATAAGCGGGCGGGAAAGACGCCCTTTACGGGTCAGTCCCGGCCGGAGGAATCCCAGAAAAATGAATGGGGGGAAGAGAGCCGCCGTGACCACAGCGGCGAAGATCCACTGGAAGACGGTTTTCGCTTTCAACCACCCTCCTCGACGGTCAGGCGGTCGGGTTACCGGTTGCGGTGCCATCGCTACGGCAATGCCGCAAGTTCTTCCTCGGCTTTTTTCAGCCAGCCATCGGCGCCGCATTCTTTGTAGATATCCATGGCCTTGCCGAGATGCTCCTGGGACCTCGATCTGTCCCCCTTCCGCTTGAATAACTCCGCGCAAAGGGCGTGATCTCTCCCCAGAAGCAGCATCATGCCGTTCCTTCGGTCCGCTTCGATCGCCCCCCGGATCCAGTGCTCCGCCTCGGAGAAGTGCTGGTCGTCGACATTCAGGAAAATCTCCCCGATGTATCTCTGGATCCAGCCTTCAAATGCCTTCACTTTATTATTCCGGAAATGAGCGGGCATCGATTCCAGATTCACATCTCTTTCTTTGTTCAATATCTTCGATCTCGCCACACCCACCCGTGCCAGGCCGGCCCAGGAAGGCAACAATCGATTTTTTTCCAATACCGAAATTCCCTTCTCGTAATGCTCTTTGGATTTCTCGAAATTCCCCGATTCATAATAGGTCTCTCCAAGGTGAAACTGCGCGCCGTAATTGTAGGAATTCAAATTGATCTTTTCACAAAACCCTACCCCCTTCAGAAGATTATTTTCCGCTTCTTTCAGGAATCCTTTCCCGTAGCAGCAAACTCCGTGGCTCCCATATGCCACCGCTCTCGATAGAATATCTTCACTCTCTTCAGCCTTTAGAAGAGACTCTTCGGATGTCTTGAAACCAACATTTGTTTTGCCGGAAAAGTTGTAATAAAAAATTGCCAGATTGCTTTTCATTGCGGAAATTCCCCAAACATTTTTTGCCGCCAGATTAATCTCAAGAGCATTCCTAAAATGTTTAAATGCCTTTTCAAATTCGCAATTAAAACTTAAAGCGAACCCAAGTCCCCAACTTACCAATACCGATCCAACAATGTCATTGATCTCTTCCGATATCTTTAAAGCATCTTCAAGAACTTGAAATGCCTTCGAATAATTATCTTCCACAAAGAGATAGTAAGTGCCAATGATCGTATAAATATGACAAAGCCTCCTCTTATAATCATGATTCATGGCTAAATCAATAATCGGGTCAACGACCTCTTTTGCCTCGGTATTCAGACTCATTTGAGCAAGGTAAAGCCCAAGGGCCACTCTTGCGTCGATCATCTTTTTTTCCACGTCCACCGTTCGTGGTAATCGTTCAATGGAAATCACTCGTTTCTTTTCATGGACGATCGCATCGTTCAGCAATGCCGCCTTTTCGGCCTTCCTGCTTGCCAGCCTGAAATATTCCGCTCCTTTGGAATAATTTTCACTGGAAAAATAATGCTCGGCCAACACCTCGAAATACTCCCTCAGGCTGTCCTTGCGTAACTCTTCGATCGCTTTTCCGATCTCCTCGTGAAATCTTATTTTTCTCTTGCTCAATATGGAGTCATAGACCACTTCGCGGGTTAAAGCATGTTTGAAGATATAGCTCGACTGGGGGTATACGCCTCGTTCGTAGAGAAGTTCCGCGTCTTTCAGGAACGAAAGGTTGGAGAGCAATTCCTTCTCCGGCAGGCCCATGATCCGGTCGATCAAATCGTGGGGGAACTCTCTCTCGATGACGGACCCGGCCTGAAGAACTTCCTTCGCCCGCTCGGGCAGGGAGTCGACCCTCGCCATGATCACGTCCTGGATCGTCGAGGGAATGGTCAGTTGACCGATCTCTTTTGCCAACCGGTATCCGTCTTCCTTCTGCTCGATGACTTTCAGGTCTTTCAGCGACTTGATGAACTCCTCGATGAAGAACGGTACGCCTTCCGTCTTCTCGAGGATCAGCTCCTCCAGGCCTTTTTCCATTTCCTTCGTGCCCAGAACGTGGGCCGCCATCTCGAGGCTTTCCCGGTTGGAGAGCCGGTTGAGCGTCACCTGGCTGTGGTAGGACCGACTGCCCCAGGTGTGCACGAACTCGGGCCGATAGGTGAAGACGAGAAATACCCGGGCCGCCGAGATGCTCGCAAGCATCTCCTTCAGGACATCCTCGGAACTCTTGTCGATCCAGTGGAGGTCCTCGATCGCCATGATGAGGGGACGGAGCTCCGAACCCTTGTGGACGATTCGTTTCAGGGCTTCCTGGGTCCTGTCTTTCCTGGCCTCCGGGCTCATCAGGACCTTGTCGATCCCGCTCTCCTTGACGGAGAGCAGATCCAGAAGATAGGGAAGCGTCGAGGCTTCATCGACCCGCAAGACCTGGAGCCCCCTGGCGACCTTTTTCCTGACCTCCGCGTCGGCATCGTGATCCTGGATGTCGAAGTTGGCCCTCAGAAGATCGACGATGGGATGGTAGGCGACATTGCGGCTGTAGGAGAGGCATCTCCCCTCGAGGAAGAGGACCTCTTCGTTGGTCACCGCTTTCCGGAATTCGTAGAGAAGTCGGGATTTGCCGATCCCCGCGTCGGAGACGATGGAGACGGCCTGGCCTCTCCCTTCCCTGGACCTCTCGAAGCCGTCCAGCAGGAGTTCCCGTTCCCGTTCCCTGCCGACGAAGGGAGCCAGACCCCGTTCGGCGCTGACGTCGAACCTTGTCCTTCGGGTGCTCGGGGCGATGACTCGATAAACTTTTACCGGTTTCTCTTTCCCCTTGATCTCTTTTTCCCCAAGAGCCTCGAAGCGGAAGAAGCCCTCGGTGAGCTGGAAGGTGTCCCCGGAGACATAGGTGGTCCCGGGTTCGGCAAGGGATTCCATGCGGGAAGCAAGATTCACCGTATCCCCCACGGCGGTGAACTCGACGCGTAAATCGTTGCCGAGAGTTCCCACGACGACGGGGCCCGTGTGGATTCCGATCCGCATTTTGACGGGCGGGAGGTCTCCCGCTTCCTTCTTCACCCTTTCGTTGAACCGGGTCATCTCCCGATGGATGGCCATGGCCGACTGGATGGCCCGTTGAGGAGCATTCTCCAGGGCGATCGGGGCGCCGAACAACGCCATGATCCCGTCGCCGGTCATCTTGTTGACCGTCCCTTCGTAGTCGTGGACCTTCCGGAGGAGAATCTCGTAGACCTGGTCCATCAGGGAGTAGACCGCCTCGGGGCCCAATTTCTCGGAGAGAGGGGTAAAACCTTTCATGTCGCAGAACATGACCGTGACCTGCTTGCGCTCCCCTTCGATCTTGTCCCTCTGGGAGAGGATCTTCTCGGTGACCCCCTTGGGCAGGTATTTCCGGATCTTGGCGATCTTCTCGTCGGAGGAGAGGTCTTTGGGGGGTGACGTGGGGGGGACGGAGAGGTGCTGGCCGCAGTCGAAACAGAACTTTCCGCCAAGCGGGTTCTTCTTCCCGCACTGCGGGCAGGCGATTTCCAGCTTGGCGCCGCACTCGCCGCAGAACTTCGCGTCTTCCGGACTATCGGTTCCGCACTTCGGGCACTTCATCGGGATCTCTTCCACACAGGATCGTGAGAAGGTTTCTTCTGTCGGAGGGAAAGGTCGAGAACCCGCATCGCGCCTCCCTGCTCGCCGGGACGGTGCTGCGTTCGCCTCGATGAAATACAAATCGAAGTTGTAGGACGAATCTATATTTTCAGCAGGACCCTGTCAATCATGGGGCAACGCATCGCACTCCCCTGCTTGCGAGAAGCTCATTGGCATCCGGGGAATTCCTCGCGGTAGAATGCGAACATGAGCAAGACTCGCGTCATCGTTTCGGCTCTTGTTGTCCTGCTTTGGACATCGCACGCCTTCGCCTGGTCGTTCGCCGTGTGCGGCGACAGCCGGGACGACCGGGACGGGATCTTCCCGCAGATCCTCGCCGCCGTGGACAACTCCGACATGGAGTTCCTGCTCCACACGGGGGACATGGTCAACAAGGATTCGCCCGGCGAGTGGGACGCCTATCGCGAGGCGACGGCGCGGTTCCTAAAGCCGCTGCGCGTCGTGATCGGAAACCACGAGCTCTACGGCGGAGGGACGCCGGAGAAGTTCGCGGAGAGGTTCGGCCTCCCGGGAACCACCTGGTCCTTCACCCACAAGGACGCCCACTTCGCGATCGTGGACAACGCGAAGGGGACGTTGCCGGACAACACCCTCGCCTGGCTCGACCGCGACCTCTCCGCCCACCCGAAGGGAAAGGACGGGATCACGACCCTCATCGTGGCGATGCACGTGCCCCCGGCTTCGGAAGGAAGCCGTCCCCACGGGACCCGGTTCGACTACGAGGAGCGTAGCGCAATGCTTCACGCGATCCTGAAGCGCCACGGGGTGGACGCCGTCCTGAGCGGTCACGAGCACATGCAGTATGCGGAGAATTGGGAAGGGGTCCTGCTGCTGATCTCCGGCGGCGCGGGAGCTCCCCTGGCGCCGTTCCAGAAGTACGGCTACTTCCGGATCGACGTCGAGAACGGAAGGGTGAGGGAGACGTTCAAGCGCGTCCGGCCCGCCATCAAAGCCCGCTAAGTATGGAAGGCGCGCACAACATAAGGGTCCGGCGGAGTCGCCGCAGGAGGGGGGGCGCCCCACTCCCGGATTGACTACACTCCCTGGGGTACCCCCGCAGTAGGAAGAACGGGGGGCACAGTGAGGCCGGTATCCAGCCGTGCAGGTTCATCGCACGGCGAGCCACGAACGGAGCCCCGCCCTCCGAGGCGACGCAGCCGAACCGGGCGATGTCAGGAGCCCGCGGCCTCCGCGCCCTCGGCGACGTCCACGCCGTGGACCTCTTTCCACGGCGGCAGGACCTTCAGGAGAACGGCCAGGATGACGATCGGCAGGGCGAGCAGCACGATCGCGAAGAG
>Ga0208373_1004232_pt1 | contig 13213 bp, 11 predicted proteins | sample RifOxyC2_FD_184036 | JGI IMG/M metagenome (GOLD analysis project Ga0208373, IMG submission 184036) | Soil microbial communities from Rifle, Colorado - Rifle Oxygen_injection C2 (SPAdes) | ecosystem: Environmental > Terrestrial > Deep subsurface > Rock core/Sediment | place: Rifle, Colorado...
TTCCGGAGATTGAACGATAGTGAAATCGTAGGTGTATTAATTTCCATGCAACAAAAACCTTAGTTTATGCCGGTAAATTATATAAAATCAACATCATTGAAATAACAAATGCATAAATTGCCGAAGTTTCAACGAGCCCCATCGCGATAAGCATCATCATGCGCATTTTTGAACCAGACTCAGGATTACGTCCAACCGCATCACATGCTGCTTTACCAATCATACCTTGACCAATAGCTGGTCCAACACTACCGATTCCCATAGCAATAGCTGCCCCAATATAAGCTGCGGCTTGTGCATAAGTGCTGTAATTAGCGTCCATAACGTTCCTTTATGTTACTGGTATTATAACTTATAGAGTTAATGATAAATTTTTATGTATTGGTAGATCAAGATTACAATCAAAAGCAAAGAAATCAACAATCTGTTGTGCATATTTTTTGCACAATTCAGGATTAGCTTCGAAATCTTGCGTACAGTCTAAAATTAAAACGGGAACATTTTTAATGTAATCATCGACATCTTGCTTGTGTATAAGCCAATTTTCATGCTTAGTATGCAACATGGTCAAATAATCTAAAGGAACTGCTGACTCTTCTGATCGAGCACGTTTTAAAAGGCGCTTATAACAAATTTCAGGAGATGCCTGTAAATAAATGAAGCCAGATGGTTTTTTAGTGTAATGCTTAACAAACCATCCCCACCAATCTTGATATAACTTCCACTCAAGAGAGGTCATTTCACCCATCTCAAATAGATTTTTTGCAAAACAATAACGATCTGAATAAACTGATCGTTCTAAAATTTGCAATGACTTAAAAGAAGTTTTATCGGCTTGTTCTTGTGCCATGATGCGAGTGATAAAAGCATAGGATTGAAAAGTATAAGCCCAACGATTTTTATCTTTATAAAAAGAATCTAAAATATTTTCGCCATCAATATCTTGCCATTGTTCATGAGGTTCATAAACAACTTGAACATCAAGCAAATCTTTAATCAAGCGTAAAAACGTTGATTTACCCGCTCCAATGTTTCCCTCGACGATAATAGCTTTTGATTCTTTCATAATCATAAAGTACCTACCTTACATGAATCTAAATTTATAACATTTCGTAAGCACTATAAAAATCATACTTTAAAAGCTGACTAAAACAAATAAATTCACCCTTCCGACTTCGCCAAGGCTTCGCCGGACTTACGACATTTTCTACCCTCCTGCGCCAAGACTACGGCGGGCACTGCGAAAATTACCAGACTTCATCAAACATAACCAGAAATTTAGTTTCCGGCCGTGTCCGTCGTAGCTCGAAGAGCTTAGTCGAAAGATGAAGCGATAGCGGAATCGTAGGCTGTATTAATTTATAACAAAATATTTAGTCTACTTTTCTTCTATTTTTTATTTATTATACTACGTATAGAAATAAAAAAAATCAAAATTTAAAAAAAGTTTTCAACCTTAAATAAAGCCGTATCCTTGGGCACAATTTGAGTATTTTGAATAAAATATAAAAATAAAGTATACTCTTACTTTTAAGAGAATCGCAGATTAATTATTTGAAGCCTTTTTACGAAAGAATGTAGAATTTTTATGAAGAAGATATCAGCCTTATTAGCTCTTGGATTCATTTTTTATAGCACAAACCATACTCTTATTGCTCAAGATTTTAATTACGAAAATATAACCGTCGATTCAGATGATGATGATGATGATGATTTCGCTATCGATACTGACCTCAACAACATTTCTCTTGAGAACACTGATAATCTGACAAGAACCAAGCCAGCAACTCGCGCTGGAAGCGCTTCTTTTATTTATGATTTTTTTGGATTAATTGCAGGCAACCCAACAGCTCAAAATGCTATTTTAAATCTTCCTATTTATCAACAAACATCACCAATTCGCAATCGACCAATTTTAGAATACCCTTTCACCTTGCCGTATGGTTTTGATATGGGCGAGAACAATTCTATTTCTCTCATGCTTTTCTTGAATTCATGGTCACACAAAAATTTCACGCATGACTCTACAACCTTAGATAGTTATTTTTTATTGGGCAATCCAGCACGAGCTGCTGAACTACAATTTATTGACGATCTTGTCGGAGAAGATACGGTAGTTAGACTTTCTAAATCTTTAGATTTATTTGATCCAGCAACAGCTCAAGAAAATAGAATTGGCGGCGTCTTAGAATCTCACGTAGCTCACAACAAAGTAACATTAAACATTCAGTTGCCAATTTTATACGTTGAACGCAATTTATATCTCACCCCAGCACAAAAAGCTGCTATCTCGCTGAGTTCTTTAGGCGGCATGCTGACTACCGATGGTGTTGATGAAGATGATTTTACTTACAATCATATCGTCATGGATCAATTTGGTTTTGGAGATTTAAAATTCAAAGCTATGTACAAAATGCATTCGACCGATATTTTCAATCTTGATTTAGGTGGATTTGTTATTTTACCAACGGCAACAGCTTTAAAACAAGGCATCATCGGCACCTGGTTCGATCAAAATAATGAACGAGGATATCTTGATTTAACAACCATCGATCCACTTGATATCTCAGCACAAAATCAAGATGACATTGCTAACTTTTTTCTTGATGCAGTCGACAAATTAAGTTCAAATATTTTAAACTGCCCGCTTGGTAATAACGGTCACGTTGTGCTTGCACCAAGCATGAACTTCGATTGGTACTTTGCTCAAAAATGGAGATTTAGTAACGATTTTTCAGTACAAATTCCACTCCCTGCAAACGAACAAAGATTCTACCAAAAAACACAGTCTGAAGATGAATTTATAGCAAGTTACAATGCTGCTTACGCTGCAGGCGAAGACACATTTGCTCAGTTTGTTAATGAACAATTACAAGATCTTTTCTTCCCGTATGTTTTCTCAACCATGGTCTATCCTGGCACGGTGTTTAACAGCACGAACCAAATTGGTTATGAATTTGATACCTGCGATTTATTCTTTGGTAGTAACTTTTGGTATCAAGGCGCAGAATCGTTACAATCATTTAATAACGCTGAGAATAATCAAAACTTTACCTATGATTACGCTGGTGCTGCAGCTGCAAGCGCTGCTCAAGAAAAGCTATTTATGAAACTTAATTATAACTGCCAAACAACAAATTACTCCTGGTCTTTATCAGCGTATGGTGATATAACTATATGGAATTCTGGTATTGGAAAAGACTTTACGGTAGGTCTTGGCGTCGACTGTAAATTTTAATAAATAAATTTGAAAAAAGATTAATACGCCTACGACTTCACTACCGTTCAATCTCCGGAAATAGGGGTGGCGGCGGCCACTATACGCTTATTAAAAAGCGAATCAGTCCCGCCGGACTCAAGGCCCCCGGAGTTTGCGTAACAAACGTAGAGCATAAAATTATTCTTATTTAATTGAATATCCAAAGGAACTTTACAATGAAAAAATTATTTTTAGCTTCATTATTACTCATCAATCCGTTACTCGCAAATACAAAAGATTCTAAAATTATTACATTATCAAGCCCACTTTTACGCATTGCAGATAATGCTGGTGTATTTCATGGGCCAATTATTGTTGATATTTTACAAACTCGCATCGATATCATCAATTTAGTTCAAGGTTTAAAAACCTGGAATGGCGCAATTATGCAATTAGAAGTTGCAGGCTCTCATGATATCCTAACTATTTATTGCAGACGCCCTGAAATTATTTGTGGTGCTGGATTTGTAGCAATCAGTCCAGATCATCAACTTGCAGCAAGAATTGCAACTCCTGAACATCAACAAGCTGTGACAAGTTATATCACGAAAACCCTGACGCATAATTTATGCGACCGTCAAATACACTCAACTATGGAAGCTGTATTTACAGGATCCTACGCAATCAATCCATTGACTCAAGAACTTTTACCAATTTACATTTCTGATTACGCAGTAGAAGCTTTTGATTTTCATCATGGTAAAACTCGTTTAGGCGTTCCAGCACACAACAGCAAAGATTTTGAATTTGCAAAAAAACACAATCTTCCAATTAATAGCGTTGTCGAAGTTTTAGAAAGTGCACGCGGCAAAAAAGGTGAATCTGAGCCCGTGTGCGCACTTCCGCTCGTTGATAAACATGGCAAGCTAACCGAAGCGTATCTTGGTGAGTATAGTTCATGCATTGCAGCAAACAGTGGATCTTTAAATAATTTATCTTTAAAAGATGCTGCAAGCCACGTCATTGATTATCTTGTTGCTCACAATTGTGGCCAAGCCTACACTGAAATTTTACAATACAAACATAATGATCAACACTACTCAATTAAAGATCTTGCAAAAATAGAAACTGCTATCTATAAAAACTGTACACAAGGTGCACACGTTGAAGAACTTAAAAAAGATCTCAAGATCACTTTAAACTACGCTCAATCTGATTTTTTCGAGATCGTAGAAAAATTCTTGATCAATGCAAAAAATACAAAAACTTTAATGATTGCTCTTATTGAAGAAGATTGCGCATTACGAAGCAATGATCAATGCTATCTTTTAAAATGGAGTCATTTACCAGATACCACCGATGCAAAAGAAGCATTTACAAGAGATATTACATCGATGAAAGAATTAACAATTTTCTGCAAAGACCTTGTAAACTTTCTTGGCGACTTTGCACACAGCTGCCCTAAAGCTTTACAAAATATACGAAACCAGAATTCCTAGATGATGCATGAAGATGAACTTTTTGGAATAGTCGAACGATTCGTCTTTCAAAATCAAGAAACTGGATTTTCGGTCCTTTTATTAAAAACCAAAGAAAAACAGCCCGTTACCATAACGGGCAGCTTTGTTAATATTCATGACGGGCAAGAAATCTATCTTAAAGGAACTTGGGTTCACAACCAAAAATTTGGTAAACAATTTCAAGCAACAAGTTACTATTCAAAATTACCCAACAATATTTCTGGTCTTAAAAAATATTTAGCCTCTGGCCTGATCAAAGGTATTGGCAAAGTCTATGCAGAAAAAATTGTCGATCATTTTAAAGAACAAACTTTAATCATCATCGATACGATGCCTCATCGACTTTCTGAAGTTGAAGGGATTGGCGAAAAGCGCGTTGAACAAATTACGCAATCGTGGACAGATCAAAAATATATCGCAGAGATCATGATATTTTTGCAAGACAAAGGTGTTACGGCAACCTACGCTGCAAAAATTTATAAAAAATATCGCGAACAAGCGATTTCTTTTTTAACCGAAGATCCATATCGATTAATCTACGATATTCATGGCATTGGTTTTAAAACTGCCGACATGATTGCTCAAAACTTAGGGTTTGAACTTGCATCGGTCAAGCGTGTCAAAGCTGGCATATTATTTCATCTGCACGAAGCAACCAAACAAGGTCACCTCTACCAAGAGCTTGGCAATCTTAAAAATAGTACGTTTCATTTATTAGAACTCACGCCTGATTTACATGCAGCGCAAATGAAATATGCTCTGCATCAACTGCACGATGAACAAAAAATAAAACTGATTACGTACCACAATGAACATTTCATCACAACGGCTCAATTTTATTTTTCAGAAAAAAGCCTGGCGACAAAAATTACAGCACTGTTAGAATATCCAACATCACGCCATTTCGATATGAAGAATTTGTATGACATGCTCCAAGAACATCAGCACATGCAACTCAACGAACAACAGCAACATGGAATTTTAGCAGCTTTTCAATCAAAAATATCAATCATCACTGGTGGCCCTGGAACGGGTAAAACAACCCTGATTAAAGCGTTACTTGCTTTGCTTGAACGCGAAAAATTAAAATATAAACTTGCGGCACCAACAGGTCGAGCTGCAAAAAGAATGATGGAAGGCACGGGCCGGCAAGCAACAACGATTCATCGGCTTTTAGAAGTTGATCCATCGAACATGCAATTTCAGCACAATGAAAAAAATGCACTCGAACTCGATTTTTTAATTATTGATGAAGCTTCCATGATCGATATTTTCTTAGCACTTGCTATCATCAAAGCTATTCCATTACCAGCTCACATCGTGTTTATTGGTGACGTGCATCAATTGCCATCAGTCGGGCCTGGCAACTTTTTACACGATCTCATCAAAAGTGGTAAAATTCCAACAACTATGCTTTCTCATATTTTTCGCCAAGCGCAAAATAGCATGATTGTGACCAACGCTCATAAAATTAATCGCGGCGAAATGCCTTCGACCGATTTACCCGATTGTAAAAAAGATTTTTATTTTATCAAAGAAGACAAACCAGAAATGGTTATGGAATATATTAAAACTATTTTCACTGAAAAATTAAAAGCTTATAATATCACGCCTGCGCAAACAATCGTCCTATCACCCATGAACAAAGGTGCTGTAGGAACACAGCAACTCAACCATGATTTACAGCAACTTTTAAATCCAACAGAAAAACAATTTTTGGTGCATGCTGGCACCACGTTTAAATTGCATGATCGCGTGATGCAGATCAGAAATAATTACGATAAAAAAGTTTTTAACGGCGATATTGGAACGATCGAAACAATCGACACACAAGAAAAAATAATCTCAGTTGCTTTTGATTACATCACAGCAACCTATTCATTTGATGAGCTTAATGAACTCTCTCTTGCCTACGCTTTAACGATTCATAAAAGCCAAGGTTCAGAATATGATGCGGTGATTATTCCAATTTTCATGCAGCACTTTACTTTATTACAGCGAAATTTATTGTATACTGCTATTACACGTGCAAAAAAATTATGCTTTTTTATTGGTCAAACAAAAGCAGTTGCCATGGCAGTAAAAAATAATAAAACTATAGAACGCATCAGTTTTCTCGTTCCTTTTTTAACCGAAGATATCGTATGTCGATAATAAAAAGCTTACAAAGAATATTCAGTATTCAAGATAACACACCGCCAATTACGCATTCGCTTCATTGTCGGAAACAGGAGGGGCAGCCGCCCCATACTGGCTTTTTAAATAGCGAACAGGGCCGCCGCCCTCTCTCATACCCAGAACCCAGCATTTTATGCAATACGCAGCAAAATGGATTGCATAAAAATATAAAAAATGACAGGGTAGCGCAAACACTCCAATTAAAATTCACTTACGTTATTGCTGGATTTATCATTTTATCAACGCTCAACCTACACCCTACAACAAACGATCAATTTACGATAATGATCGATCCTGCTGGCGATGCAAAACATACCGGCCGGTTAATTCAAGATACTCTTGAACGTGGAATTTCGCTGCAATGTGCTGAACAATTAAAAGCAACACTCACTCAAAAATTTAAAACCATACGCGTCATTTTAACACGCGTTCCTGGTGAAACAATTCAACCGCTCCAAAATGCATCGTTTGCCAATCGCCTTGGTGTTGATTTATATGTCAGCCTTTATTTTTATTACGAGCCAGAAACTCCTGCGCACGTCACGCTCTATCATTATCTTGAAAACCCCGTAACTGATGCATGGCATAAACCAATGCATCTTTCATTGTATCAGGTCAACCAAGCACATCTGCTCAATTTAAAAACAACACAGGCTTGGGGTAAAATTATGCTCGATGTTTTACGCAATAGAACAATCTCAAAATTCTTCAGCCCTCGAGGTTTTATTGGAATTCCCTTTACGCCGCTTGTTGGAATTAAAGCTCCTGCAATAGCTGTGGAAGTTGGATTAAAAAACAAACAAGATTGGCAACAAATCATCGATCCTTTAGTTATCGCTATCGAAAGGATTATGCAATGAAATCACTATCTGCGCTCTTCCTGACCGTACTTTGTTTTATTATCGGCTTTGCATTTCATGCTTACCAAAAAGAATGGGTGATTCTATTATTGCCATACCAAACTGCTGACATTCAAACACAAACTCAAGCCGATGATGCAACCTACTCTCAGAAAAAAATCGTCCTCTTTTTTTGGAAACATGAACAATGGCACAAAGAACACAACTCAGTCATCTGGTCATCTGACGTTACACATAATGTGAAAACTATCATCAACAACTTGCTCACGTTATTAGAAGATGAAAAAATCATCGATACTGATATCCAATTATTATCCGCAGTCATCACGTCAAATAAAGAACTATTTTTATCGTTTAATAAAGATTTGTTTAACGCACAAGCTGCAACTCACGCAAAGCTGATGGTTATTCACGCCCTGCTCAAAACCCTGCACGAAAATAAGATCCCTGTGCAATCAGTTCGCTTTCTCGTGCATCATCAAATTCTGACCGACGATCACCTTAATTTTTCTATTCCTTGGCCAATCATGGGATATGTACAGTAAAAATATATTTTTCTACAAACGCCCTAAATCTTGACTTTGCTTGCCCGCTATTTTTATGATGCAAAAAAAGAAGGGAGTAGGTCGTGTTGAAAAAAATCTTTACCGAGCAACAAATATCATTATTTTTTCAGATAGCTGTTCTGATGAATATCACTGGACTATTTCTTGATCTGGTTGTGTATCATTATTTTTCTGACCATCAACTACTCAAATTGTTTGCTGAAAATCTAAGTCATCTCAGCCTGTTTATGATATGTCTGACCATGATCAGCCAAGCACTCATTATTTTTAGACAACGTCATCAAATCTTCATAACAAAATATAAAATAGCCGCAATCACAGCAGAAACGAGTATTGCTATTTTCTTTGTGTGGTTACTTACGATCGAAAGTGACATCCAAGGCAAAGTTATTATATTTTCTAGTAGTCTATCTCAATTTAATTATAGTTATAGATTAACGCTCATCTTGGGCGCTATATTCATCATGCTGCTTTTCGATTTTTATAAAAATTTGGTTACTCCACCACAAATAAATGAAAACTCTGTACCCGAAATGTTGCGATCAATATTCAAACTTGTTATCAGACGACACCTGATCATGTTCATTTTTATTTTTGGCATCGTAAATTTTAAAACAATTCATAAATTTTCAATGGTACTATTTCACCATAGCCAATCTTTATTTTTATTTGATTTAAAGCTTTTGGAAATTATTATTCCAATCGTTTGGATCATTACTATTTTTTATTATTTATATCAAGCATCACAATCTAACACAGATAAAAAAGGAACTTAAATGCCTGTAATCATACATAAAATATTTACGAAAAGACAACTAACATACTTTTTTCAAATCGCAATCATTATCAACATCATCGGATTATTATTAGATATTATCGTATATCGCTATTTTCCTGATTGCATTATATTACAATTAATCTGTGAAAATTTAAGCAATATGAGTATTTTTATTGTCTGTTTAATTATTATTTCACAAGCTCTCTTAATATTTATAAAAAATCATCAAACTTTGGTGCATCGCTATAAATTAGCTGCAATTGCTCTAGGAATATCAATTAGTACTTTTTTTATGTTGATTTTAACAACGGACAATGATGTACAAGAAAATTTTATAATTTATATAAGCAAAATATCTCGAGCTGATGATAGCAATAAAGCAATCATAGCTTTATTGACAATCTTCATATTTTTACTTTACAATCTCTATCACACTCTCACAAAACCTGATCGAATCAATGACGCCTCAGTTCCACAAACTATTCGATCTATCTTTAGATTAGTTATAACAGAATATATTCTTATTTTTATTTTCATTTTTGGCATCATTCATTTTACAACCATGCATAAATTTTCACTAGAAATGGTAAACGATACAAAAGAAGCACTGCGTTTCAATGTAACTTTATTAGAATTTTTAATACCAACTGCTTGGATAGCTGCAATAAGTTATTATATCTACACTCATTATTACATAAAAAAATTACCCAAAAAATGATTAAAATAAAAAATCAAGATTACACGAAAGGAGCTCTTGCATGTTTTCTCAAATAAAAAAAGATTTTTTACTTTTATATATATTTAAAATAGCAATGATAGTCCGTATATTGTGCTCGATTGCAAATTTCGTTCTACATCTTTATGGATCTACAAATAGTATAATAACAAATATTATTAACTACGGCTCACTGATAAGCCTTATAAGTATCTGTATAATTGCCAGTATTAAAACCATGCAATTTTTCACACAAAATCATCAATATCTCATACAACATTATAAGCTAATGGGGCTTTTTATAGAATCTTGCGCAGCAGCTATTGTTAGTGCAGTTTTATTTTTCCATAAAAAGATTACCGGCAAATTTATTATTTTTATTGCTGATCTTTCACATCAAGCTCATAGCAATACATTAACAGCCGTTATCATTTTACTTTCTATTTATTTATGCATTAAGCTACAAGAAGCAATACTAATCGATTCAAACTCTATCAATTATATAACTGCAAAAAAACATTTTACAAAAAACATCATACTTCTGAGTTTAAAATTATTTATTATTATAGGGACTGCCATTGGATTTATAGATCCAATCACACAAATTTTACAAACTCTACACATAAAAGATTTTGACAGTCTCATATTGCACTTTACGACAACCGAATTTTTTTTATATATTCATACCTATATCATAATATTAGTTGGATTGTGGATAACACTTGGAATATATTTTGTTTATAAAAGGAGATAGTATGTTAAGTGAATTGTTTAAAAAAATATCGATCGAAACACAGGGAATATTTGCTTTTGTCCTTGGTATGATTTTAATTTTAGGCACGCTTGGTAAGTTACAAATATTACAAAGTCTATTAAATTCTGTCATGATTTTAACTGGTGCTGTTCTCTTAATTTGGGGACTACACGCAACAAAAGGCCTCAATAAATTACAAGACTTTGTAAAATCAAAAAAATAGTTTACTTACAAAAAAGGCTCCTGAAGAAAAATTAATTTCTTCAGGTGCCTTTTTTATTTTTAACGTAAAACCAATACAAACCGCCGACTCTTTCGCCTTTGCTCATTCGTCGGAAGCATGAGTGGCGGCGGTCACTAAACGCTTTTAAAAAGTGCATTAGTCCCACCGGACTCATGTTTCCCGGAGTTTGCGTAGCAAACGTAGGGCTTCAAAAGAGATCTAATACAAAAACCAATTTATTGCATCTTAACTCGTAAAATCGGTTCGGCCACAACGATACCTTTTGCTCGTAAAGCAGCGACAATCAAAAGTCTCGTGTCACTTGCAATAGTCCATTGATTGAGCGTGTTACTTGAGCTGATATAACCACGAGCCATAAACGTGTAACCTTTGTCGCTAAAATCATCTAAACGAATAATAGGCTCAGGAACTTTTAAAATATCGGGATTGGATAATAATGTTTGTTGTAAAATCTTTTTAACTTCAACAGGATCAACATGAAAAGGCACTGAAAAAACAATATCATCAAAGGCTATATACCCTCGAGTATGATTCCAATTCTGTAATGATGCTTTTAAAACAATCGAATTTGGCACCAAAATAGTAACCGAATTTTTTTTGCGTAAAATCACAGCACGAGGACTAATTTTTTTAACAACGCCCATAACTTCTTCATCAATTTTAATATAATCGCCAACTTTAATTGGTCGTTGTACTAAAATAAAAAAATAAGAAACAACATCGGCAAACAAATCTTTAAAGGTCCAACCAAATGTTAAAAGCCCAATACCAAGAGCCCAAATAACATAAGCCCCAAGCCCTTCTCTTGCAAATCCAATAAAAATAGTTCCAATAATTACAACATACCGAGAGATTGTTATAATCGTATCTTGCACACCAGGATCGACATATTGAATATCAAAAACTCGTTGCAACACATAACGACGACATAAAAAAGCAAATATAAAACCTAGAAAAACTGAGCTGATTAAACGCAAAATACCAATCACGCGTATATGTTGGTGCTTGCCTCCAGCTACTTCCCAATAACCAAATGAATGATTCAAGACTCTTTCCACTTGCTCAAAAGCGAGTGGATAACCCCAAATCTGCAACGTGAATAAAACAGTCGTCGCCATCGAAACCAAAAATAAAGCGACGACAAAAACTGCATACCAAGTCTTTGCGTATTCAAATCGTTCTTTTAACCCAAACTCACCATGCTCTTTAAAAAACATCCACGAAGAAAGAGCTTTGATCGCATTATGAATCAAATACATGGTTGCAAATAACAGAGCTGACAGGGTAGCATTTAAAATAACATACCAAATTAATTGACCATAACCACCAAGATACGGATCACTTAAGATTAAAACTAAGATACAAAAAAGTGCGAGCAAATAATAATAATCATTAATTAATTCAGACAAAGACTGAAAGTACATGTTCGTTTTAGGAATCAAATTAAGGAGTTCTTCTTTTTCGATAGAAAAAACAACCGATATAAAAATCACAACATGATATAATCGCAGTAAAATAATAGGAAATTCTGACTGCTGATACATCATCACCAGCATGAACATTTTTCTAAAAAATAAAATGAAAATGGTTGAAGATGAAAAGAAAGAAAAAATCCAAGCAAATCGATCTTCAAATGATTCGCCCAATAAAAGAAAATCAATTGATCGATTAAACTCTAAAAGATAGGCTAAAAATGTTCGTGAAATATAGGTTAAGAAAACAATTGAACATCCATAAAAAATCAACGTAAAAGCTATGGAAAATTGATAAAAACTTAAACATGCAAAAATTAATAACCAAACAAATATTAATCCCAAACATTTTTGCAGAAATCCACATATTACCGCAAAGATTCTGCTCAATAAAAATAATCCCTGCATGTCTGGCGAAATCAGCATTAAGCCCGTAAACAATGCAGGCAATATCGCTTGTAAGCATAAAAATATAATATATAAAAATATTGAAAATAAAATGTAACTAAATAATTGTGAAGTCGATGTTGTTACAAATTCATACAGATCTTTAAATAGATGGAAGTTAATAATATAGTCAGAAATAACACCATACGCATTTTGAGCAAATGTAATCAGGTTTGGTATAATTTGCTTAATACCATCCCAGGTGACTGCTCGATTTGATCGATGCCAAACGCCAATTAAATCTAACTCTTGCAACATAAAAGTTGCTAAAACTAATGTCTCTTCTTTTTGTTCTATAAGCGCTGTATACCGCTCACTTAATTTTAAAGAAGCTTCTCCTTGATCTTCAATCAATTTTAAAGCTTGCGATAAAATCGACAAACCTTCGTTATATTTTTTTTGATTTTCAGTCACATCATCTGGTGAATAGGTTCTAAACCGCTCCTGGTTTTTTTTGATGTTCAGAATTTTTTTATACTG
>Ga0208373_1004235_pt1 | contig 13209 bp, 12 predicted proteins | sample RifOxyC2_FD_184036 | JGI IMG/M metagenome (GOLD analysis project Ga0208373, IMG submission 184036) | Soil microbial communities from Rifle, Colorado - Rifle Oxygen_injection C2 (SPAdes) | ecosystem: Environmental > Terrestrial > Deep subsurface > Rock core/Sediment | place: Rifle, Colorado...
ATGCCCGAAAAACCCACGAGCTTTTTTGTCCGGAACCATCACGAGCGTGATGCCTTTCTCTTTGCAAAATTCTACCACCTGCGCATCGGCAACCGAACCGCTGGAAGTAATAATCGTGCGCACGCCGGCCGCGGACAAAACTTCGGGTCCGTCAATGAAGGGGAAAAAACTGTCGCTATAAGCAACACTGCCGGCCAAATCGTGGCCGGAGTCGCGGGCGAGCATCACGGCCAGTTTCGCCGCCGTTACGCGCGCCTGCTGGCCCACGCCGTTGGCGAGTACCAGGTTATCTTTGACAATCGTAATGGTGTTGGAGTTACTGGTTGTACCGACCGCCCAGGCCAAAACAGCATCGCGCCATTGCCCCTCGCTTATATCCCCGTACACCGCCACGTCCGCGTCCCGGCGGTCAAAGACAAAGGTGTAATTTTGCTGGGCCAAAAATCCGCCGCGAACGTAGCGCCGCCGCGTGGCTATATCCAAACTCTCCGCCCCTAACTGCGCCAGTCCCGGGTTTGCCAGCATACGGCACTTCTGAGTTTTTTTGCGCGTCAAAACCGCGATGGCGCTCTCGTCAAAACGCGGGGCGAGCACGGCATCCAGCACGCGCTTTTTGCCGCTCTCCATGCCGTGCGCGAGTAAAATTTCCGCGCCGGCTTCGGTCAGGGGAAAATTCACCATCACCACCCCGCCAAAAATCGCCAACGGGTTGCCCGACACCATGCCTGCTAACACGGCCTCGGCAGTATCGCCAACTGCCGCGCCGCAGGGATTGCCGTGCTTGACGCCCACAGCCATGCACGCGTTTTTTTTGTCAGTAAAATTTATGGCCCAACCGGCGCCAAGGTGCGTTATCGTCTGCAAACATCTGTCAATGTCGCCGAAGTTGTTGTAGCTGGGTGTTGTGCCGCCTACCGGAACAAAATTGGCGAGCGCGAGCGGGTCGTGTTTTTCGCCGGCAACGGCAAACAGGCCGAAGCTGCGCTGCCAAGGATTTTCCCCGTACAAACAGTCCGCGATTTTTTCACCGACCGTGCCGTCAATACCGCCCTCGCTCAAAAAACGCGCGGACAAAAGCGCGTAGCCGGCGACAACACCCTCGGCTTTGGCCGCGAGGCCGCGGATAAATTTCTCCCGTTCCGGCTCGCCGGCCTTGAGCCAAGAAATGACGCGCGTACGGTCGGCGGCCTCGCAAACCACAAGGCGCTGACCCTTGGCCGCGGCACGCAAAAGCAGCGGTCCGCCAATGTCAGTACTCTCTATAACCGATTCTAAATTGGCCTCCGGTTTGGCAATGGCCTCCTGCAAAGGGTACAAATCCACGCACACCAAATCAATCCACTGGATGCCTAACTGCATAAGTTCCGCCCGGTCGCTTTCAGTCGCCAAAAGTCCGGCCGCAATCTCGCGCGAAATCGTTACAACCCGGTGGCCCAAAATAGCTTGTCCGCCGACAAAAGCGGCTGTGTCTTCGGCGAAAATTCCAGCTTCCTCCAGCGCGCGCTTGGTGCCGCCCGAGGCAATGACGCGATAGCCCAGTGCGACTAACTCGCGCGCGAAATCAGCGATGCCGTCTTTATGAAATACCGACAACAAGGCTGTTTTTTGTGTTGTGTCCATGAGTGTGTTTTATAAGTAATGGTTGCAGCCCTATTATCGCTTTTTTGCGGAATTTTGTCTATTTTTCATTGACAAGCGCGGCATTTGCCGCTATGATATTTTTAGTCATTCCGCACGGCCCGCGCCGCTTTTTTATATTCTGCCAACCGTGCTTTTGGCCCCATCGTCTATCGGTTACCTGCCCGCATCGCTGCACTTCGCTTGCGAAGCGTTGCAGGCGGGGGACATTAGGTTTTATCTTTTTTTATTCCGTGCCAAACATTCATTTTGGCCCCATCGTCTATCGGTTAGGACATTAGGTTTTTCACCCTAACGGGTGACCACCCGTGAGGGTGGCATCCTTAATTTATTATTATGTATTATGTTTATCTTTTACAAAGTGAAAAAAATAGATCAACCTACATAGGTTATACAAGCGATTTAAAAAATAGGCTTATTGAGCATAATCAAGGAAAAACGAAATCAATCAAACACAACTTGCCATACCGCTTAATATATTACGAGGCATACCAAAGTAAGACAGACTCCAGAAAACGCGAAATAGAATTAAAAAAGAATAGCTATAAAAAGGAGCAACTTTTTAAGTGTCTGCAAAACAGTCTTACGGCCCCATCGTCTATCGGTTAGGACATTAGGTTTTCATCCTAAAAAGAGGGGTTCGACTCCCCTTGGGGCTACCAACAAATTGTTCAACTTATAAAAATGATACAACTCTTTTACATTCATATATTCAGCTAAAAATTATGGCTAATGATGTTGATTTTAAAAAATTGCTGAACAACGACTAAAAACGGTCGGCATTTTGATGTCCAATCAAGAGTGGAGTGTAGCTGTTTATATAATGGGTTTTGTGTTAGAATGTATATTGAAGGCACTAACCTGCAAAGCCTTAAATCTTGCAACGTATCCAGAAATAAAATCAACAAAACATGAAAAGATAAAGAGTTATTTTCTTACTCATGACTTTGATATGTTGCTTATTATTTCGGGTACGTCGCAAATTTTCGGATTATCAGGAGAGGGCGCGAGCAGCTGGTCTGGTTTTACTCAAGAGTATACAAAAAGCGGCGCGTGGACAAATATTAGATATGACGTGTTAAGTAGATTCGACGAAAAAAAAGCAAAAAGTTTGTATGCTTATCTAACCGCACCACCCGATGGCATTATCCCAATTTTAGAAAGTAAAAAATTATGGTAGAAAAATTTAAGACAATTTTAAATAGCATTGAAACAGAGCGGGGAAATGTCGCTATTTTCGCGTTGTTAAGAATGGATGAGTTTGTTGATAAATGGACTGTTGTTATTAGTGCTCCTTGGGCTACAGATGAAAATAGACATGAGGTATTTGAAATGATACGTAAAAAAATTGTAGATACATTAACGTCTGCAGAAGCAAGCGAAATAGCGCGGATAGCTATTTTCCCGATTGATGAACATTTAATTCAAGAATTATTGCAATTCAAATCAGATACTGTTGTAGAAAACAAAAAAATTAACGGCAATGATATTCATTCTGCCTATATAATAAAATCGGAAACACCTGCCTTAGTTTAATATGCAGGCTGCTTGAAACCATTTTTTAATACCCCAACACTAAGGGGTTTAAGCCTCAATACAGTAGTCTACCAACAAAAAAACACCGCCTTGCGCGGCTGTTTTTTTTATTTTTTGAAAGGTTAACTTGATTTTTTGAAGAAAAAATGCGATTATTGATGTAAGGGCAGTAATAGAAATCCAAGGTGGGAAATCAATAACTAGTATGTCTAACTTTTAGTTATTGTTAGGCAAAAAATTAAAATAAATTCCTTAATTTTTATCTAATATAAAGCAAAAAAACAATAACTACTAAAGCTAAACTTAAGATGTTACGAAAGAACACTTTATCATTAGCATTCAACCAATCAAAAACAGCCCGCCGGCGCCTCCCATGGCCGGCGTTTTCTTTTTCCCTAACCTGAAATAAAAAGAAGGCAAAAAACGTAGTAGAAGATATATGAAAAAACTCCTCGGCGGTATTTGGAAACACAAAATTATCTCACTCATTGTGCTCGCAACCGTTATCGGCGGCGGCTATTTTTTATACCAAAAAAATCAATCTGCCACAGCCGAAACCCGCTACCTTACCGAAGCCGCCAAAACCGGCACGCTGATTTCGTCAGTGTCCGGTAGCGGTCAGGTGTCGGCTTCAAGCCAGGTTGATCTCAAACCCAAAGCCGCCGGCACGCTGGTTTCACTCAATGTCAAAAACGGCCAGGAGGTAAAAGAAGGCGACATCATCGCACAATTAGACAGCCGCGCTGCCGCCCAAAAAGTAACTGAAGCAAAATTGAGTTTGGACAACGCCAAACTTGATTTGAAAGACCTGCTCGCGCCAACCGATGCCTACACGCTCCTGCAGGCACAGAATGCGCTCTCTGACGCGCAGGACAGTCTGGTAAAACTCAAAACAACCCAACAAAACAACTACACGAGCACGCAAAATACTCTGACGAAAGCGAATGATACCCTGGCTAAGGCCTACGATGATGCCTACAACACGATTGCGAACGTATTTTTAAACCTGCCGGATACCGTAAACGACCTCTACACGACGCTCTACAGCAAAGAGCTAACTTCAGCTGAGAGCTCGGTTGGCAACGTCATCAACAAAGACGCGCTGGAAAATACCTTCATTACCGCAACAAGCGCTGACCGCGACGCTTTTTTAGCCTTCAACCGCGCGGCCGTATCAACCTATACCCAGGCCAAAACAGACTATGACACAACCACTGCCGCTTACAAAAATACTAACCGCGGATCTGCGCCTGATACCATTGAAACACTCATGGCCGATACCATAGACGCACTCAAAACCGTCTCTGATGCCATCAAGGCGCAAACCAATCTGCTGGATTATTGGAGCACATACCGCACTCAGCGTAACCTCCCGGTATTTAGCAAAGTAACGAGCTACCAGTCCGCGCTCTCAAGCGACACCGCACAGGTCAACGGCTACATCTCAACGCTCACTTCAGACCAGCGCTCGCTGCAGGATGATAAGGAGGCTATTGACAATGCAATCCAGGACCTCGCTGATATGACAAAAAACAATCCCGTAGACGTCGCGCAGTCCGAGCGCAGCCTGACGGAAAAAAAGCAAAAACTCTCAGACCTGCAGGCCGGACCGACCGAGTTAGATGTCCAAAACAAACAACTGACCGTGCAACAACGCAGTAATGATTTGGTTACCGCTCAGCAGAATTTGGCTGATACCACGGTGCGCGCGCCCTTTACCGGTGTCATTGTTTCCGTGGACGTTACCAAAGGCGATGACGTGGGCACCGGCACTGTTGTTGCTTCAATTATCACGCCGCAAAAAATCGCGACTATTACGCTCAATGAAATTGACGCGGCCAAAGTTTCCGTGGGGCAAAAAGCCACCTTGAGTTTTGACGCCATTCCCGACCTCTCGCTCACCGGCATGGTTGCCGAGCTTGATACCGTCGGCGCTGTCACGCAGGGAGTCGTGAGTTATGACGCGACCGTCGCCTTTGACGTGCAGGACGAGCGCATCAAGCCGGGCATGAGCGTCAGCGTTACCATTATCACCAATTCAAAACCGAACGTACTCATTGTTCCGCTCAGCGCGGTTAAAACGAGCGGTGCGGCAAGCTACGTTGAAATTTTGGAGAATAATGAACCAGTACGCAAAACAGTGACCATCGGCGAAAGCAACGATACCTCAGTTGAAGTAATTAGCGGCCTTAGCGAGGGTGAACAAGTTGTCACCCAAACCATTACTACCGGCACAAGCCAAACTACTACGTCGTCAGGCCAGAGTTCTGCAAGCAACCAGCAAGGAAATGATCCCATGCGCGGTGTACTTCAATTAGGCCGTTAAACCACAGCTGACATGCAATCCATGATAGCCTGTAAAAATTTAACCAAAACCTATCAGACCGGCGACACCACTCTCACTGTCTTAAAAGGTGTTTCGTTTGATATTAAAAAAGGCGAGTTCGTTGCTATTATTGGTCCATCCGGATCGGGCAAATCAACGCTCATGCATATTTTGGGCGCGCTGGACCAGCCCTCAAGCGGCTCCTACCACCTCAATGACCAGGACATGCTCGCGCTCTCCGATGACGAACTGGCGGAAATCCGCTCGCAGCGCATCGGCTTTGTCTTTCAGTCGTTCAACCTGCTCTCGCGCGCGAGCGTTTTGCAAAATATCATGCTGCCGCTCGTCTATGACCCGCGCACCCCGCGTGATGAACGCCAAAAAAAAGCCGAGGTTTCGCTCACGGCCGCCGGCCTGGACCAGGACCGCTGGCGCCACCTCTCAAACCAGCTTTCCGGCGGGCAAATGCAGCGTGTTGCCATTGCCCGCGCATTAGTCAACGATCCGGCGCTGCTCTTAGCAGACGAGCCGACCGGCAACTTAGACTCCAAAACCGGCGACATTGTACTCGCTACGTTTCAAAAATTAAACAAAAAAAAGGGACACACCATTATTCTCATTACTCACGAGCGCTACGTGGCCGAGCATGCTGACCGCATCATTGAAATCAAAGACGGCCTAATTATTTCAGATACTACCACTAACCTACATTCCCCACAAACCTACAAACAAAATACAAATCTACAAACGCAACGTTTGTAGATTTGTAGCAAGTTCGTAGGTTCGTGGAAAAAAATAATTATTATGCATTTCATTGACCTCGCACAAGAAACATACTTTTCGCTCTCAGCCAACAAGTCGCGCTCGGTGCTGACGATTTTGGGTATTGTCATCGGCATTGCTTCAGTCATCGCGATGGTTGCCATCGGCCAGGGCTCAACGCAGAGTATTACAAACAGCGTCCAGTCGCTGGGTTCAAACCTCTTAGTCATCACCCCTGGCTTTCAACGCAATTTTGGATCGGTTACCCGCGGTGAGGGCGGATCAGCCACAACGCTAACGCTCGCTGACGCGCAGGCCGTCAAAGACGAGGGCTATGCCGTCGCCGGCGTGGCGCCGACGGTTTCCGCCCGCAAACAGGTGAAAACCACGCAGGGAACAAACACCAATACGAGCATCTACGGTGTAACGGCGACGTATGCGAGCGTCAAAGAAGTTACGCCAGCGCTCGGCAGTTTTATCAACGAGACGCAGGACGCGCGGCTCGCCAAAGTCGCGGTGCTGGGGCCGACAGTGAGCGAAGACCTCTTTGGTGCGGACGCCAATCCAATCGGCCAAAAAATCCGCATTGAAAATATTGAATTTACGGTCATCGGCGTTACCGCAAGTAAGGGCGGCACAGGCTTTGGCAACGCGGACGATTTGATTTACATTCCCCTGTCCACGGCTCAGCGCTACCTCACCGGTTCAACTAATGTCAGTAATGTCAATGTGCAAATTGAAAGCGAGCAGGAGATGACGGCGGCGCAGGAACAAATTACCGCTCTGCTCTTGCAGCGCCACAATATCAGTGACGCGGCCAATGCCGACTTCAGCATCGTCAACCAGGCGGACATTTTGAACACGCTCTCGTCAGTCACCGGCACTCTGACGCTCCTTTTGGCTGCTATCGCCGGCATTTCTCTGCTCGTGGGCGGCATCGGCATTATGAATATGATGCTCACGACCGTGACCGAGCGCACGCGCGAAATCGGTTTGCGCAAATCCTTGGGCGCCAAGCGCGCGGACATCAGCCGGCAATTTTTGGCCGAGTCAGTCGCACTCACGTTCATCGGCGGCATTATCGGTATTGCGCTGGGCTGGCTGGCGGCATATTTAGTCACCAAATTCAGCGGTACGGTTACGGCCGTTAGCACGTCCTCGGTATTGCTCGCCTTTGGCGTTTCCGGCGCCATAGGCATCATCTTCGGCTACTACCCTGCCCGCCGCGCCGCGCGTTTAAATCCCATTGACGCGTTGCGGTATGAGTAATCAAAAAATTAAAAAACTATGAACAAAAAAATTATACTGCTGTTTGCCCTCACGGCTTTGCTCGTATCTGGCTGCGGGGTGACGCCAACGTCAAGCAGCAGCAACGCTGCGACCGCGCAACCAACTGGCCAAGCAGAACAAATGGCGACCAGCAGCCCGTTCCAAAACAACACTATGCCGGCGACGCTTGACGACGTTACGGTCGGCGCGCAAATTTTAGCTATGGGCGAAACAAATGCCGACGGCAGCCTTGCCGCAAACCGCATTATCATCGGTGACGTGAGCGCTGATTTCCAACAGTTTATGAATCGTCCCGCTTTTGGACAAAATGCCACGAGCAGCGGAGCCGGACAAAAGAGCCCGACTAACGGTGCCAACCAGCGCTTTTCCGACCAGCGTCCGAACGGCGCCCGGCCGCAACGCAGCGCAAGCACCGCGCGCGCGAGCGGCGAGGTTTTGAGTAAAGATGCCACGAGCATAGTCATAAAATTGACTGACGGCGGCTCAAAGATAATTTTTTACTCGGACAAAACCGAGGTCAGCGCCATCAAAACGAACAGCAACTAATCAACAAAAAAACACCTCGTCAAGCCAACGAGGTATTTTTATAAATATTGCTATTCGCGTTTAAGCAGCCGGAAAAGTAATGCTATTACTTTCCTCCAATATCTTAAATGTCGCCTGCACCGAAAGGTTGCTGGTATTCTGTAATACCAACCTATCTCCATACCGCCGGTACAGCGGCACCAAAAACTCATCGCCCCACGACGGCGAAAACGTATTTACTCCTTCAAAATCAACAATAATAGTTTCATCTGCGACTACGCTTTTTAAAACCGGCTCGTACGCTAAGAGTGCCTCTTTGCCAGACTGGCGGGAAGTGAGTGTGGTGCCGAATTTTTTTAATGCGACGGTCATGGGAATAAAATTTAAAATCAAAACTCTATAAACGCAAGACAGCCTCGAAACGAAAAATCAGACGTTATCACCCGCACTGCCGTATCACCGTTGTTCAGCGTTAGCGCTGCCCGGCCGGTTTGAAATGACAGTATCATTTTCATTGCTTTGTTTGCGTTCGTCACAACCTCGCGAACGTACTTCAAGCCGTTGCCTCTGCCCTCCGGCGCACGGCCGGTTACGCGCTCGGTAAAAGCTACCATCAGCGCCTGTTCGTCGTCGGCAAGCGCGGGCCTTACCCTTTGCAGTGTTTTCAAAATACCCTGCCCTCTATCCGCGAGCGCTATCTGTCTCTTTTTCAAATCATAGGCAAACAGTATTCCTCGCACGTCCGGCCACGAGCCGAGGTTGTGGTCAAATGAGTTGTTGCCGATTTCACCGGCAACCGATGTTAATAGTGAAAACTCTTCGCGCAAATCCGGAATGGCCTGCAGCTGCTGTTCCAGTTTGTGTAATTTTGTTTGAAAAATTGCGCTGTCCGGACAGTAGAAAGGAGCGTCTGGCTCCTGTGGACTGCTCTCCAAAACCCAGCGCTTGGCTATAGCCAGCAAATTGCTGGATAAGAGCATGAGTTCGTTTACATCATAGTAACGATTGCTGGTCGGCGTCAACCGAACTGGCTTCAATTTTCCCGCCTTGTCCCAGCGCCGCAAGGTATCAATAGAAACATTCAGCATTCGCGCCGCTTCTCTGATTTTTACTAATTTAGGCTCCATATTGGTTATATTTCCTATCTATGCATATAGTATAGCAAACTATGCAAAACTATGCAAGTAGCTAAAGACACCTCGTCAATTCAACGGGGTGTTTTAAGCATTTTTCCGCTTCTCAACAACCGCCTTGACTCGTTCCGCCATTTCCTGCGGGTCTATCTTTTTTCAACTTTTCCATAATATCCAGCCCATTTTCATTTTTTAACATAATGTCCAAAAGGACAATGTCAGGCCTGTCTAAAGAAACCATCTTCATGGCTTCGCCAATGGTGGTGGCCGGACTTGAATTACGGCCCCCCCCTTCCATCCCACCAAATAAAAAAATCGGCGCTCTAAAAATCAAGCGCCGAAAAGAACTTTAGTGTAAAAAATTACTTCACCATCCTCACATACCCCGTCTCAAACGGTCCATAGTAACTCGGGTGGCCGGGAGCGTGATCCGGTTTGACGGGGTAGACTCGGACTTTGTAATGAGTATTGTATTGCGGCCCGTTTTTAAACTCCGGGCTGATGTCGCGGTTCTGAGACGACCAGACTAAATAGTTAGACTGGGAGTATCCCAGATAGCTGAGGCTCTGGTTCGCGGGATTAACAATGTACACCTGGAAGTAGGAAACATCAGAGTAATTGATGTTCCACTTGATGATGAAATCATCATCTTCTCCCAGCCGGATAATGCCCGCGCTGGCGTAGTTCTGCCAACTGTCCGGATTGTCCGTGACAATCACCTTGTTTTCTCCGACCGGCGGCGGTGGCGCCAGTTCAAAATAGACCGGGCCGCTATGCGTATACGGCCCCTCGCGGAAACGGGAGTAGATAAAATAGATAAAAAATTGGTAGTTATTCCCGCCCTCCGGACCGTTGCGGAGAATGCGGTTGATGTTGAAAAAAGTTCCCCGCTGCCAGATCAGATAATTGTCATCTATCTGCTCCGGCTGGCCGAGGTAAACCTGGGCTTTGCCGTTTTTTGAAACATAGATATGTATTTGGCGGATGCCAGTTTGGGGCAGTACCCGCCAGCGGACACACAATTCCCGTCCTTTCAGATCGTCGTAATCCACCGCTCCGCTCAAATCCTCCGCGCTGTACAAATTGTCAGTTACTATTACCGGCCAAGGGGTAGGCGTGGGCGTTACCGTCGGCGTGGGAGTTTGAGTAATAGTCGGCGTCGGGGTGGGAATAATAATTGCTTCAATCGCGAGAATAATACTCTCACTGGTTAAATTGCCGTCCGTTGCCCAGATGGTAAATGAATACTCTCCCGGCTGAACAACATTTAATTTCCCATTCCAACTAACTTTTCCGTCATTCGACAGGCAGTATTTCTTCGTTAAAATATTAGCCTTATCTAATAATTCAACCAACACATTGAGGCCGTCATTGAAGTCATCATTTGCCGTAATTTCCACCAGATAACTTTGTCCGGCGTAGAGCTGAATGGTTGCGCTCGCTCCGTACCGATGTTCAATTCCGCCGTCAAATATTTTCACTACTACATTTTTGGGTCCCTGGTTTCCCGGCTGGGGAGTGGGAGTGGGGGTTATCGTCGGAGTGGGAGCCGCAGTGAATGTTGGCGTATTAGTTGGAGTAAAAGTGGCGGTCGGCGTTGCCGTGCATGTCGGCGTGTTTGTTGCCGTCGGCATTGTTGTGGTCGTATGCGTCAATGTGCTAGTCGGCGTTACGCTCGGCGTGTTCGTCGCCGTCGGCTCCGGCGTATTAGTCGTGGTCGGCGTGGGCGTTACTGTTGGCATTACTGCCGGCGTACTGGTCAAAACCGGAGCTGGCGTCGGCGTCGGCATTGGCGTAGTCGTCAGTGCCGGCGCAACTGTAGGAACATTTGTTGGTGTTGGCACGGGCAACGGCGTCAGTGTCGGTGTCCAGATTGGCGTGTTCGTGCTGGTTGGGATAGATGTGTTCGTTACCGCCGGTGTCGCTGTTGAAGTAAAACTAGGCGTAGAGGTTAGTGTGGGCGTCCAACTTGGCGTGAGCGTCGCAGTCCAAATAGCCGTCGGAGTCGCTGTTGGTGTATTCGTCGGCGTGAACGGTACCGATGTCGCAATTAATGTTGGCGTAAACGTTAATGTGGGCGTGCTGGTCCAAGTTGGACTCGGCGTCGCCGTGGGCATAGTCGTTTCCGTAGCCGTCAGTTCCGGCGTATTTGTCGGTACTGACGTTGCCGTACTCGTTGCCATCGGAGTTAGGGTGTTGGTTGCTGTCGGCGTTGCAGTCCAAGTTGGACTAGAAGTAGCCGTCGGCGTATTAGTCGGCGTTCTCGTCGGCGACGGCGTGAATGTTGGCACCGATGGGTCCTGCACAACCGTCATATCATTACTGTAGACGGCTATCCAGTCCGAATCAGTTAGTTCATCCCACGTTTTACCGTCCGCCTCCCTGATGTAGACGATGAGACTCCATTGACCATGCAACCGCTCCGGATAACTGCCCCGAATCTGGAGAGGCGCCGAAATTTTGAGCCATTCCCAGCCGCCAACCGGCGGTTGTCCAGATGTGGACATGCTGGGTGATGTAACTGACCCATTGTTTTCATCTCCCGGCCAGAACCACCGAAACTTCCAACTCAAGGCCGTGTGCACATTATCTAACCTCATCCATGCGTAAGCATTCTCGGCGGTATGATAGAAGGTGCGCGTGTCGCGTCCGATGGGATTCCACGGATCGCTTGACTGAACACCGAGGCAAATCGTACCTTCGCCGAAACGCCAAACGGTGTTGGGGTTTTGGGGGATTGGCGTGTTGGTGGGAGCATTGGGGGTGGGAGTGGGGGTTGAGGTGAGCACGGGAGTGGAAGCCGGGGTTGGCGTAGTGTCCGGACCGCCGGCGATGACGAAATCCGGCTCGGTCGTGGCATACGCTATGCCGGTTACCGTATCATAGGTGATGTAGCCGCGCGCGAAAGTTTGTACCACCAACTGATGGCCGTTACTCTCGTGCGTGGCGTAGTACTCGTTGCTTTTTGGCGCGCCGTAGTTGGTGTAGCCGTAATTGGCATGCCAGAAAGCGAGCATCTGTCCGTGCACCGGAAACGCTTGTCCAGCCGCCGGATTATCCACTATCTGCCACCAGTGGCCGTCCAGCTCTATAAAATCCTGCAACCAGACGACATTGGGATCACTGGGATTGTCCGGCCACGGATGAACGTACGCGCCGAAACTGCTGTTGTTCCACGGTGTGCCGAATCTGCCGCTGCCGCCGTTGGCGGTGTAGGAGGAGAAGATGTGCTGGTTGAGGGTGGAGTCGGGATATTTGCCGACCAGACTTGGAGCATGACTTGGAGGATTTGTAGTCCAAAGCCAATTAGCAGAATCATATGGATTAACTGCCACTCCATCTGAATACACTGTCATATCTAGATGAGGCCCAGTGGTTGTACCGGAATTATCTGATAATGCTAACCGCTGACCTCGCGTTACATGGCTGTTGAGCCCAACGAAAAATGAGCTGGACAACAAATGAGCCAATACAATCTTGACCTGATGGCCATTGATTACTCCCGCGTTTAACTTAATGTGGTTGCCAAATGACTTAATACCGCTGTCAAAATCATAATGCGGCACATTGTCTTGGATACTCTCAACATCCGCGTCGCAGGGAGCGACAATATAACTACCTTCGGGCACAGGATAGTCGGTGCCGAGATGCCCCGGGTAACAACCAAACCCGCAATTTGGCTCAACATTACTTTCTATCGGCAATGTCAAAAATCCTTCGGCGCAAACGCTTCCTGCGTAACTTAAAATACCAATTAGTAACCCAAACAACACTTTCACCACCTTCATCTTGTTCATGATTTAGATCCTTTCTTGCGTCTCAGTGTTTAGTTGTGAATGAACAACAAATTTTGTAGCTTTGAGCTACGAGAGTATAATGGTCTGATAAAACTAGACACGAAATTTGCCGAAAGGAGATAGAATGATAAGATAAAAATCTATGACCCAACAACCACGGACGTTCAGTCCGCAAGAAAAATCCCAGGTGGCGTTAGCCGCC
>Ga0208373_1004238_pt1 | contig 13204 bp, 10 predicted proteins | sample RifOxyC2_FD_184036 | JGI IMG/M metagenome (GOLD analysis project Ga0208373, IMG submission 184036) | Soil microbial communities from Rifle, Colorado - Rifle Oxygen_injection C2 (SPAdes) | ecosystem: Environmental > Terrestrial > Deep subsurface > Rock core/Sediment | place: Rifle, Colorado...
AAACTTCTTCAGAAAATAAAAATTTTGTGCCAAGTCCGTGACAAGCTTCGCAAGCGCCATAAGGACTATTGAAAGAAAATAGGCGTGGCTCAATCTCCGGAAAGGAAAAATTGTCTTCCGGACAGGAAAATTTTGAAGACATCACTATTTCTTCGCCATTATCCAAAATGATAGAAACAATATCACCGCCATATTTCAAAGCCGTTTCAATCGCCTCGGCCAATCTCGCTCTTAAGCCTTTATTATTTTCTATCGGCCAGCCCAAGGTCACTTTATCAACCACCAGATCAATATTGTGTTGCTTATATCTCGGCAAAATTATTTTATTTCTTAATTCTTTGAATTTTCCATTAACCCGAACTTCGGCAAACCCGTCATTATACAAATCATAAAGCAATTGATAATATTCGCCTTTTCTTCCCTTCACCACCGGCGCCATAACCAAGACAATGTCATTCTGAGCGAGCGAAGAATCTCCCGCGAATGCGGGCTTTAATTTATTATTTTTTGCCTGATGATTTTCGACAACTTTTTTCAATACCCTATCCACCATCTCCTCCACCGTCATTTTTCTTATCTCTTTTCCGCAAACCGGACAATGCGGTTTTCCAATTCGCGCGAATAGAACTCTCAAATAATCATAAATCTCGGTAATCGTGGCCACAGTTGATCGAGGGTTGGCGCTATGCGCTTTTTGGTCAATGGAAATCGCCGGAGAAAGTCCCTCAATTTCATCAACGTCCGGTTTATTCATCTGCCCTAAGAATTGTCGCGCGTAGGCGGACAAAGATTCAACATATCTTCTTTGCCCTTCGGCAAAAATCGTATCAAAAGCCAAGCTTGATTTTCCCGAGCCGGACAATCCCGTAAAAACCGTCATCTTGTTTCTCGGAATTTCCAAGTTGATATTTTTCAAATTGTGTTCCCGCGCCCCGCGGATGATTATTTTGTCTTGCATATTTTTTAAATTTTTAAATTTTAAATTTTATAAATAATTTTCTAATGTTTTAAGCCTGACAATTGGCGTCTTTGCGAGGAACGAGCCCCGTGATAACGGGGCGAGAGACGAAGCAATCCCCTTCTTTTTCTCGCATTGCTGGGGATTGCCACGCCCCGACTAAAGAGTCGGGGCTCGCAATGACAGAGTATTCAAGTTTAAAAATTCAAAAATTTACACTTATCCCCACCTTTTCCCCAAACATATCTTGACACTTAATGAATATATATATATCCTGAAATCATACTCCAAACACGCCCGGCCGGTAACCCCGGCGGGCAGAAAAGGTGACGACATGCAGCGACGACAGAGGGGCGATTACGCCCACCGGAAGAGGCAGAGCAGCTAGCTCTGCGAGACACCCTTTTCGGGGTACGGAAGCCTCACCGGGCACAAGCTGACGCACGCTTGCGTCGAACGATCAAGCTTGTATCCGGTGAGGCACTATTTTTATCATCAACTGTTCTTTTTAACGCCATTGGGCGTTTTTTTAACTCCCTAACCTCATCCCTCAACAATGCCGCCAGCTCAAACTGCAAATTCTTCGCCGCTTCCTTCATCTCCTTTTCTTTTTCCTTAATAATCTCCTCAACATTTTTCCCTTTCTCTCCAACTGTATCTAAATCCAACAAACTTTTCACTTTCTGTGCCACGCCGTAGCCTTGGCGAAGGCGGGTACTTTTCATAATATCCTTAATCGCTTTTTTGATTGTCCTCGGCGTAATATTATGCTTTTTATTATATTCCGCTTGTATTTTTCTTCTTCGCTCTGTTTCCTTTATCGCCCGCTCCATTGAGCCGGTAATATTATCTCCATAGAGAATAACCTGCCCCAAAACATTTCTCGCGGCGCGACCGATTGTTTGGATCAAGGATGTCTCACTGCGTAAAAATCCTTCTTTGTCCGCATCCAAAATCGCGACGAGCGTTACTTCCGGCAAATCCAAACCTTCGCGGAGCAAATTAACCCCGATCAAAATATCAAAAACTCCCCGCCTGAATTCCGTTAAAATTTTTATTCTATCCAAAGTCTTTACTTCGCTGTGAATATAGCGAACTTTAAATTTTTTCTCTTCCAAATAGCCCGACAAATCTTCGGCCATTTTTTTTGTCAAAGTTGTTACCAAAATTCTTTCTTTCTTTTTTACTCTCTCAATAATTCTTTCCATCAAATCTTCCACTTGGCTTTTCTCACTGTCATTGCGAGGAGCGAGGGACGAGCGACGAAGCAATCCCCCGCTTCCTGAAATTGCAGGGGATTGCCGCGCCCCGACTAAATGGTCGGGGCTCGCAATGACATTGGGCGTTATCGGCCTCACAATAATTTCCGGATCAAGCAAGCCGGTCGGCCTGATTATCTGCTCAACAACTTGTTTACTCTTCTCCAATTCATACTCGCTGGGAGTCGCTGAAGTGTAAATTGTCTGAGGTATCCGCGCTTCAAATTCACTAAATTTCAAAGGGCGATTATCAGCCGCCGAGGGCAGACGAAATCCAAAATCAATCAAAGATTTTTTTCGGGAAGCGTCTCCTCCGTACATTCCGGAAATCTGCGGGACAGTCACATGCGATTCATCTATAAACATCAACCAATCCTTTTTGTTATTTCCCCTCCCTTGAGGGGAGGGGTTAGGGGAGGGTGAAAAATAATCCAACAATGTATCCGGCGGATCTCCTGCCTGGCGCCCCGACAAATGCCTGGAATAATTTTCAATGCTGTGGCAATAACCCACCTCGCGCATCATTTCCAAATCATAGTTTGTCCGGCGTTCCAATCTTTCCGCCTCAAGCAATTTTCCCGTTTTATTAAAATATTCCAACCTCTCTTTTAATTCTTTTTCTATATTTAGAAAAGCCCTCTCTCTATCCGGTCCCAAAGTGACAAAGTGTTTTGCCGGATAAATCCAAATTTCTCTTTCTTCCTTTTTTATTTTTCTCGTCACCGGATCAAGCTCTATGATATTTTTTATTTTTTCATTATTAAAAACTATTCTGTAAATTGTTTCTTCGTTAACCGGCATTATTTCCAAAATCTCCCCTCGCAAACGGAATTCCCCACGCTTGGGATTAACATTCGTCCGGTTAAATTGCATTGTTATCAGTTGATTCAAAAAAATATCTCTCCTTGTTGTCTCCCCTTCTTTAAGATGCAAGACTATTTTTTCATAAGTTTCCGGCGCGCCCAAACCATAGATGCAAGAAACTGAAGCGACAATAATCACATCGCGCCGAGTAAGGAGCGACTGCGTTGCCGCGTGGCGAAGACGGTCAATCTCATCATTAATCATCGCCTCTTTTTCAATATAAGTATCTGTCCGTGGCAAATAAGCTTCCGGCTGATAATAATCGTAATAAGAAACAAAATAATGGACTGCATTCTCGGGAAAAAATTCGCGAAACTCGTTGCAAAGCTGGGCGGCCAAAGTTTTATTGTGAGCAATAACCAAAGCCGGCTTTTCGTATTTGGCAATAACATTAGCCATGGTAAAAGTTTTACCCGACCCGGTCACGCCCAAAAGAGTTTGATGGTCATATCCTTTATTAAGACCATCCAACAATTGCTCAATTGCCTTTGGCTGATCCCCCGCCGGCTTGAACTTTGATTTTAGTTTGAATTTATTTTGCGTCATAAGATACCAAAAAGCCCCAAAAGTTCACTCTTCTAGGGGTACTGTCTTTTCCCTTATTTAATTTTATAACTAAACAATATCTTAAAAGTCTTTTACTGTCAAAAATCAAAAACAGCCCCGACGGGCTGTCTTGATTCATAATTCATAATTCGTGATTCCTAACTCACTCTGTCGCTCTTTCCACATACTCACCCGTCTCGGTATTTATCACAATTGATTCTCCTTCTTTGATAAAAAGCGGCGCGCGAATTTTTAATCCGCCCTCCAAAGTTACTTCTTTGGTCACTCTGCCCGAGGCAGTATCTCCGCGGACGCCCGGGTCAGCTTCAATAACTTTGAAAGTCACTTTTTTGGGAAATTCGCTGTTGATCGGCACTCCATCGGAAAATAATAAAATTATTTCCGCGCCTTCCTTCAAAAATCTTTCAAACCCGGAAAGAATCTCTTTTCCCACTTCAAATTGCTCGTATGTTCCGTTATCCATAAAAGAATAAACATCTCCGGCTGAATATAAAAATTGCACTCTTCTTTTTTCAAGATCAACTACATCTATTTTTTCTCCGACCTTAAAAGTATTTTCCAAAACTTTTCCGCTTTTGATATTTTTCAATTTCGTGCGAACAAAGGCCGATCCCTTTCCGGGCATAATGTGCTCAAATTCCGTGACAATGTGAGGATCATTCTTGAAAAGAATAACCACTCCTCTTTTTATGTCTTGTGTTGATGACATAGTAGATTTTAGATTATAGTTATTAGTTTATGGCTTAAAAACTTGCTTGGCCGGAAAAAACAAAACATCTTCTATCTTTTTTGTATCCAAAAAAAGCATCACGATCCGATCAACCCCAACCGCGATTCCCCCGGCCGGAGGAAATCCGCTCTTCAAGGCATCAATAAAATCTTCATCAATATTATAAATATCTTTGCCTAATTTTTTTCTTAATTCTTTTTCTTCCAAAAGCCTTTTTTTCTGCTCATCCGGATCAATCAATTCGGTAAAAGCGTTTCCCAATTCCATCCCACCGGCGTAAACTTCAAATCTTTCGGCATAACGCGGATCGTCCACTTTCACCTTGGAAAGCGCAGCCATCTGGCGAGGCCAATCCATCAAAATTGTTGGCTTGTTTTTTCCCAAATGCGGTTCAATTTCGCTTAAAAATATTTTAAAAAAAATATCGTCAAAACTATCATTGGGATAGACTTCGTATCCTTTTTCTTTGGCAACCCTCTCTATGCTTTCCCTGTCCAAAGCTTCATCCAAATTCATTTTAGCATATTTTTGGAAGGCCTCCCTCATTGTCAATCTTTCCCACGGAGGAGCGAGATCAATTTCACTCCTCTGATATTCTATTTTCAGATCTGACATCTGAAATCTGACATCTGAAATTTTCTCTGCGACATAAACCATAAGCCCCTCAAAGTCGCTCATAATATCTTTATAGTCCGCGCGCGTTCTATACCATTCCAATATAGTAAATTCCGGATTATGCAATGAATCAATCGCTTCCCCGGCTCGAAAACTTTTGCAAATCTGAAAAATTTTTGAAAAACCTCCGGCTAGAATTTTTTTCATCGCGTATTCCGGCGAAGTAATAAGACTGGCCGGAATATTTTTTTCCTCTAATAAATTTAAACTGACTTTTATCGGGTCAAGATACGGCTCCATGCCGGGAAAAGCGACCATGCTCGGAGTTTCCACCTCCAAAAAACCCTCTTTATAAAAAAAATCGCGGATTAACGCTATTATTTTTGCCCTCAAGACAAAATTATTTTTAAAACTGTCGTTTTCTTTTAAACGCTTCCAGTTGGCAAGCATATCTTTTTTGCTGTCATTCTCGCGCCGCGTCCTTCTAAAACTTCCGACGAAGGATGAAGAACGAGAATGACAAAATTTTATCTGGAGGTAAAAGACAAAATCCCCATTGCCCGCGCTCTCTTTATGGCATTGGCCATTTTTCTTTGATGTTTTGTGCAAGAGCCGCTTCTTTTTCTTGGCATTATTTTTCCGTAAGAAGAAATGAATTTGCCCAAAAGAGCCGCGTCTTTGTAATCAATTTCCACGGTATTGTTCAAACAAAAAAAGCATGTTTTCTTTTGCGGAGCCCTTTCTCTGTTAGTTCTTTGCATAGTATGATTATTATTTCTAAAATGGAATATTTTCAACTTTGATTTCTTCCTCTTCTTCCGGCAATGATTCTTCAACCGGCTGGGAAGATGGCGAAGTCTGGCGTAAAGGTTGACTATAAGAAGTTCCGCCACTCGCATTGCTCGCCGTTCCGCCCGCTCTATCCAACATTATCATATTTTCTGTAATAATTTCAGTTCTGTATCTTTTCACTCCGTCTTGCCCTTGCCAATCTCTTGTTTGTAACCTGCCTTCAACATAAACCTTTTTCCCTTTGTTTAAATATTGCCCGCAAATTTCCGCCAATTTTCCCCAAGCGACAATATTGTGATATTCAACCGCTTCTTGTTTTTGCCCTTCGGCATTTTTCCAAACACGGCTGGTCGCGATACTGAAAGATGCCACGCTTTGACCGGAAGGTGTTGTTCTCACTTCCGGATCTCGAGTTAAATTACCAATAATCATCGCTTTATTTAGATTCATAAAGTCAAATATTAATTGTTAGATAATATCTCCTGACAAAATTTCTCCCAATTTTTTATCCAATTCTTCCAGGCTGACTTTTGGCTGTTTGGTTGAAGCTTCTTTTTTCTCTTCTGCTTCAACTTTTATTTCATCAACGAGAGAAGCGCTAGAGGTCTCCGCTTCTTGTTTTTCTTTTTCAATCAATCTTTGTTCCATTTTTTCTTTACGCAATTTTTCTTTATCTATTTCCGCTTGTGTTTTTAATTTTTTGTTGGCCAATTGATGGCGCAATACTTCCGGAGTCAATTTCAAAATGCTATCCAAGTCTTTTATTTTCAATGGGTCGGCATTAAATTCTATAACAAGACTAACGGCGTTCTGGGTGCCTTTTATGGGATAGGCCAATTTGATATTGCCTAAATTTTTAGTTAAAGTTATTTCTCCTTCGTATTTTTTGACTAAGTCGGTTATTTTTCCCTCTACTCCGGCGAGCTCCCCTTCAGTATATCGCGCTGGAATAATACATAACAGCTCGTAATGTTTCATAATCAATTTTTTACGACAAAATTAAAATTTCAAAAGTTAAATTAAGAGGCTAGACCCGCCACATAGTAACTTTCGTCACAAAATTTCCAGATTTTGAGGAAATTTTGTTATAAATTTTTGAGTCAATATGGTTATATTGGCAAGAAAATTTAGGACAAAATTTACCAAAAGATGAAAATTGCAGTAGAAAGGTTACTATGTGGCGGGTCTATACCCCTTTGAATCTTTTTTTACTCTAACATAAGGAGAAAAATATGGCAAATATGGCAAAGCTATAGAGACAGTTATAAGATTGCAAAAATTTACAACTTGAATCTTGCCCCCAAATACAGCCCATTGACACAAACCCCAAGATATGGTATATTGAATAATCCCGAATATAAGGGATTTTGTTTTAACAGAGCCTAAAATTAAGGACGGAGGACAAAGAAAAAACAATATGAACTTTAAAAACAAGCTTTCTTCAGTAGCCCATTTTGCCGTAATTTTCGCGATAATGGCTGACCTAGTTCTACCCAAGACAACTTCCGCGGAGACTTCTTTTATCCCGTCAAATGATCTTTTACAAATTAATCTACCGACTATTGAAAAACCCTTTGTTGCCGGCACCTTACCAAAAACTGAATATATTACCGGCCGAAGGACTATTCGTGTTGTCGTAACGGCCTACTCCAGCACGCCCGACCAAACCGATGACACTCCGTTTATTACCGCTTCCGGATCAACCGTGCATCCCGGCACTCTTGCCACGAACTTTCTCCGCTTTGGAACAAAAGTCCGTTTTCCCGATTACGATAAAAATAAGATCTTTATTGTGGAAGACCGAATGAATCAAAGATATAGCCAAAGAGCTGATATTTGGATGGAAACAAGAGACGAGGCAAAACAATTTGGAATCAAAACATTAAAAATGGAAATATTCTAAAAATAGATATAAAAAGGGGACACCTTCAATGATGTCTCTTTTTTATAACATACGCTGATATGCGATGTTTCACACATTCCATGGTAAGCGTAGTCAATCAACGAACCGGGATTAAAATCATCTTGAAGGAATTGGGGATGGTCGGAAAAAATGACAGAAAAATTGTTGAGGCTATGAAATCGTTAGAAAAGCTTATCGCAAATATGGATAAGTGTGTGGAAAATATTGAGGAGTTGGCTTTGGATAAAAACAATATCACTAATGAAGAAAAACTTATCCAATCTCTTCCCGGATTTGCCACTCGTCTGTCCGCGATAGTTTCTGTTGAAACCGGAGACTTTTTTCGCTTCCCAACCGCTACCCGGTTCAAAGCCTATGTCGGTATTGATCCCGGAGTTATTCAATCCGGAAAAAGCCTCAAGACCGGCAGGATTACCAAACGAGGCAATGCCCATCTGCGAACTGCTTTTTACCTGGCCGCTCAAGTGGCCAGATGCCATGATCCGGAATTGAAAGCTTTTTATCAAAAGAAAAAATCAGAAGGAAAACCAACTAGAGTAGCTATTATCGCTATAGCTGGAAAACTTTGCGAAAGAGTTTTTGCGGTAGTCAAAAGGGGAAAGCCTTACGAGATCAGACAAATACAATCACAGGTCGCTTTGGCTTGACTTTGATATAGAAGGTTAGATGATGTTTTGTAAATTTTCTATCAACCTTCTTAATAGTTGATTTGCAGTATCGATTTCTTCTTTTGTAGTCCTGAGAAAATCACCTTGAGCAGTCCCAGCAGATACGGCATCCCTCCATTCTTGCCTTCTTTGTCTGAATTTCTCATAAAAAATCTGTTTCTGTTTTGATTGAAATGTCTGTTACTCCACATTCTAGGATTGCATAATCCATACTATCGAAAAAGCCCTGCCACCAATTACTGCGGACTTTATAATTGCCCGAACCGCTAATCATGCGTTCAGGAATTTCATCGGAGTAATCTTCGAGCAGGGCTGTGAGATGCCGTATCTGCTCTCTGATTTTCTCAGGTCTATTTTCTCTTGGTTCTGGTGTTTCCATGTTATTTGCTTAAAAAAAATTTACAAAATGGCATATAACGTCCGCGCCTGATCCGAAGTTTTTCGAGAAAATCCCGAAGGGTTTTCGAGAAAAATTTTGGATAGGCGCTGTTAGACGAAGTCGCGAGCTTTCGAGCGACGAGGCTAACAGCGACGCTAGGCGCGGACGTTAGTCAAAATGCGGAGTTTGCTTTCGGAGCGAAGCGGAGAAAGCGAATTACGCAAGCGAAGCGATTTTGACTAACGTTACGAGTATCCGAAGTTTTTCTGTAGCGGAGCGGAAGAAAAATTTGGGTGAAGGCTTTTGTAAAAAGCCGTAACCGGATACTCGTTGTTAGCTGATGTATTCCTTTTCTTTTTTCCGACAGCAGTCGGAATTGTTTTAAAAAATTTTAAAATTTCTTTTTCCGTTTTGGATTTTGGGCAGAGGGGTCAGGGGTGAATGCCCAAAATCCAAAACTCCTTATTCTTTTCTTTTCAAACAAACAGTCAAAAAGGAAGGGGCTTAAGGGGAGGGAATTTTTGACTGTTTGTTTTCTTTTGCCAACCTACTCATTTTTATTTTTGGGGCTATCCCTAATTCAAAACATTTTCTTGCCCACGATTCAATTTTTTGTTTTAGAATTATGGAATTAATTTCTGATATTTTATTGGGTATTTTTTTATTTTGTATAACTAGCCAAATGCAATAATTTTTAAAATTAGCGTCTATCTTTTTTATATTTGCCTTCTTGTTTATTAGTTCAAGTGTATTATTGGCTTGATCGCAAACATAGCCTAATTTTTGGGCAGTTCCAAATTTGACTGCGTAAACAGTTTCGTCTTTTTTTGAATCCCAAGCCTCAATTAGGGTTCCAGCTTTAACTTTAATGATTGAAAAATTTTTATCGGCATCTGTGTACCCGTGTTTTTTCAGATTTTTATTAAAATCGCCTTCCGTCGTGGTTACTTCTAACAAATCGCTTTCTACTTCTTCCAGGTCAACACTGTCTATGTAGTCATTTAGTTGATCCATATAATCTTCATTGAACTTCATCCATTTTCCTTGAGTCAGAAGTATATTTTGATCATCGATTATATAGTCAATTGACTCTTTCACTGTTTTTGAAAAAGGCTTTGCGTCTTCTTTTGCAATATGTACCCTGATATTTAGGACTTGCTCTTTAGGCACAGAGTGCGTTGAAATAAAAGAGTTTAATTTTTCAATTGAAAGCTCTTCAAATTCTTCTGAAACATGATTATCTAAAGAAAATTTATATTTTTCTTGCCCTGAGAAAATAAAATCAATTCCTATAAGTTCGTGGCTGCTAGAAGTAAAATCAGTACTATCTTTTGAGGCAATGATTTCTTCTACTAATTTATTTTCGTACCCCTCTGTTATGGGGGAGGTATCAAGGATGACGGTTCTTGGCAGTTTAAATAATTCGGGAGAATCGTAAACTTTGATTAGTGATTCTAAAAATTCTGGCAGTGCCTCTTTCTCAATCAATGGATTCAATAGAGCGGAAGAGCCAAATTTTCCTGACTTACCAAAAATCAATATAGAATCTTTAGAAATAGACGATTGTACATAATCGATAGATTCTCCGCTTTCAATATCCAGTTGGCTATTTTTTGTATAACTTTTTATTTCCTTTTTCTTTCTTCCCGCAAATTTTTTTGACGATTTTTGTCTAATATCTTTTTGATTCGCAATCCTTTTGGCAATATGAATTCCAAAATCATGGTCGCAGAATTGCCTCAAATAAAAATGCGATTTTCCGTAGCTTAATGCAAAACAATATTTTTCATTTTCCCAGAGATAGGCACAAAAAAATATTTTATTTTCGGGCTTATCCTCGGTGAAGAAATCTTTGTATGTTGACACCCATGGAATTTGAATCGGATCAATATCTTTAGAAAAATAGAAATTAGCTTTCCAACCATTTTGTTCGGTGGAGTTAATATTTTCAAGCCCCAATAATTCAAATTTAACTTTTAAATCTGCGACTTTATCCTTTGGAATTTTGAATATATTGAGTTTCATATTTTTAATTTAAAGCTAGAATCTCCCAATCCGTTTCATTTTCATAAACATAATTATCCCTTTTGTTTATTTTCCAGTTTGGATATTTTTCAATTACTATTCCGCCGATTATTTCAAAATTGTATTTTGATTGATTTTTCTTAATCCACTTTTGAAGAGCGTTGTTTTTATCCGCAGTTTCTTTGCTTTTTGCTGTAATATCATTCTTTGGATCTAGCAAAAAGATTTTATCTTTTGTTTTGACTATAAAATCTGGATAGAAAAGTCTACTTTTCTTCTCTTGCGTGTCAAAATATTCAATAGCAAAGGTATTTCTTCCGCTATCGTCTTGTTTGTGCCACCAAATAATATTTTTTTGCGATTCTAAAAACTTAATAAATTTTTCTTCATTTTCTTTTCCTAAATATTGTTTGCGATTATAAAATTCTTCATAAACATTTTTTGCTATTCCGTCTATTTTTTCAAAATCTTCGGTAAAACTCGCTTCTTTTTCTGGCAATTCCAGATCAAAGATGTCTTTTTCCTCTTTTTCTCTAATTTCTATTTCGTATTTTTTTCTAAATTCCTTCAGGGCTTTGCTTATTGCGATTTTTAGTTCGCTGGATTCTTTTAGTAGTTCGTTAACCACTATCGGATAATAAACTGCTCTATCCAGCCCTAATCTTGTATTAAACCAAACATTAACTGCCGACTTTAGTTGCCCCCACGATCTGGAGGGATTATATTTTGCCTCTTCGTCTCCTTGCTTTTTTAATTCCTCAAAACAAAGTAGATTATAAAGTCTTTCTACATCTAATTGTGAAAAGTGATAATCAAAATTTTTGCCCTTTTCTTTGATTTCATGGACAAAATTATCAAAACTTTCAATCTCTGCGTTGACGACAATTTGATTATTTACACTTGTTGTTGAAAGGTCAAAATGTGATTTTATAGACTTGGCATTTTCTGTAACGAATTGTAATTTCGTACTAAATACCTCATCCATTGTTTGCAAGAAAAATTTTTGCCAAAGTGGTGGTGGTGTTAGCGTGTTAAAATCTGTTCTTTGGTGATAGGTTGTTTCAAGCGCAATTCTTTCAATGTTTTTTTTGAGTTTTGTGTAATAAATCGGGGGCTTATTTTCATTTTCCACCTCCTTAATATCTCTAATGTGGCTTTTGTTATAGTTGGTATAAATATATGCTTTGTTTAGCTCTTCTTTCTCGTAGTGATGAGCCTCTGGCATTCTTTTGATTCTGCCTATAATTTGAGTATGAAATGTTGGGCTGGTAATCTCTCTAAACATCACAAGAATTTCGGCTCTTGGACAATCCCACCCAGTTGCGGGAGCAACCTTGAAAATCATAAAATTTATTTTGTCATTGTTGTCGGTGATGTATTTTAATTTATCTTCATCTTTGTTTCCAGATAGCCAAACTGCGATCTCGTTTTCTTTAACGCCTTTTTGTTTTAGATACGACAAAACAAGATCTTTTAAATTTGTCTGCACCTCCTCTTTTTCTTTGTAATCGCTTGGCAACTGAATTAGAACAAGCGGATTGATATCAAGTCCTAATTCTTTATAGTATTTTTTCAATTCTTGCCTTTTGTTGTAAGCAAGCTCAAGCATTATCTCATCTTCGGAAAGTTGCTTATTTCCCAGTTTTTTAATATCTTCTTCTGTTTGGATAATAATTTTTTCTTTAATCAATCCGCTTGCGATAACGTCACTTTCTAGAGCCTCAACAAATCCTGCTTTTTTTTGTGATACATCACTAATATTTGGTAGGTCTTTTGGGGTAGCCGTGACTTTTAGAATAATTCTTGGATCAATAAGATCAACTACTTCGTTAGCAAGGTGAGTATCGGTTTCGGTGTGGGCTTCGTCAATAATTAAAACAATATCTCGCTCGCTCCTTGTCTTTTTTATAAAATCATCAAAAACTGCGTCACCGCCATAGCCCACGCCTCCACTTTTTCTTAATTTTTTAGATTCTTTGTCAGTTCCTTTAATTTTTGACCAATTGATAAAAAAAATATTATTTTTGTAGAGTTTACCCTCGCTCAAATTGTTTACATCCTTCAAATTCATTATCAGTACCCTCATTGAAATACTGATAAAGCTTATTTTTAGACTGCATATAGGATTCATCACCGCCAAAAGAAACCCAGATATAAGCTTTATCCTCGTGGAATTGATAATTATCATCAAGACAACGCAAAAACTCCGCCATCATGATTGTCTTTCCTGCACCCGTAGGTGCCTTAAAAACTAAGGGGATTCTATATTTGCCAGTCTTCCATAATTCTAAAAAGGCACTAGTGTTGCGTTAGGCAACATTTCGCTCCTTAAAATTTAGCTAATAATAAAGAAAAATTGGCCATTTTAGGTTGCGCACGATTTCAATTCTGATAAGATGATTTTGTTAATATTTTAACAAAAT
>Ga0208373_1004239_pt1 | contig 13204 bp, 11 predicted proteins | sample RifOxyC2_FD_184036 | JGI IMG/M metagenome (GOLD analysis project Ga0208373, IMG submission 184036) | Soil microbial communities from Rifle, Colorado - Rifle Oxygen_injection C2 (SPAdes) | ecosystem: Environmental > Terrestrial > Deep subsurface > Rock core/Sediment | place: Rifle, Colorado...
TAATCATTATACTCGCCCGGAAGTGTTGGTTTGGAAGGGTAAAAAATATCGTGTACCCAAGGTGTTGCTAGAAGGACATCATAAAAATATAGCTTCTTGGCGGGCTAAAACCTCAAGAAAGGCTAGAGCATAGAGTTAGGGTAGTCTTTAGTTTTAGGGGCTTGACAAACCCCCTCTAGGGGGTTACACTTAGTCTGCTTAATAATTAAGCTTTTTAAAACCAGCCAAACTATTCTCTGACATTTATCCGCCAATTGGTGGACTATAGGAGTAGAGAAAACAGTGGTACTTGTAAAGTGACGAGTATCTCTGTTTTTTCTGCGCCAAAACGCAGAAAAAAACCCCAGTAGTAGATTCTGCTCAAGCAGAAACACTACGGGGTACAATTTGCACATTAACAAAGTGATAGGAAAAGCCAGATTGTCAATTATTTGTTCACGCGGTCCAATCGCGTGGGCACCTGGATCTCCGCTTTGCGGAGCCACCCACCAGGTTAAACAAGTGGTGGATTGAAGAGCTACTTCAAATTCTACTGAGAGTTTGATCCTGGCTCAGGATGAACGCTGGCGGCGTGTCTTAGGCATGCAAGTCGAACGGATATAAATTTGAGATTACATCAAGAGTTTATATTAGTGGCAAACGGGTGCGTAACACCCTGGTAACCTACCCCGAAGTTCGGAATAATTCACCGAAAGGTGAACTAATACCGGATGTAGTCCGTCCGCCTCAGGCGGACGGAAAAAAGCTTTACGGCGCTTTGGGAGGGGCCTAGGTTCCATCAGCTTGTTGGTGAGGTAACGGCTCACCAAGGCTACGACGGATAGGGGGCGTGAGAGCGCGACCCCCCTCACTGGGACTGCGACACTGCCCAGACTCCTACGGGAGGCTGCAGTCAAGAATCTTCCCCAATGGACGAAAGTCTGAGGGAGCGACGCCGCGTGTAGGAAGAAGCCCTTCGGGGTGTAAACTACTTTTCTATAGGACGAACAATGACGGTACTATAGGAATAAGGGGCTGCTAACTCTGTGCCAGCAGCAGCGGTAATACAGAGACCCCGAGCGTTATCCGGATTTATTGGGCGTAAAGAGTCTGTAGGCGTCTTGTTAAGTCCTTGGTTAAATCCCACCGCTCAACGGTGGACCAGCCAGGGAAACTAGCAGGATTGAGGTTGGGAGAGGTAAGCGGAATTGCCGGTGTAGTAGTAAAATGCGTTAATATCGGCAAGAACACCAAAGGCGAAGGCAGCTTACTAGAACAAACCTGACGCTGAGAGACGAAAGCGTGGGGAGCGAATGGGATTAGATACCCCAGTAGTCCACGCCGTAAACGATGGATGCTAGGCTTTGGCAGTATCGACCCTGCCAGAGTCGTTCAAACAAGTTAACACCTTAAGCATCCCGCCTGGGGAGTACGGCCGCAAGGCTAAAACTCAAAGGAATTGACGGGAACCCGCACAAGCGGTGGAGCATGTGGTTCAATTCGACAATAAGCGAAGAACCTTACCAAGGCTTGACATGTTAGCGTTCTATTTCCGGGAAACCGGAGAAATCCGCAAGGAGGCTAACACAGGTGCTGCATGGCTGTCGTCAGCTCGTGTCGTGAGATGTTGGGTTAAGTCCTCTAACGAGCGCAACCCCTATGTTGTGTTAACACGTTCACAACAAACTGCCCCGGTTAACGGGGAGGAAGGTGGGGATGACGTCAAGTCAGCATGGCCCTTATGCCTTGGGCTACACACGTGCTACAATGGGGTGCAACAAAGAGTCGCTAAATCGCGAGATGGAGCTAATCTCATCAAACCACCCCCCAGTTCGGATTGCAGGCTGCAACTCGCCTGCATGAAGCCGGAATCGCTAGTAAACGCGCGTCAGCCATAGTGCGTTGAATACGTTCTCGGGTTTTGTACACACCGCCCGTCACGCCAAGAGAGTCGATAATACCCGAAGGCGCTTGAAGCGTCCGAAGGTAGGATCGATGATAGGGGCGAAGTCGTAACAAGGCAGCCGTAGCGGAAGCTGTGGCTGGATCACCTCCTTTCTAGGGAGTAAAAACCTTAGGGTGATGCACTCTACCAAAAGAGTAATTCTTGCGATGTATGTGCATTACTATTTTAAAGTCGAGTTTCGAGTTTTCGAAACGCTGGTCTTTTCCCCTCACTTTGTTAGTGCGCAATATAAAAGCCTCCCTTTTGGGGAGGTATTTTTTACCCCTGCCTGCCGGTAGGCAGGACTTGATTTAGCTGCTAATATTTGCTACGCTACGATGGTAAAAATTATATAAGGGCGGCTAGCTCAGCCTGGTTAGAGCATCTCACTGATAATGAGAAGGTCGATGGTTCGAATCCATCGCCGCCCACCAGACTAAATCACCTATCTTGAGGTGATTTTATTTTTATTAATCTGGTATTTGGTTGTTTGGTGTTAACAAAGTTTAGTACTAGTTTGGGTTTAAATTTTTTAGGAAGTTTCTCTGCCCATTCTATAGCCACCACCGTGTCTGCTTGATTTAAAAAATCGCCTAGGCCAATGGCCGTAAGTTCAATTCCTGGAATTCTATAACAGTCCACATGCACAAAATTTTTTATCGTCTTATGTTTAGCTTTGTAATTTTTCATTAGTACAAAAGTTGGGCTGGTTATTACATCTTTTACACCTAAGCCTTTGGCTAATCCTTTGACAAAGGTTGTTTTACCACTGCCTAAATTACCCACTAAGGCTATGACTTCGTTGCCATTAAGCTGTTTGGCTAATTTAATGCCTAACAATTTAGTCTGTGCGGCACTTTTAGAAATAAATTTTTGTCCTTTCATAATTAAATTACCAAAGTTCCCAATTAGACCTCGCTTGTATCCGGCGCCAATTATTTTGATATGGTTTCAAAGCGTGTCCATTAGCTTCAATGCCTCCAGCCAGGGCGATCATGGCGGCATTATCACCGGTGAATTCTTTATCAGGAAATAGATCTTGTTTGGGCCATAAATTGCCGTCTTAGTTCTTTGTTGGCAGATACGCCGCCGGCCACAATGATGGTTTTGGCTTTTGCGGCCGCGGCGGCTTTGAGGGTTTTAGCCACCAAAACGTCACAAGCTGCCGCTTGGAACGAAGCGCAGACATTAGCCGCTAGTTCCTGGCCACTAGTTTTTGGTTTTTTCTTGGCCTTCTCAAAGGCATATAGTACCGCGGTCTTAAGACCGGCAAAACTGAAATCATAATTAGTTTTATTCAGCATAGGTCTTGGGAATTCAAAAGCAGCCGGGTTACCATTTTTTGCCAATTTAGCCACTTCCGGCCCGCCCGGGTAGGGCAGTTTTAAAAGTTTGGCTACTTTATCAAACGCTTCACCCGCCGCGTCGTCCAGGGTGCGACCAAGCAATTTTTGCTGACCAAGTGATTTCATAAGATAAAGTTCCGTATGCCCGCCCGAAACCACTAACGCTACCGCTGGCCAGGTTGTTTTGTGATTAGCCAGTGGCCAGGAACTAGTGGCTAGGAATGGGCTGACCAAATGCCCGGCAATATGATTAACAGGAATTAATGGTTTATGCCAGATAAGTGCTAAAGTTTTAGCTGTTTCCACGCCGACTTGCAAGGCAGTAATAAGACCTGGTCCGCCAGTTACAGCAATCAAATCAATTTTACTAGGAGTAATTCTCGCTTGCTTTAAAGCCTGGTGCAGTAAGGGAATAATAACTTCCGTATGCCGGCGGGCGGCGAGTTCCGGCACCACCCCGCCCCAAGGTGCGTGCAGTTTCACTTGCGAGGAAATTAAATGAGACTTGAGTTTGATTTTCTTGGGAGAAAATTCAAGCACGGCCAGAGATGTTTCGTCGCAGGAGGTTTCAATGCCAAGGATGTTCATAACGAGGCTAAGTATAGCCTTACCTGATGCTATTGACAAAATGCCCAATATGCGCTAGACTAGCCAGTTACTGTACTGGAACGCATATTAACAATTCACACCCCGAAATAACGGGGAAATCATACACAAATCAAAGAAAGGATGGCACCGATGACAACGTCGACTCCATCAACACAAACCGACCTTGGCATTACCGAAGGTCACATTGGTAAGATCAACGAGCTTAACGGAGCAGTTCTCAGAAAACGTGGTGGAAATTTTCACCCCTCTGATGTTCAGCTCATGCTTGAGCGTAGTGGTTCAGTTTTGCAGGACAGGTTTTTCAGCCTTGTTGAAGAACTGGTCATAGCAACTACCAACGTCATCATACGCACGGTGAAAGTCAATCGCAGTCGTTCTCCCAAGGAGATGGTCGTGGCCCTGAACCGGGCCAAGTACACGGATAACTCCGTGGTCAAAATCATCCCACGAGGAGAAGTCGACGAGGTAACAGTCGAGTTCTTTAAACTCGGTAAGTACGTGAGCGACGATGACCTGGCGCGTGAATACGAGAAACGCGGGCTCACTCCCGATCCGTACGCCCAAGCGGCCGTCAACGAAGCTGACCCAGTATTCGCCGATGAGCACCCGAACGGTACTCACTGGAAAGACGAAGACGGTAACTGGTGTTATGTCGCCTTCCACCGGCGCGTCGGCAAGCGCGTCGTGGGCGTGTACCGCAACAGCCGCGGCTGGGATGATAGCTGGTGGTTCGGTGGTGTTCGCAAGTAACTTGGGCACTTGGAATTTTTGCCCTGGGGCCGGTACCTTGGACCCTTGGTCCGCTCAAAATAACCCTCGCAGAAGATATTCTTTCTGCGAGGGGTTTTTAATTTCTGCTATACTCTACCTAGATACTTCTGGCCTGCGGTTACGGCTGCGGGCAACGTATCTCGCAATACTAGATTGCCGGAGTACTGTAGGCTAGGCGCTTTCAGTAGCGTGCCGTCTAGTACTCTTCAAACTGAAGATACTTGGTGCCGGGTACTGGCTGGGTATATCCCCACACATAAAATACAGCCCTGAGAGTACTCTAAGGGCAGTGGCGCAGAAGGTACCTTGCACAATATTGCCTTCAACCGGAACGACGACAAGCGCAACGTGAACGTGAACCGCAACAACAACGACTGGAATGATAACTGGTGGTTCGGTGGTGTTCGCAAGTCTCTTCAGGCTCCCCCTGCTCTGGGGGGAGTTTCTTTTTGTAGCTGCTTGCTCCAGCCGCCGAGCATTTTGCCCGCTTCGCCGAGTGGCTGGCTGAGTGCGCCGAATTTCTGGTTATCCAGAGCTTTGAGTTCCCAGGCAATTTGTACAAAGTACTTGAGGAGGTCAAGCTTCAGGCTCGCACGCTCTACTACAGCGGCTTTTTGTTCCCTGCCTGAGTACGTCGCTGCGAGTGTGAGCTCTATGAGTTCTATGAACAGCTGATTCACCTTTTCGCCCAGGGAATAGCGCGTGAGGCGGGGAATGTGCGACAAAAAGCTGTGCCAAAGTTTATACGCCGAGGTTAGCTTCTGGAGCAGCGGCAGCGGGGTTGCTTGAAAACGCTGCGGGGGGGGGTATTATATGGCTCGTGGTTACCAGGATTCAATTCGGACATCCATACCAGTATATCATTTCTTTGGAAAATCTTTTGGCAGCCTGGCAAGAGTTCGTGCGCGGCAAGCGGCAGCGCCAGGACGTGCAAGAGTTTGTGTTTAGGTTTATGGATAATATCCTGTTACTTCACCGTGACCTAGCTGCTAAAACTTACCGCCACTCAGTCTATGAGGCGTTTAACATCTCCGACCCCAAACCCCGGAATATCCACAAGGCAGCTGTGCGGGATAGGTTGATTCACCACGCGCTGTATAGGGTGTTGTATCCATTTTTCGATAGAACGTTCATAGCTGATTCGTACTCGTGTCGTGTAAATAAGGGAACGCATAGGGCACTTAACAGGTTTCGTGAGTTCTCGTACCAAGTTTCCCGCAACCATACCAGGACTTGTTGGGTATTGAAGTGTGACATACGCAAGTTCTTTGCCTCGATTGACCAGACAGTGCTTATGAAGATTGTTCGTGAGTACATTCCAGACCAGGATATTTTGTGGTTACTCTCAGAAATCGTGGGGAGTTTTTATTCCACGCGTTTGGGTGTTGGTCTGCCACTCGGCAACCTCACCTCGCAACTGTTGGTGAATGTGTATATGAATAGGTTTGACCAGTTTATGAAACACAAACTTAAAGCAAAATACTATATACGCTACGCCGATGATTTTGTAATTTTGTCGCATGATAGATTGTGGCTTGAAAGCATCTTACCTATACTTGAAGGTTTTTTGTTAGACAGATTAAGCCTTAGGCTGCACTCAAATAAAATATCAATCAGCACTATGGCCTCGGGTGTGGATTTCTTAGGTTGGGTTCATTTTCCCACGCACCGTGTCCTGCGCACTGCTACCAAGCGGAGAATGTTCAAACGGCTTTGTGAGCAATCAAGTAGCCAAGCCAAGCAATCTTACTTAGGATTACTGAGTCACGGCAACACTTACCACCTACAGCAGAAGGTCGTAGACTCTTGACAATTTAGTTACACTATGCTATGTTTAGTCGTTATATATTATACATATGAGAACCATCAAAGTCAGTTCAACTATCATCGCCATATTGATTTTTGTGAGCTGGTTGCCCCAGGCAGTTTCGGCTCAGCTTATCATTGATCGGATTACAGTTAAAACTAAAACCAATGATAAAGGTGGCGTTATTGGTATGCAAATAAGTTTTTATACCAGCCTGCCAACCACTAGCCGGATTGATTACGGCACCACCACTGATTACGGATTTTTTAACGGCTCTTCAATTTATAATACTTACCATGAGGTTGTTTTAGTAAATTTGAAGAGCGATACAACCTATCATTACCGCATTACTGTAACTACCAGTCAGGCTGAACAAACTTCTACCTTGGACTATACTTTTAAAACCGGCAAGGTGGTTCAGCCAGCGGGTAACCAAGTGGCCATTACCGATGTTAACGTTACGCCGGCCGGTAACCAAGTGGCCATTACCGATGTTAACGTTACCAATGTTGGTGGCACTTACTTTGTGGTTACTTGGAAAACTACCGGGCAATACAATGGTGAAATTCGCTATAACACCGTGGAAAATTTTGTTAAGCCAGCGAAAGTTAAAGCCGTACGCTCAGGCAATCAGTATGAAGTGGTGGTGGGTAAGTTAAAACTGAACACCAAGTATTACTGGCAAGCCTATGTTTCTGACAAAGATGGTAATACCGGCACCAGCTCAGTTCAAACTATAACTACAGCTGTATCTAGTGATATCAAAGTACCGTTGGTTATAAGCGAAATCTCGCCCGCCAGCCAAGCTGATCTCCGTTTAACCGATACTACCGCTGTAGTGCGCTGGCGGACCAATCTGCCAGCCAAGGCTGATGTAAGCCTCAAGGCGACCGAGCGTCGGGTTAAGGGCGGCGGTAAAATTAAAGAAGGGCTTTATGCGACCGAACACGAAGTTATCTATATAAATTTGATTCCTAACAAATCTTACGTCTTTACCATTGCCGCTCGCGATATTCACGGCAAGAAAGTCAGTACTGGCCAGTTTGGTTTTATTACCAAAGCCACCCACCCAGCGCCTCAAGTAGCTGGTTCCTCAACCAGTTGCTATCGGGCCGGCTGGACTTACCAGCAATGCCGTAATTTAACCGCCGAGCGCGCTAAAGCCCTGGAGTTAAAGCAGAACCTGAATAAGAAATTCAATAATCGCGTGCCAGCCTCAGCTTTGCGGAACTGGTACACGCTGGTAAATGCCTATACTTACGGCGGTTACCCGTTGGAGGCGATCGTGGCGGCGGTAAAGCATGGCGGTAAAACCGTGCACCCGACAATTGGATTTTTTTCCTGGCAGAATAGCAAGGATTATAAGGATTACATCAAGAAGTAATTCTGGTTCTGGGAGTGCTCTTTAACAAGCATTTACAGTTCACCAGTGGGCAGCAATCTGCTTGGTGGTGAACTGTAAATTTCAAAACAAATTAAAGGTAAAAAAATGAAACTATCATCAAAGAAAGGGGAGAGCCTATTCTTCCTTTCCTTATGGTCATTTATAATAGTAACCATAGCACTTCTGGTAATAGCTGGTTTGGTGGACACCCATCAGTTACAAAGGAATGAATTTATAGATAATATTGCTTACTATTGGTTTTACATCGCCCTGGCATGTTGTTTGGGAGCAGTAGTTGGCCTGATTAATTATCAAAAAAAACATAAGTAACAAAGTTGAACAAAGGCCAGTAGTAATTTAATTACTGGCCTTTGTTTTTATTATAAAAATACCTTTATTCAGCTGTTCTTTCTCCCAGCGTAGCTTTGAGCGTATATTCAGTACCGCTACGTAAAACTTTAAGCGTTATCTGCACATCCGGGTCATATTTGGAAATGGCGGTAGACAAAGAGTTCATAGCCGAGAGTTTTTGGCCATTCACTTCCAAAATCACATCGCCTGGTTTTATACCAGCAGCTTCAGCTGGTCCGTCTGGAATAATAGTTGGTTCGCCCGAGGGGATTTCTTTTAAAACATAAGCGCCTTCTTGCACCGGCAGTTTGTTGGCAAAAGACAGGTAGCGATTAAGCATAATATAGCGAACGCCCAAGAAAGTACGTTTGATTTCGCCGTATTTTTTAAATTTAGCCAAAGCGTCTTTAGCCAGATTGATAGGCAGAGCAAATCCCAAAGCCTCGCCCGAGCGATAAATGGCCGTGTTAATGCCAATTACCTCACCATTTAGATTTACCAAAGGACCGCCGCTATTTCCCGGGGCCGCTATTTCCCGGGTTAATAGAAGCATCGGTTTGAATAGCGCCTTCAATTGTTTCAGTAATATTTGAGCCTGAGGCAGTGATAGTGCGCCCGACGCCGGAGATAATACCGCGGGTCACTGAATTTTTAAATTCAGTCAGGACATTACCAATAGCAATAACAGATTGGGCTATTCGTATCTTATCCGAATCCCCGAGCTTGGCTGGCTTAAAACCCGTGCCTTCTATTTTCATGATGGCGATATCAAATAACGGATCGCGCGCCAACACCGACCCAACATATTCTTTGTTAGTATTGGTAATAACTGTATAGTTAACGTTTTTTTCCAAGACCACATGCTTGTTGGTAATAATATAGCCATCCGATGAGATGAAAAAGCCAGTGCCACCCCCAGTTTCTTGTAGGCTTACTTCCCCGAGGTCATTAGAAACTTTTTCCGTAATTAAAATACTGACAACCGACGGTAAAAGATTTTCATACGTTTTAATTACTGCTTCCTCTTCACTAACAACGGGCTGGGTCGCGGCAATTTTATAAGTTGGCCGGGCCAGTTCTTCCAAATCAATCGGCCCTGGTATTGTCGGCAAATAGGACCACTGTGCTATAGAAATTGCTGGTAGAGCGATAAGGACAGTTAGAATAAGCCAAAAGTATTTTTTCATAATTCAAATCAGTTAATGATAGCCATATCATTATACGAGCCACGTCAGCCTTTTTCAAGACCAGCCCTAAATTACAAATTAAACAATCATTGGCAAGTTAGCCAGTTCTACTTTTTTGCCAGTAATAATGCTTTCAATACGGTAGGCGCCGTGAGTTGGCGCTTCAATAAAGCCGTTCCAGGCCAGGCGCGCTAAACCACCTGAGTTTACCCAGTCAAATAACCATTCGTTGGTGTAACGCGGGTCATTTTGGGTGACGCCGCCGTTCACGGTTTTAAGCCAAATCCGGTTGAATTCCTCTTGGCTGCCGATTGGAGGCGCCATGATGATAGGTAACCCGAGGCCGGTATAAAAGGAAAGCTCTGATGGTTTAGTCCAAAGAATGTCGGTGGTGTGAAGTAGTTCACTAAATTTTTTAAAATATTCAGTCCGGCTGGCCGCGTGGCAAATATTAATAGTCTTGCCCAAATGTCGGTTTAGTTTTAGATTGCGAATAGTTTCCTGATAATAGGGTACAGCCTCATCGTGAGTACCTGTAACCAAATTAAGTCTTATTTTGCCTTGTCTGATTTTTTCTTGCAGACTGGTAATAATTTGTCGGCCAATAGTTTTTTGCGCCCCCGCCCCGCCCACGGCGAAAGTTAAAGTTAAAAGATGTTTATGATCAAGCTTTTGCCAACCCTTACCTAAATAAGAGGCCAGATTGCGATCGTATTTTTTCCGGAATATATTCTTAGGATCAAGGTTTTGTAATCTTCTTGAAAGATCACGTTTTATAACTTGCCCGCCAGGCCCACCGATAAGCTCTTTAGGTAAAGGAAATCCGGTCAAGTAAATATTTTCTGGTTTAACCCCGTAAAGTTTTAATCGTTCTGCCACCCGGCCATTAGGGGCAAAATATTTTATCCGGCTGATAGCTGGATTTATGGGTGCCCAAGCTCGTGAGCAATCAGCGTCGCAAATTACACAATAAATATCACCCGGGTAATCATATTCCTCGGCCGCAAACGCTGCCTGGAAATAAGTAGCAATCAAAGGCAAGGGTCGCCGGGCACAGTAATCTATTAAATGTTTGCCCAGGCCTTTGCGAATCAGATAATAGGTTTGCCTGACTTGCATGGTTGGCCGAGAAAGGTCTCGGCGTGGGTAAAATAGGTCTATCTGCTGCAAACGATCCATCACCTCAAACACCACTTCACCTACTAAGGGAGCTGATTTGAATCGGGAAACTGTTTCGTAGAGCTTTCTCAGTTTTTTCCAGTTATCGCGCTCGTGCTTAGGAATCCCCGGGTACTTGTTAGCTATTAACACTTGGCCGCCATAAGCCAGGTCATTCAAAGCATAAGCGGCGCGCTCGTGCCCATAACCCATGTCCACCGCCACTATCCAAGCTTTGGAATTTTTAGATTTTTTTGCCATGCATTAATTATTTAAGCAAGCTTTGGCTTTAAACAGATCCGTGACCGTTGGTACATCTCCGGCCTTAATAGCTGCCGCCCTCACTTGTCCAACTGCATTTACTAGGCAGTCCTCCAGCTCAGGCGTAATGGTAGTAGGCAGGGAATTAGGGTCAATGCCGGCCTTTTGCAGGAAGAATTTTTGCGCTGGGCTCAAGTTGTATTGTGTAGTGCCGGTTGTGGCCGGCTCATTGGTAGCAGATGTTGGGGCAGTTGGAGTCGGTTTTAATAATTCTTTTAAGCCCAAAGGATCAGCCAGATAAAGATAGGTTATCAAGGCAATAGTCAGGGCTCCAATTATAGCCAGGAGGCCGACTATAATTTTCCATATCTTTTTCACGCTTTAAGTATACTCCAAAATCTCACATAAAGTGAGTATTGCTAAGGCTATTTGGTTAGTCTATATTAAGGACACAGCCAGACTAACTGGTCGTAAAAGAAATACTGGAGGATAAGATGAAAAATCGTTCTTCTCCTTTACACTCATTAAATATGAGTGCAGAAATTCGAGGAATGGATAAAATCTAAGCTAAGAATCAGCAAAAAGATCCGCGGCGCGCCTTTAAAGAATGCCGCGGTTTTTATTTTGGGTAGTAGGGGGTTACTTTAAATAAACCGCTCCGTCGTACGACGGAGCGGTTTATTACTATCTGGATTACAAGTTATGAATTAGTACAGGCTCAAGTTGCGAATTACAGTGGCGGCTATGACTGGCAAGGGGCCCATATTAGGTAGGAGTGTGCCAAATATCTGCAAGCGGTTGCCAACCGCGAAGTCAGTCAGGTTGGCGAAATTCCACCAGTAGTTGAGCACGGCCGTGTCGGTTGCCACATTCACTATATGGTCAGTACCATTCACTGTCACTACTAAGTTGGTGGGTTTGGTAGTGCCAGCTATGGCTTTCAGCACACCATTCCATACTTGAGGCTTGGGTGCTTTTACTGTTATCTCGGTGGCTTGTAAGGTGGCGGTAGCACTGTTGAACATGCCAGTCACACTGACTGGTTCACCGTTCAGGAGGTCGTTAAAATTTATTTCGTTGTTCCCGCGTTTGATTGTGGTGTTGTCTGAGGCTTGCACTGTTATGGGCGCGCGGACTGGGCGCAAGCCGGAGTCGACCAGTATGAAGCGCTTGGCAGCAGTATCAAGCTCAGTGATAGTGCCACGGAAGGTGGTTTTGTTGATTAGTACGGAGTTCCAGTTCCGTATCCAACTAGCGTTCACCGTGGGAGCAGTTTGGCTGGTGTCCAATGTACCCTTAACCGATAGTATATCACCCACGCTCACTGCGGGTTCAGCTGAGCTAGTTTGTGGTAGACGAACGAACTTGGTTTTGGTTGAAGTCTTAATAGACCAAGTGAACACCGTGGATCCCCAGGTGGTGGTGGCGGTGATGGTAGCCGGTAAGGCCGTGTTGCTGACTGCCGGACTGACTGCTGTCACTTTCACGCTGTCCAGTTGTACCTGGCCTTCGTTCCATATCCTCACCTGTTGGCGAGGTAAGGCTAGGGCACTGTTGCTAGTGTTCTTAACGTTGTTGGCAAAGGCTGGTATGGCCAGGGTGGCGGCCAGGGTCAGAATCGCCAAAACTGTGGGGAGTTTGAATATGTTGTGTTGCATAAACTTTAAGGTTAAATAATTAAGTAGGGCGGGAAAGCAAATGTAGCTTGCATTCCTACCTATATAACGTCGGCCGGTACGAGTTGTTACACGCGATTGCTAAAATATGGTGGTTATAGGGTCGCCTAGGTGGTAGTTCACGAAAAATGCATCAGATAGGTCATCCACCAGCGTGTTCCAATCCTCGCCATATATACTACGAGCTAGCTCAGGCGAGGTAACGTGGCGTAAGATTCCGCCCGCTGCCACGGCGTACACTTTAGGGTCGGTGGTCATCTTGACCATACGAACACCCGGGCGGTAAGTAACATTGCCACCGAGGGGTACATTGGCAAGTTCCGCATCAGTGATTGTTATGACGCCAGAAAAATTAGTGTACCAGCTTAAGTATATTTTTTGATTGGGGAAAACATAGCGTTGGCCATCGGCCCCGCAATAATAAACTGCATCGGTGGAGGCTTTAACCAAAGTATTTGACTGGCAAGCTGGTGAGCTGATGCTTAGCAGCTGTTTATCATCATTAATAGTTGGCGCTGTTTGCTTGGTGATTTCAGGATCAAAAGCGCCGGGGTGCGAAGCATTGACTAAGCTCAAATAAGGATTAATAGGAGTGCCATCAGGTGTATGAATTTCAAAGTGCAAATGCGAACCTACATTCTCCGCGTTACCGCTATCACCCACCCAGCCTAGAAGTTGGCCGGCAACCACCCGAGCATTATCCGTGATAGTTGGAGCATAAGCATAAACT
>Ga0208373_1004243_pt1 | contig 13200 bp, 12 predicted proteins | sample RifOxyC2_FD_184036 | JGI IMG/M metagenome (GOLD analysis project Ga0208373, IMG submission 184036) | Soil microbial communities from Rifle, Colorado - Rifle Oxygen_injection C2 (SPAdes) | ecosystem: Environmental > Terrestrial > Deep subsurface > Rock core/Sediment | place: Rifle, Colorado...
AAGATATTTTAGACTATCGATTGATCGAAGGCGTGTTACAAATTATTGATCGCCATCTTAAAAATTATAATTTTTCTCACATTGCCACTCCGATTTTAGAATCGGTTTCACTTTTCGAGCGAGGACTTGGAGTTGCGACCGATGTGGTCAGTAAAGAAATGTTTATTGTGCAATCAAAAAGCGACAGGGAGCAGATTTGCTTGCGGCCAGAACTGACCGCCGGCACCGTGCGCGCTTTTATCGAAGAGCAAGGTTCGCTCGTTTTACCGTGGAAAGTTTTTTCCTACGGGCCAGCGTTTCGTTACGAACGTCCACAGAAAGGCCGTTTACGCCAATTTCACCAAGTCAGTATTGAATCGCTTGGCACGGCAACAGTTTTGTATGATGCATTTTTTATCAGCATGCTTGCCAACCTTTTTGCAGAAAAATTAGAGATAGAAAAATTTGTCATCCATATTAATTTTTTGGGCCAGCCAGAAGATCGAGAAATTTTTAAAACACACCTGTATAAATTTTTAACCGATCACGATGCAATTTTGTGCGACACCTGCAAACAACGCAAAGACACAAATATTTTAAGAATTTTTGATTGCAAAGTGCAGGCATGCAGCGACTTGTACAAACAAGCTCCAAAAATTACCGATTATTTAACACCAGCAAGTAAGATTGAGTGGCAGGCTGTGCAAGATCAACTGTTACAACTTTCGGTAACTTTTGTGCACAATCCCTACCTTGTTCGTGGTTTAGATTATTACAACAAAACAGTGTTTGAATTTGTTGGCTTAGCGCTTGGTGCTCAAAATACTTTTTGTGGTGGTGGTCGCTACGACACGCTTGCGCAACAACTTGGCAGTAAAGAATTGATACCGGCTGTTGGTGCGGCAATTGGGATGGAGCGATTATTGATAGTGCTCGAAGATCAGCAAGAAAAATTTACAACGCCTCGCCCATCGATGGTTTGTGTGGTTCCATGCGCTCCTGAGCAAAATGGCACAGCTTTGTTGATTGCCGATAGCTTGCAAGCATCAGGCGTGTGTGTTGATATTTTATTGGATGCGGCATCGCTTAAAAGTAAATTGCGAAAAGCTGATAAATTACAAGCGACCTACGCGATTGTCATCGGCGAGCAAGAACAGGCAGAAAATTTTGTCATGGTCAAAAATATGATGACCGGCAAAGATGAAAAAGTGTCTCAGGCTGATTTGCAAACTTATTTTGCAAGTTTGGTGAAATAAAAGAATAAAAAAGTTCCGCTTTAAATTTTGTAGATTCAAAGCGGAACTTTTTTTATTAATTTTTCATTTTAAAAATTTCTGTTAGGTTTTTTTCTAGTCGAGATAGAAAGTATCCAAAATCTGGGATACTTAAATTATATGAACCTTTTTGTAATTTTTGTATTTTTGATACGCTCCAACCTAATTTTTCAGCAATATCATCTAATTTTACATTATTTTTTTGAGTGTATTCATGTAAAGTTGCAGAAATAATTTTTTGAATTTGACGGAGATAGATTGCTTCGAATTCAGCTTGTCTGTGGATTTCAGCAATTTCTTTTGGATTAAAATTCTTTTCTAGAAATTTTTCAAAATCATCTTTTTCTATTTTCATAATGATTCCTTTTTATATTTCTTGTTTCTGGTAGTCATGAACAGATTCAAGAATTAAATAATCGATGGAATGCGATTATTTAAGGTCGATTAAAATAAAAATATTATTTTTTCATTTTAAAAATTTCTTGCGGTTCTTTATTAAGCGTTGCCAGAAGATGGCTTACATCAGGAATAGTGAAATTGTATTCACCTTTTTTAAATTTAGAAATTTTATATTTGCTCCAGCCAGCTTCTTGAGCAATATCTTCAATCGTTGCATTATTTTTTTTGATGTATTCTTCTAATGAATCAGAGATAATTTTTAGAAATTGGTTGAGATATGCAGCTTCTAATTCAACTTGCTTACGCATTTTTGCAAGTTCTTCTTTACTGAATCTTGTTTTGATTAATTTATCAAAACTTTCAGTTTTTGCCATCATTGCTGATTTCATAATTATCCTTTTATATTTCATCTAATCGTTTACGAGCTATTTTGATATCTTTTTCTTGGCTTCTTTTATTGCCAGCTATCAATATAATTATGATTTGCTTACCATGAAATCCATAGTAAATACGATGATAATAAATTTGTTCTCGTAGTTCAAATAAACCTTTACCTAAAGCTTTACTGTGAGGCATTTTTAATTGATTGCCATATATTTCAAGTAGTTCTAATTTCTTGTTGATGATTTTTGCTTGTTTTTCGTCTAAGCTTAACAACCATTCTTCAAAAAGATTTTTACCTAATTTGTCTGTCCAATATCGAATATGCCATGTACTCATAAAATATCATTTTCAATTTTATAATTATCCTCTTTAAAAAAGATTAACTAAATAATCTTTAAAAATAAAGAAAAAGTAACTGACAAAAAGTATGGCATCGAATCGATCGAGCAGGCCACCATGGCCAGGTAAAATAGTCCCAGAATCTTTGATGTTGGCAGATCGTTTGAGGTAGGATTCAAAAATATCTCCTGCAAAAGCGATGGTGCAGATCATGGCACTGAGCAAATCAATGTCCCACTCATTTATTTTTTTTTCTTGCGCTGTAAGTATCATCAATAATAAAGATGTTGTGATTAAGTAGCCACCGCATGCACCTTGCCAAGATTTCCCGGGACTAATTTTTGGAACGATTTTTGTTGTTGTCCAAAATTTCCCATAGGTTTTACCTGCAAGGTAGGATGCGCTATCAAAAGTAAAAACAAGAATAAAAAGATAATAAAGCAGAATTTTATATTCTGGCGATTGATTCAGGTAAATTAACATGAAACAGGGAATGATGGGATAGAGCGGCGCCAGTAATAAAAACTTTTGTGAAAAGCCCAGCATGTTTTTGAGCTCATGAAGTATGATGAGCATGGCGATGAAAATTGCCATCGAAAAAAATATGGGTGGGCAATAAAAAAAAAGCGACCATAATCCAGTAACTAAAAATATCGCGGTGATTGCTCGTAGTCGGCTGTTGTGGCTGATCAAGTTTTTAGTATCCATAGCGATCTTCTTTTTTGGTAAAAGCGTTTTCGATATATTCCATCGAAAAAGTTATACCGTTTTGTAAAACTAAAGCAACATCAAAGCGGCAAACGTTATTGCGATCAAGTTGATTTTCTGCAATAAAAGTTTGCGCAGTTTTGATAACTTTTTGTTGTTTTGATGGGCTGATCAGTTGACCCATGGCCATAACATCAGATTTGCGAGTTTTGACTTCGACAAAAATATAAAGATTTTTTTTACAAGCGATAATATCTACCTCTCCAAAAAACTTGCGATAGTTTTGAGCGCAGATCGTAAAGCCTAAATTTTGTAGATGTTGCACCACAAACAGTTCGCCCGCATTTCCTAAACTTTTATTGTCGTTCATTTACGCAAGTAATTTCTTTACAAGAGCTGTGCGTGTTGGCTTGATAGGATTTTTTCTTAATTCAAGTTGCTCTGTCAGATCAGCAATTTTTTGATCAAGACCTTTGATAGTTTCTGTAAATGTTTTTGCAATGTAATCAAGGCGCATTTGTGCAGCGACAAAATTTTTCTTTTTTGCATAAAAATTAAAGACATAAACTTCATGATCAAATAATCGATCATAACATTTTTGCATAATCATGTTTGCTTCGTCGATGAGTTCAGTTTGTTTTGCACGTTTTAAAAATTCTTTGACGAGAGCAATAGTTTTTTTCGTGTTTGTTTGGTCACGATCAGGATCGAGAGAAATCTCAAACATACAGACAATAGCTTTGTAGAGGGTATATTCACTTTCATTGCTGCCAGGGTAGAGTACGCCAAAGTCTTCGTAACATGCAGCAGCTTTTTCGATGTGATGCACAGCGTAATGAGTGTCAGCAAGTTGTAATTTATATTTTTTAACGCCTGCATGATTGTCAGAAAGAGCGATCAAGCGTTCGAGTAAATCGATCATAAACGCAGAATCCATTTTGTGAGTTTGCGTGTAGACATAGACTTCTTCAAGCTGTTCAGCTTTTAATTTTTTTAAAGGAGTGCTTGAGTATGGGCAGCGAGGAGCATCGATGATACGATTGATGAGATATTTTTTACGTTTTTTTTCTTTGTCTGTAGTTGTAGCAGGGTCTGAATTTTCTTGAGTTTCTGTTTTTTCTAAAAGTTCTTCAAGCTTTTCAACTTGGTTATCAAGATTTTCTTTTTTTTCTTGAGCGCAAGCTAAAACTTCTTCGATTTCAGTTGCTGTTAAAAGTTCAACTGGTATATCGAAATGAGGACATGTTGTAGCAGAAGTTTCTTTTTTTGGGGCAGTTTTTTTAGAAATTTGCTTTTTTTGTGGCGTTGTATTTTGAGTTGTTGTAGAGTTTTGAGATGTTGCTGAATTTGCTATGAGGTTATCACAAAACGTGCAAAATATACCTAAAAAAACAAGATAGAGTAGATATTTTTTATTATTCACGAAAAACCTTTTTTTATATTTTTTTTTGCACATGGTAGACTACACTAGATCTTATATAATTTAGCATAGCACACAGCGTGCTTTATGCAAGAAGGTAGGGGTAGTATGATTCATGGAACCTGTGTGAAAATAAGGATTTTATATGATGCATGATATTTTACAAACACTGCAATCAATGGGTGTTTTAAAGCAAATTAATGAAGAAGAGTTGCTTGCTCAAGCCCAGCAAGAAGGGTTATCGCTCGAAGCTTATTTGCTCAATATAAAAATGATAACGCACTCAGATTTAGCAAAAGCTTACAGTATGTATTACGCATTACCCCTTGTAGAGTTTGTTACCGAAGAGATGGCAGATCCAATTTTGCTCTCTAAAATTCAATTTAATTTTTTGCGCCAAAATACGGTCATGCCGATTATGTTCAAAGGGAAAGTGACTATTTTGGTTGCAGATCCATTGAATTTGGGGACGATTGATGAATTATCGATGCTGCTTGCAAAAGATGCGATAACAGCAATTGCGACTCCTGGAACAATTATCGATGGTATTAATCGATATTATCCTATGGAAGGTGCAAGTAAAATGATGGAAGACCTCGAGGAAGATACCAATCTTTTAGAAGGGGGTCTTGATTTAAGCCAGGTTGAAGACCAAGATATTTTAAGCATGACAGCCCAAGCACCGGTCGTTAAATTGGTCAATCATATTATTTTTCAGGCTGTCAAACGCGGGGCATCAGATATTCACGTTGAGCCTTTCGAAAAAGAGTTATCAGTTCGGTATCGTGTTGATGGGGTGATGTATTTAGCATTTTCTCCACCAAAACGAATTCAGGGTGCTTTGATTTCTCGCTTAAAAATTATGGCAAACATGAACATTGCAGAAAAACGTTTGCCGCAAGATGGTCGTATCGAAAGTAAAGTTGCCGATAAGTTTTTTGATATTCGGGTTTCGGTTTTGCCGGTGATGCATGGCGAGCGGGTTGTGATGCGTTTACTTGATAAAAGTAAAGCCTTTGCTTCGCTTGAAAATTTAGGGTTGAGTCCTTACAACATGCAAGTTGTCAATCAAGCAATTTCAAAGCCAAACGGTATTATTTTAGTCTCAGGTCCAACTGGGTCTGGTAAAACGACAACCTTGTATTCGATTGTTTCGAAATTAAGTTCTCCAGAATTAAATATTATCACCGTTGAAGATCCGGTTGAGTATCAGATGACGGGTGTCAACCAAGTGCAAGTACAAAGTAAAATTGGTTTTACGTTTGCTACCGCGCTACGTTCGATTTTACGACAAGATCCAGATATCGTGATGATCGGTGAAACTCGCGACGTTGAAACCGCTCAAATTGCTGTAGCAGCAGCTTTGACAGGTCATTTGGTGTTAAGTACAATTCACACGAACAATGCGCCTGCTACCATCACTCGTTTGATCGACATGGGTATTGAGCCATTTTTAATTTCATCATCGGTGCTTGCCGTCATTGCGCAACGACTTGTTCGACGTTTGTGTGATGCATGTAAAACAAAATATACACCAACGCCAGATGTGTTACAGTCGGTTGGGATTAGCCCGGCTGAGGCAAAAAAAATAACATTTTATAAACCAGTTGGTTGTGATAAATGTTTAAATCTTGGCTACAAAGGTCGATTGCCAGTGTTTGAAATTATGATGATGACCAATGCGCTTGCTCGTTTAGTTGTAGAAAAAGTTGATGCGAACGTTTTGCGAGCACAAGCTATCAAAGATGGCATGAAATTGTTAGTGCAAGATGGTGTATGGAAAATTGAGCTTGGACAAACGACGATTGAAGAAGTTTTGTCTGTAGCGACAATGCAAGAAGATTTATAGTAGCGATTTATAGTCCTTCGTTTCCTTTGGAAACTCCGGGGTTCAGGAGGCCCAACCTTCGCCAAGGCTCCGGCTGGCTATGGCCGGTGGTTTTTAAGAAAATATTTAAACTTACTATCGAATGTTTTGTATGAAACAGTTTTTTTATCGATTTTTAGCATTAGTTTCTAAAATTTTATTGGGATGTTTGCTTGGTTGCATCATCCTGCTTTTTTACGCATCACGTAGCCAAGTTGTTCGCCAAGAAATTAAAAAATCGGTACAAGAAATCTTTAAAGATAAATTTGACTGTGATTGGGATGGAGAGGTTGTCTCAGTAAATCTTTTGACTTTGCACATTGCATTTAATAAAGTTTCGATGTTTCCTAGTAATCGATCGGATGATTGGTCTTTGTATGCTCATACGTTTGATATCTATGCATCGTTGCTCGAATTTATTTTGCATCGTCGCTTTGCTTGTCATGGATGTTTTGAACAAGTTGTTGTGTATGAAAAACAAAGAGATGAAAAATCTCGCTTTGTGCAAGTTGTTTCAAAAATGTTTTTTGAAGGCTTGCCCACTAATATTAGTTTTGATTATGTGACGATGAAGCAAGGTCAATTTGTGTTTGAAGATGTGACGGGCCAAATAAAAGGGTCGTATAATTATCATTGTCAGATGAGTTGTGAACGCGATGCTGTGCACACCAAGATGTATCTACTTGACGGTAATTTGGTGTATAAAGATGTCACTATTTTTGAAAACATGTTTGGTAGTTTTGTTTCGATTACCCCCTATAATAATGATTTGAAAGAAATTTATGCACGCGTTGATTGCAGATTGTCGATTCCGGCGATGCAAGAAAAAGGATCATGTTTTCTTGTCGGCGATTTGTATCGAGCTCATGGCGCATTTGTTTTATCAAACGAAGACCAGTCTTTTATTGTTGAACCATTAAAAATCAGATTAAAAAAACATTCGATGCCCATGACCTGCAGCGTGACGATGGAGTCTGAAATTCTTCAACGATTGTTGGCTCAAAAAATTATAGATTCAGATGTTACTGGAAATGTGACGTTGAGCGTCAAAGGAAATCTGCTTGATCTTGCAGCTGGGATACAAGGAAGTTTGCAAGCTCAACATGTAGCCTATAAAAATAATAGCTTGGTCGAACGAGCTCTTATTAATTTTCAAAAAGAAAATTCTGGCTATAGTACGCAGTTATTCGTCAATAACGATGCCTGGTTTGAAGGGACATCGACGCCAAACAAGCAAGGTTGTTCTGATTTTAATTTTATCAATGTTGCTCAATTACAACCCTGGTGGAATAGTTATTGGGTTATGCCGATTGGCAAAGGATCGATTACAGGATCGGTCGATCCAGCATTGTATAAAGCTGCAGGGGATTATAAATTCGAATTGCAGAGTGCTAAATTAGAATCGACCATGCAAGTTGCAGGCTCATGCAAAGTTGATGCAGAAGAATTGCATTGTTCAGGATCATTTTTAGATAAAAAATATGCATGTATTATTAAATTTCAACCAACGCCGCATCTGGTAAAATTGCATTATTATTCAGACGACGAAACTTTTATTGATCTGCATGAACAGAGTGATCCATCGATGGGAACTGTTGGATTTGCAGGGTTTAATTTTATAAAAAATTTATTACCAGATCAGTATAAATCAAGCTTTTCGCAACCAGGAAAATTTGATATCAATGGCAAGTTACAACAAGGTGGTTACCATGCGCAGGTTACAACAAAAGATGCTCATATTCGCATTCCATCGTTGTACAATGTAGTCAAAGATTTTCAAGCAACGACGATGTTTGATATGATTGGACGTTCGATTACGATTGATCGCATGGTTGCAAGTTTATACGAAGGATTTGTTCGTTGTGATCACGCAACCGCAATTTTTGATGGACAAGCGCAACCAACATTTCTGTTTATACCTTTATTTTTAGAGAATGTTTTAATGAGTTGGACTAAGGGAATTTTTGGTATAGTTTCTGGTCGATTATTTTTATCACAACAAGAACGGCAAGTTCCAGAACTGCAAGGTAATTTGATTGTTGATAAAGCGCAGTTGAAGGGAAATATCTTTTCTCAAGAGTTTCAGGAACAACTTATTGGCACGGTCGGATCTTCACAGGGTATGGACGCAAACTGTAGATTGGATGTTACAGTTGAGACGAAAGAACCTGTCGCGGTCGAAACGTCATTTTTACAAGCGATGGTACATCTTGATCTGCATGTTGGTAATACGATCAAGCAGCCAGAGATCGAAGGTACGATTGATATTGCTTCTGGGGAATTAAAATTTCCTTATAAATCATTGTTTATCACGCATGGTCAGATTGTCATTACGCCAAAAAACTCAACAGATCCAACGATTGAGTTTATTGCACGAGGGAAAATTAAACGTTACGACATTACCATGCGTGCAACCGGAACGATGATGGATCAGCAGATTCATTTTGATTCATCACCTTATTTGACTGAAGAACAAATTATTTCATTACTTTTGGTTGGTTCGCAAGATAGTTCTCTTTCTGTCGTGATGCCAGCAATGCTTATGCAAAAATTACATGAGATTGTTTTTGGTCCTGCAATTTCAAAATCAAAATTAGATGTGATGTTTGATCGTTTATTGCAATCGTTTAAAAACGTTCGCATTTTCCCACAATTTATGAATCAAACAGGGCGAGGTGGTGTGCGCGGAGTTGTGGAAATTGATGCAACAGATCGATTGCATGGACGCATAGATACAAACTTGATGCAGCTTGAAGATACCATTTTTGAAGCAGATTATCTGTTAACCGATGATGTGACGATGCGAGCGATAAAAGATGGACCGAGTACGTATGGGGGTGAGGTTGAGATGCGATGGAAGTTTTCGTGAAGCGCCGATGGTTGCAGGTAATTTTTAGTGTACAAGTCTCGTATTCTTTGGCTTTGTGCCAAGCTTTTTTTACGCCTCACGATGATTTAACTTCTATTTTTATTAGTATGGTTAATGCGGAACAAAAAAGCATTCATGGTGCGATCTACATGTTTACTGATAAAAAAATAGCACAAGCTTTGATTAATGCCAAAAAACGCGGCGTTGACGTGCAGATTATTATTGATCAGATTTCGATGAGTTCTTATGGTAAAGGTAAATTTTTACAAGAAAATAACGTTCCAGTGTACGTTCACAGGACCGAAGAATTTAATCCCTACACCATGGCCTTGATGCATCATAAATTTTTTATTTTTGAATCAAACAAAGAAAATAGATCTTTTTTATGGACTGGCTCGTGGAATTGCACGTTGCGAGCAACGACATACAATGATGAAAATGTGATACTGCTTGACGATGAACTGATCATCAAGCAGTATCAAAATTGCTTTCAAAAGCTTCTGGATCGATTGCATTGATTATTTTTTTAAAATTTATCTTCAGCCATATTTCGTATGGTAAAAGCTTGTTTTTGAGGAGCAAGATGTTCTTGAGGATATATTAATCGGCCGGATTGATATTGAAAAAATTGGTAGCAGGTAGCAACTTTCTTTGCTTGCCTTTTTTTACGGGATGACAATGATAGATTTTCTCGATCAAGAGCTTGCTTTAAAAAACAATTATCTAAATATATCGGTTCGAGTGCTTTGAAATATCTATCAGCAAGATCAAGGTCTACATTGTGACCATGTTCTTTTGCTTGAAGGCAAGCTTGATACAGGAGAGACTGTTTTATTTTTGGATGTTGATTAGGAATAGTCCAGAGGTAATCGAATGCTTTATTGCATAAAATTTGATTATGAACATTTTCTTTTATTGAAGCAGTCTTAGATGACTTTTGCAGTGCTACATAAATTTCAACAGGAGAAAGTTCTTTTTGGGTAATTTCTTGAGCTGCGGATTGTTTTGTGTGCCAGGTTGAATGATCCTGTTGACTGCAGTCAATGAAGGTTTGTATCAATATTAATGTGATCAATAGGCTTAATTTTATACGCATCATACGCTTTCCCCTCTATAAAATAGATTGTATCCAAGAAAGATGATATAGATGATGCATGTAAAAAATCAATAATTATTAAAGAAATAAAAACCCCTGAAATAAATCGCGGATACAAAGGTAAATTTTTTTAAAACTCATTGGGTGCAAGTTTACTGCTATCAACGATCTTTTGTAATATAGGATCGAGCGGGCTATGAAATTGGTAAGCAGTTCCTTCGTAGACAAATTCTAAATTTTGTGCGTGCAGAGCATGATAACCGATTTTTTTACTTGCAGTGCCGTAGACGGTATCGCCAAGCAATGGATGGCCAATCGCTTTAAAATGAACGCGAATCTGATGAGTTCTGCCAGTTTTGGGTTTGATTTCGACTAAACTGTAGGCATCAAAATATTGCAAAACGGTGTAATCGGTGCATGCATCGCGAGCGGTTGCATTTTCTGGAATGGCGGTAAAGCAGTGCATAATATTTTTTTGCACAGGATGACGGCCAATAAAATAATTGATAGTTCCCGTTTTTTCTGGATGACCCATCACGAGCGCGATGTAAGTTTTTTGAATCTGGCGATCTTTAAACATTTGGGTAAATGTTGCGTGAGCTTGGGAGTTTAATGCAATGATCATCAGGCCTGAGGTATTGCGATCGAGACGATGGACAATGCCAGGGCGAGTTGATTCGCCAACCGTTGCGATATCTGGAAATTCTTGTACGAGCCAATCGGTTAAAGCAACGTCGGTAAATGTTTGTTCTGGCGGATGAACGACTAATCCAGCAGGTTTGTTGATGATTAAAAAATCATCGTGACGAGCGAGAATCGTAACGCCAATATTGGCTGAGACTTTTTGTGAAATACGTTCAGTTGGAGTTGGAATCGAAAGCAAAGTTATGGTATCATTGTGTTTAATTACATAGCTCGGCTTTGCCGGTGTAGTCTTATTGACAATAACTTGTTGATTGGTCAATAATTTTTTAATGAGACTGCGAGAAAACATCGGTAATTGAGCTGTTAAAAAAACATCGATTCGTAGACCAGCATATTCTTGAGCTACTTGTAATGAAAAACTACCGTCATCTTGAATTATATCTTTATTCTTCATAAACTATTTTTTCTTACTGAAATTGATGAGTATTATGCTGTTAAAAGCCTGATAATACCTTGTTTTCTTGCTTTTGTTTTTAATGTATGTCAAGGTTAGACTAAAGTCAACTTGGCAAATAATATTGTTGTAATAAAAAACCTTTTCTATATCTGTATTAATATATGGAGGTCATGATGGTCAGCCCAAAAATTTTAGATACCATTGCCCTTAATATTCAAGAAGTCCTTGCGCAGAAGACTCTTCGTAGTCAATCGCTTGTTGAACAATTAAACTTAGCCCATTATGCAGATATAGCACAATTGATTAACAGTCTTGATTTCCCTTACAGCGCTCAATTATTTATATTTTTAAAACCAGCGTTACAGGTTCATGTTTTTTATGAATTGCAACCATCGTTGATGCGAGCGATTTTATCAAATTTAAGTTCTGTAGATAAATCAGCTCTTCTTAAAAATTCTCATGCGGATGAAATTACCGATTTGTTCGATATTTTATCGGATGAAGAGTTGCAGGGGTGTTTAGAAGTTTTGCATCAAAAAGAACGACAACAAGTTTTATCGCTGATGAAGTTTGCGCCAGATACTGCTGGCGGTATTATGAATGTCGATGTGATCACGTTTATGCAAGATTTTACTGTTGCAAAAAGTATTACGTTATTACAGCGTTTACGCCCTCGCAGAGATTTACACCGTAATATTTATGTGACCGATGCACACAATAAATTAGTTGGAGTTATCAAGCTGGAAGATTTAGTCTTAAAAAGTCCAGAAACTCGATTAAGTTCAATTTTACGTCAAGTACCATTCATCGCAAACGTTGATCAAAATCAAGAAGAGATTGCAAATAAAATGGCTCACTACCGAGCTATGATTGCACCGGTGGTGAATGATCAGAATTTTTTATTAGGTGTGATTACCGGAGAAACCTTAGTAGATGTTTTACAGCGAGAAGCTCAAGAAGACGTTCAGAAAATGTCAGGTTTTTTCTTGAATGAATCTTATATTGAAACATCGACAATAAGTTTGATTATAAGACGAGGAGCGATTTTAGCGATTTTACTGTTAGCAGAATCGTTGACGAGTTTTATCATGGGAAGCTTTGAAGCAACTTTATCAACATTCTTATTTTCATTTACCGCTATGCTTGTTAGTACTGGTGGAAACACGAGTAGTCAAACATCAGCAATTGTTATTCAGGGTTTATCAACAGGAGATATCAACGACAGCAATGTTCGCAAGTTTTTAAAGCGTGAATTTTTAATAGGAGCTGTTTTAGCTATCTTTTTATCAATGATAGCATTTGCTCGCATTTATGCATTTCACCATTTTTTTTGGGGGAGTTTAGTTGTCAGTTTATCTTTAGGAATAGTTGTTTTTATGTCTGTTGTTTTTGGTTCTTTATTGCCAATTTTTTTGAAAAAAAACAACATAGATCCAGCGTTCTTTGCAGGGCCGTTTCTTGCGACGGTTATGGACATCCTAGGAATACTGGTCTATTGCTATATTGCCTACCTCATTTTACATTAAAATTTAAAAATTCTTGACAAATAAGCGCGAGAACCATATTCTATAAATAGTATTTGAATTCGAATACTATTTTTTTTCTTGAAAACTTGAAATTAATGAGCCGCTAGCTCAGTCGGTAGAGCAACAGCCTTTTAAGCTGTGGGTCGTTGGTTCGATTCCAACGCGGCTCACCATTCATTTTTCAATCGGAGCAACGTTAACTGTTCTCTTATTGTAATATTTTAGCACATGACACTT
>Ga0208373_1004246_pt1 | contig 13197 bp, 10 predicted proteins | sample RifOxyC2_FD_184036 | JGI IMG/M metagenome (GOLD analysis project Ga0208373, IMG submission 184036) | Soil microbial communities from Rifle, Colorado - Rifle Oxygen_injection C2 (SPAdes) | ecosystem: Environmental > Terrestrial > Deep subsurface > Rock core/Sediment | place: Rifle, Colorado...
AATGTCTTCCAACATGGCTTTGCGACGATCACCAAAACCGGGGGCCTTCACGGCGCAAACCTGCAAGGTGCCGCGTAATTTGTTGACCACGAGGGTCGCCAGGGCTTCGCCTTCGATGTCTTCGGCGATGATGAGCAGGGGTCTGCCCATTTTGGCAACGCCTTCGAGCACGGGGAGAAGGTCCTTCATGTTGGAGATCTTCTTTTCGTTAATGAGGATGTAGGCATCTTCCAAAACGGCTTCCATTCTTTCGGGATCCGTGACGAAGTAGGGGGACAGGTAGCCGCGGTCAAACTGCATGCCTTCGACCACGTCTAAATTTGTTTCCATGCCTTTGGCTTCTTCAACGGTAATGACGCCTTCTTTGCCCACTTTTTCCATGGCCTGCGCGATGATTTTGCCAATGGTGTCGTCGTTATTGGCCGAAATGGTGCCCACTTGAGCGATTTCGGTGTTGTTCTTTACGGGCTTGGATATGTTTTTGAGTTCGGCGACAACGGCTTCAACGGCCTTGTCGATACCGCGTTTGATGGCCATGGGGTTATGCCCGGCGGAAACGTATTTGATTCCTTCGCGGTAGATGGCTTGGGCCAGAACGGTGGCGGTAGTGGTGCCGTCGCCAGCGATGTCACTGGTTTTGGAGGCCACTTCCTTGACCATTTGAGCGCCCATGTTTTCGAACTTGTCTTCGAGTTCGATTTCTTTGGCCACGGTCACGCCGTCCTTGGTGATGACGGGAGAACCAAACGATTTGTCCAAAACAACATTACGGCCTTTGGGGCCCAGGGTTGCCTTGACTGCGTTAGCGAGCATGTTGACGCCAGCCAGGATTTTTTGTCTGGCTTTTTCGTCGAAAATAATTTGTTTTGCCATAAATTGACTCCATTCTTGTGTGTACGACCGTATCGTGTACGATGTACAATGTTAATAAAGGTTATTCCACGATGGCTTGAACATCATCTTCTTTCATGATGAGGTATTCTTCGCCATCAATTTTGATTTCGGTGCCGGAATATTTGGAAAAGAGAACTTTGTCGCCTACCTTGACGTCGAGAGGCAATACCTTGCCATCTTCCAAAGTTTTACCATTACCAACAGCCAAAACTTTACCTTCTTGGGGTTTTTCCTTGGCCGAATCTGGGATGATGATCCCGCCTTTTGTTTTCTGCTCTTCTTCGAGTCTCTTTACAATGATGCGATCATGCAAAGGACGAATTTTGAGTGTGCTTGTCATATTCGTTACCTCCTTGGGTTGGTCTTGGTGATCGGTCCTTAGTCCCTTGTAGAAACTATCGACACGATACTGAAACCAAACGGTTCATAATCAAAAAACCCTATGTGTTTTATTGGGACCCACAGGTTTGTTGCCCAAAGGCAAAATGCCTGTCCCAATTTTGCTCGGCTGAATATAGGTTTGCTTTACGAGTTGTCAATAGTCAACGGATCAATAAATGAAGTTATTTTTAAGTATGCGACAAACTATGTTAAATATATATTGCAAATCAATTCAATGTTTGTTATTCTATAAATGATATATAAATAACTAAGTTAAAATGCTTTTTATATGTTATCAGTAAAAACACCAAATGACGCAGGAGCCCCAGTTAAGGACTATGAAATTAAGGTGCCAGGTACCTTTGTTTTGCGGAAACAGGTGCGATTTTTGGAGGAACGACTGACGGGCAGGGGGATAGAAATTATTCAGGGATCAAGGCATGCTGGCAAGACAACCGTTGCGCACCAACTCATGTTGCACCTTCTTCTTAAGAAACAAGTTTCTCCCCGACACATTGTGTATATTCCCTGTGAATGGTTCAAGGAGGCAAAGTGGCTGGCAGATCCCTTGTTGTTTTGTGAAAACATTCGCTCCATCACGGGAACAGAAAATGTGACTTATCTTTTTTTTGATGGCATGGCTTCTGTTCGGAACCCCCTTTCGTTTTTTTCACGAATCATCGAACATCACCCATTTTTTAAAGTCGTGGCATGTGCTGACCACAAAATTGATGTGCCCGAAAATATGGTCGCGCTGGATCAGCGCAATATGAGGATCACGAACCTGTATCCGATCAGCACAGTGGAGTGGGCAGGCTTTCACGACGGCCAATTGATTGAGGAGGTGCGTAAAAACATATATTCCAGCATGGAAAAGGGCCAGCTCACCGACATCAAAATGATGGATCGACAATACGGTGCTTTCATCAAGGAAAGGTTTTACGAAACAGCCCTGTTTGGCGGGTACCCCCGCGTATTGCTGGTGGCCAGGGAAAAACGTTTCGAAGAAATAGAAAATATTTACACCGCTTTTTTTGAGCCGCGCGCGCTGTCTGAACAGGGGATCGACAAACCCGAACTGATCAAACAATTATTCAAGGTGTTGTCATCGCAGGTGGATCGGCTCGTCAATTTTTCAGAATTGAGTGATTTGCTGAAGGCCAGTCCGATCACGATCAAAAAATACCATGCCTCTTTGACAAACAATTTTTTGTTGTACGCAATGGGGTCGCTTAAGGGAAAGAAATCGGGAGAGATCAAACAGGCTCAAAAATCTTTTTTTGGCGATTCGGGCATCCTCAATCTGGTCAGCGAACAGAGGCGCAACCACATTCTTGCGACCAGCGCCAACGGCATCACGAACGCCTTGTGCGGCGAACTCATCAAAAACCTGAATTACAAAAACAAGCTTTTGTTCTGGCAGACCAACACGGGTACGAACGTGGATTTTGTGGTGGAGTCTGGCAAAAAATTCCTGGTCCCCATCGTGATCAAGTTTGGTGAGGCCAGACCAAAAAAACTGACGCGCAGTCTGCACAGTTTTATTAAAACTTACAAACCCCAGCGGGCAATCTTTGTGAACGAATCTCTTATCGATCACGACAAAGTCTCTGGCACCGAGGTTCTGTACTTGCCGTACTATTGGGTGCCGGTGTTGGAGGGGTTGTGGCAGTGACAGTATGGGTAATGGGTAATGGGTTATGGGTTATGGGTTATGGGTAAAGGGCGCTGTCTTCAATAATCATTTGTCAATATAGCAAATATTCTTGTCTCAATTTTGCAAACTTCTTTTCATCCGCTTCAAATGTCTGCAGAAAACCACCTGTCGGTTTTTTGTTGGTGACGAGTTCCCTGAAGTCACAGCCCCCCGTCAACAGATCAATGGCGGGCCGGTCCGTCACAAATTCGTAAGGTTTTTCGCGCCAGGCAAAGTTGAACGGGTATTTTTTGATGATGGTCGCCAAGACCGTGAGGCCCGTCAGATACGATTTAAAAGTGTGGCGATCGGTCACATGAATCTGCACGCCGTGACATTCTTCGCGGGCCCATTTTTGAAAACAGGGTGTGAAATGAATGGGTCTGAAAAATACGCCAGGGAGTTGTTGCTCAGTCAATTCATCCGCGAGTCTTTGCGCATGCATGTAGGGGGCGCCGATCCACTCGAACGGCTTGGTGGTGCCACGGCCCTCTGAGACATGTGTGGACTCGATCAGACACATACCGGGATACACCAATGCTGTGCCGAGTGTGGGCATGTTGGGTGAAGGAGGAATGAAATCGAGTCCTGTTTCGTCCCAGTAAAGGATTCTTTCCCAGCCCTGCATGGGGATGACGGTCAGATCGCAGTCGATGCCTTGCGTTTTGTTCACGTAATTTGTCATTTCTCCCACGGTCATCCCGTGCCGCACAGGCAAGGGATAGAGCCCGACGAATGAGGAAAATGCGGGATCCAGAATATTGCCTTCGATGGCCACGCCGTTTAACGGATTGGGGCGATCCAGGACGACGATCTGTTTTTTGAGTTTGGCGCAAACGGTCAGACACAGGGCAATGGAATAGATGAACGTGTAATAACGGGAACCAATGTCTTGCAGATCACAAACAAGGACATCAATATCCGCGAGGTCTTTTTCTTTGGGAGAAAGAGTTTCCAGCGAATTGCCGTACAGGCTGATGATGGGGAGTCCTGTGGAGGGGTCATTCTCGTTTCTGACACCCTCCATGTCCTGCGCGGTACCGTAAAAACCATGTTCCGGGGCAAAGAGTTTGACCAGATTTACCAGCGGGTGTTGCCACAAAACCCTGAGTGTTGATTCCCGCTGGGCATTGACCGCGGCGGCGTGAGAGAGGAGGGCCACTCTTTGAGTTTTCAAATCAGCAATGTGTTGTTCGCACAAAACATCTATGCCCAATTTGAGGGCGGAGGGGGCTTTTTGGTTTGTCATAGTCGAAGAAACCTAAATTTGCCACGAGATATGGTCAAGGAATATCGTTGCTTTTCTCCAAGACCATCATTGTAAACATTTAGCGGGTGAGATGTAACTTGGTTTCATTAGAACATTTCTGTCTTCATTCTGTGACACATGTGCAGAATATTGGACAGACAGTATTCAAAATTGACACGAGCGCTGTGTTAATGCGTTGAAAAATCTACGTATAATATTTTTGTGTCTTGGCATAGGTTGTGCATCTGTTTGTGCTCATGAATGATTACAAATTGGCTGTCGCCGAAAAAATAGAGACAGAGCTTGATAATGTTTGTCACAGCGTGTCGCGATACTTACCAAATAATGGTGAGCGATTTCGTGTTATGGCTGTTGCGGCACCACACTGGATTTCGGATTGTGGTGGCATTAATATTCACAGCCTTGATAGTCGTGTGCCGTTCAGTTTACTCAATGCCGTACGTCTGGCCGCTACTCATGCAGAAAAGGGAGTTGGGTATTGGGCTCAAAGCAACTGGCGCACTCAGGTCGGTCGTAATCACTCGATTCAGATGTTGTCATATTTATCTAGTGAAAAAGAAATCTTTATCAGGAAACTAAAAGAAATTCAGCCGCACCTGTTATTAATAGGTAGTATGAGTTTGTCTTTCCCAGGGGCTGTGGCACTTGCCAAGATTGCAAAAGATATTTTGCAGGAAAATGTATTTGTTGTTCTTGGTGGAAAGCATGCTCTCGAAACTATATATGTAAAAAACGGAGCAGTTGAGCATCATCCTGGTTCCCCCCTAAAGTTAATGAAAGAATATACAATTCCACGTGTATTCGACTTGGTCATAGCCGGAGATGGCGAATCTATCATTGCAGAAATTGGTGAGATGTTGGGACGCCTCATTCAACATCAAATGCCTATTAAAAAGTTTTATGATGTGTGGGATCAGCTGTTGATAGCAGATGGAAAGTGGATTGCGGGTCGTGTTGAAAATGAAAAAATAGCGACCATTCAAAGCTGGGGAAACCCTATAGATTATTCGCAGATAATGGCGACGACTGATTTGTTTGCTACGGAGAGCCATTTTGATGTTTTTGATACTCCCGCCACTTTTCACGCCCATTCATATATCAGTAAGGGGTGTATTCACAACTGTGCTTTTTGTAGCGAGAGAGTTGCGGTTAACGGAAAAGCCTCTCGGCCCGAACAGGCGCCCTATAATCTACTTAAAGATTTTATGAGTATTGCCAGAAAAATCGGTAAAGGTGATTCGGCAAGCATTTTTGTTGAAGATTCCATTTTGCTGAATGGGAATGAGCGGCATTTGGAGCATTTTTTGAAACTGCTTGATCTTCATGATCCTCATCTGTCTTTTGGTTGCCAATTGACAATTGATGGGTTGTTAAAAAAAAGCACACAGCCTGTTCTTAAGCAACTCAAGGAAAAAGGATTGGAATATATTTTTTGGGGTTTGGAAACAGGAAGTGATCACATAGCTAAGGGGCTGTGCAAAAATAATCAAAAGGAGGCATGGCTTGAAAAGAATGCACGGGCCCTGCAATGGATTGCAGAAAACAACCTAAAATGTGGTGTCTCAGTTATGTTTGGACTTGGCGAATCACAGATAAATCGTTGCGGATTGTTACGGCACCTGATTGAGATGGCAAAAAAATATGGAAGACCAAATGTTGTCAGCATGAATATCGCTACGCAACACCCTTTGCAGGGGAGTGATGATGGTGCCAATTATCAATATGCCGAGTGGGGCACAAGTGAGGAAAGTCCCTGTTTGCCTCTTTATATTGAATTATTTGGTGAGGCATCAGAAAAATACCTATTACCAGGAATACAACCGCCAACATTATGTGATTTGTTTGAAATCAAAGAATTGTACTATGAGTACAAGAGAGTCCAGAATACTGCTTGGCAATATCAAGTTAAATATCGCACAAAAAATAGAAGACATGAAGTGTTGTCAATGTCGCAACAACGAATGTTTGACGTTGTGGCAGAGGGGTGCCTGTGAAAACACATGGTTTTTATCAATCTGGTTTGGGCACTAAGCTTATTTGTGAGGATAACTACCCAGAACAAATACATCACTATTTGCTTGCTGAAAAAGCCCTTTTTAATCTTGCTTTGGAAGATCATAGGGTGGTGACGGAAGTGGGGTGCATGCAGGGGAGGTATCTTGATGTGGTGCTCAAGAAAGGACGGCAATATCTTGGGATCGACGTGGTTGAGACCTATTTGCAAGAGGGGGCTTTAATAGCACGTCAAAAATCATATGATGACCATCGTTATGAGTTCAGGCAGGTCGATGCCTGTTGTCTGGATCAAGCGATTGAAGATGCAAAACCTTTTGCGGCATTATCCGAAGACAATTTAATTATTTACCCATTCAATAGCATGGGAAACATGTCACAAATAGAGTTGGCAATAGATAGTCTCATCAAAACAAAATCACCATTTCTGATTTGTACATATAAAACAAGTGCAGAAAGTACGTTGGCCAGATTTGATTATTACCACCGTTGTCGTTATCAACAACTGACCTGTGGAACAGACGCCATGGGTGTTCGTTTTACATCAAGCGAAGGTCTCAATTCGGTGGCGTTTGATCGAAACTGGATTACCAGCAAGTTTTTAGACCAACAGGTTAATCTTTATCCTCTACCACTATCAACCATAGGTGTGGTTTATACCAACTCACAGACAATTGTTCAAAGAACCAGGGAGTGTTTATTATGATCGATATTTTTTTGACACCGGAAATCATGTCCTTATCTTCAGATATTGTGCTGGGGTGCATTACGAGCGACGTTGTGGTTGCTCCCTCAGATTCTTCATTTGTTTCCTTGATGGAAAACGAGTCAATAAGGCAACATTATTTACCCAATGCCTTGGTTGACTTGCCACGAATCAGTGCTTTGCGAAAATTTTATAAGACCATTGGGAATGATCCAGCACGATACCGAGGATCTGCTGAGGCACTATTGCGTCGGTTGGCACAGGGAAAGGGTCTGTATTATGTCAACAATGTGGTAGATATTAATAACCTTCTTTCATTGCAAAGTCATTTTTCAGTCGGAGCATATTCTACCGAAAAACTGATGTCGCCCGTGTATTTTGGAATAGGAAAAACTGGAGACAGCTACCCCGGAATTGGTAAGGGGATTGTGAATTTGGGCCAACTGCCCACGTTCTTTGACGCTCACGGACCTTTTGGGAGTCCTACTAGTGATTCAGTTCGGTCCATGATCACACTACAGACAAAGAAATTGTTGATGATTGTGATTTCTTTCTCGGGCCCAGATGGTGTGTCTGACACCATGGCATTGGGTTGTGAGTTGCTTGGCAAATTTGCAAACGCAAGAAACATTGAAACAAAAATGGTGGAAAGGGGGGCGTTGTGAACATCTTAATATTGGGAGGACATCAACTTGATCATATGCCTTATCATGACTGGTTGCTGTACGAAGAAAACAATCTGTTTGTCTTTATGGATGAAGAAGAGGTTGAAAAAACGTGTTCCCACATTTCGCAGAATATTTGGGAAAAATACCAACTGATCAAGAAATACAAAAATTATTTTATCAACGGTCAAGTTGAACTGGATGCGATAGAACTTCATAGAAAATATAAAATCGATCGCATAGTCTCTTTTAGAGAATTAGAAATATTACGGGCGGCCAAGTTGCGAGACTATCTGGGTATTCCTGGGCAACGATTTGATAGCGCGTTGGTTTTTCGAGATAAGGTCAAAATGAAGGAAGTGGCATTACGCGGTGGACTAAAAACTCCCGCTTTTTCACCCATCAAAATGGTTACAGATCTACATCGATTTATTGAAACGCATGGGTACCCTGTTTTTGTCAAGCCCATAGCGGCCGCGGGGTCTGTTAACGCAAGAGCTTTGCGTTCTGAGGCAGATTTGCGGAATTTTGTGGAGTTTAATCTGGCGGGTGACATCAGAGGCAATGGTTATACACAATCTTATCATGTTGAAAAGTATGTAGAGGGGGATTTTTTTAATGTGGATGGGGTTGTGGTTCGTGGCGAACTAGTTATGTGTTCCCCCGGGCGTTACAATGCACATGCTGACATGGAGAATATTGGCATAAATGGTTATTGGTCATCCACTATGTTTGATCGGGATAGTTCAGTTCGCAGGAGACTGGTTTCGTACATTGATAAATTGCTTAAAGTGTTACCAACCCCTCAAAATACAGTTTTTCATAGTGAAGTTTTTATTGATCGAGACGGTGAAATTACTCTTTGTGAGATTGCAGTGCGTCCCCCCGGTGGTGGCATGTGGACAGCGCTGAATCATGCATTCAACATAGACATTTTGAAATTGGCAGTTACCCTTCAATGGAATCCTGATTTGGTAGATGCTGATACGTTGAAGCAGAAGAACGCAGTTGTCCCTATGTTGACGGGGTCTATTTTATTATCGCCCAAGGAGGCAGTGTTTAGAACTGCGGTGAAGGCTTGTCCTTTGGATGGTGTTATCAAGTATGATGTTTTGGCAAAGGAGAATGTGAGCTATTCCGGTGGAAAAAACAGTTGTGATGCGGCCGCCATATTTGTCATCAAGGGGACATCAGACCAAGATTTGAGAGAGACGGTTAAATGTTGCGTTGATTGGTTTTGGAAGAATAGTCTTTGGGAACAGGCATAATAGTGACTGAAAAAACACGTAATATTGATTGGTGGAGAACAAGGATTAAACAGTGTGATTGTTTATGAGAGGCATGAGCACTCTCTTCAAATCGACGTGTCATCGACGGGTTCAATGACATTTTCATCGTACAGCGATTGCAGAAGGTCCTGCGGGAAAACTTTTTGATACAACTTTTTTTTGATCTTTCGGTGCAGGATTTGGTCTACTGTGGACTTGAGTTCTTTATAATACGCTTGTGCTGTGGGGGTTGTGTCGTCTTGATCAACCTCAGGTTCCAGGCTGAGGTGGTAGACGGGTGTCGTTGGTTCAGGTCCCATGTCTTCGATGGTCGCTGATTCGTTTGCTCTGGCCTGTGTGGTGATGAGCAGGAAAAGACAACAGAAAACGGGAAGGGCGAAGGTGTGGGATAGTTTTTTGTCGGGCATAGATGTGTCCTCTGTGAGATTCTGAATTTTGTCAAGTATCGTATAATACTCCCCAATTAATTCAATAATGCCAACAACTGTTCTTGACTGGCTGGGGTTTGGATATAACCCGTTGCGCCGTTGGCCAGTGCTTTTGCTTCAAATTCATGAGGACAATACCCCGATAGAAAGTAAAAAGGCACAGTGTCATTTTTGGTCCGCACACGCTTTATGAATTCAAAACCATCAGGTGTGCCCTGTCCCAAATTGATATCGGAAACTACCAAATCAACTGTATGTTCTGACATGAGCTTAATGGCCTCAGAGACATTAGTAGCGCAAAGCACCACATGTCCTTGCTTTTTAAAGATGATTTTAAGAGATAACAAAACTCCAGCCTCATCATTGAGAATGAGAATTGTTTTCGTTTTTTTAACCCCTGTGCCTATGTGTTTCTCTATGTTTTGGCGATGTGTGGCACCTCGACAGTCCGATGTGGGGAGATTGCTCACATTGGGGTTTGTCGCGTTAACTGGGTTCCTCTCTGCTTCCAAATCCCCTTGAGAACTCATTTCGACGACTCGCTCATGAACGCCTGAAGTCGTTAACACGTGAATACGTTTTATTGGAATATACCCCGCAAGATTTTTGGGGATCATTTTCACGCCCAGTTTGGCGCATTCTGCTTTGATCCCATCTTCTTCATAGTGACTGGTTACCAAAACAGATTGGCTCCCTATTCTTAATTCTTCGATAACATCTAGCCCTGTTTTTTTGGAGTCAATAAGCTCATAATCACACAAGAACAACATGGCAAGATTGGGGGATTGCCTATGCGGGAAATTGTTGTGGTACCACCCAATCAGTTGTTGAGGGTCTTTAAAATGGATAACAGAGCTTGTGTGTCGTTCGGTGGCGGTTAGCCGATTCTCCCACACTTGATGGATGGAATCATCATCATCGAGAATAATGATATGTGATGCAGGCACTACAAGCTCTGGTAAGAACCAGTCAGGTTCTTTTGTTTTGGGTAAAGTGATAGTGATGTTTGTTCCTTTGCCAACTTCAGAATCAACCTTAACATCCCCCCCCCATGATTTAATTGTTTCATGGGCATGATATAACCCCAGTCCTTGTCCTTTTTCTTTTCCAAAGGATACACCCTGATTCATGAGCTTTGGTATAATTTCTTTGGGAATACCTTTGCCATTATCCTCTATAACAATTACCACAACATCACGAACGCTCTTCATCCTGATAGCTACCTGGCCATTTTCATCAAAGGCTTCCACGGCATTATTGATGAGGTTAGATAACACTCGTTTGAATTCTTTTAACTGTATTTTGGCAAAGTGCCCATACGACTCACTGCCCAAGCCAGCCTCAATCTGAATCCCTCTCTGAGAGCGGTACTGGATACGTTTTTCCGAAACCAAAGTTTCAATAACGGCTGAAAGAAGCTGAACAGACGTTTGTCCTTCCTCATGATATTGATTGCTGATAACCTCTCCCTGACAAACATGAGAAATGAAGACAGGATCTTTTTTTGCCGAAAGATCATTTGCAATATCTTCTATGCGCTGTACGGCAGAACGAATGAGTAACCTATGCTCTTCGGGAACATCTTTGAGATCGGTTGATACAATTTTCAGTGCGGTCAATGGTGAACGAATATCGTGGGCTACCTGACGTGACGTTTGTCGGATTTGCTTTTCACCCTCAGATTCTGTGTTGCGGATGTCTCTCTCTAGAGAACTGATGCTTTTATTGACAATGAATGCAAGTGCCAACACGATTCCTAACAGGCTCAACCCAACTACTATAAATAACAGGGTCAAATTTTTTGTGCTTTGTGAGAAAAACGAAACAGGTGTTTCTATGAGTATGCCCCAATTGACGCTGGCATCATTAATGCCAAATGTGATTGGGATAAAAGTGCCTAAAACTCTTTCTGCATCCAGGTTTTCATATACACTTGTGGTAACCTTGGGCAATAAATCAGATTGCCAGCTTTTCGTTTTTCTCTCCCATATATTACCGTTTTCAAGCACATCGTCAAACCATGTAAAGTCTTTAAAAAAACCCAAATGACGAATGTTTCCCTGGTCGTCGCTATCAGTAATCACACTATTTTTAGGAAAATACAGATGTTTTCCTCTGCTGTTTGCTACAACATGGCCATGCCTGTCTATCAGCATGATATAGCTCTGATATGTCAGCCCCAGTGTTTCTTTCAGTGGCCTAAATATTCTACGAGCCAATGTTTTTGCAGATACAGATAAAGCTAATACAGAATTGATATTGCCGGTTTCATCAAAGATTGGGGTAGCAACTGTAATGATTTGCGTTCGTGCAATATCATGGCTGATGTACCCCTCTGAGACGGATGTTTTCCGTGTTTTTTTTACCATTTGCAGATAATCTCTGAAAATATAGTTGTATGCTGAGGCTTCTTTCTGAATATCGAAAGGCTCTAAAAATACCAGATCACCATTATTATCCATTTCAAAAGAATAATGAAGATCCGGAAACGAGCGCAGCAAATTTCTTGTTATTTCACGTTCCTCCACAGCCAAGGGTTTGTTGGTAAATGGATCAACATCAGGAATACCCCTGTAGACCTGCCATGCCTTTAATGCTCCACCGGCGTACTCCTCTGTTTTACGGTACTCTCTCGGCCCAGCTAGGTAACCTGTCATTCGCAAACGCACAAATTCCGATTTGACAATTTTTTCCGGCAAAGTTTTATGACGGATTTTTGCTTGATCATCTGTTGACCTTCTAATGAAGATTTTTGACAGAGCAATATTCTCAAGGGAATTTTTGAGACCATCAAAATAGATGTTTAAATTCTGTTCGACGATTTCTGCGACTTTAATTTGTTTGGCCTCTTCAGTCTGGACGAGGGTGTTTCTTAATAAAAAATAACTGATAAACGATACCGTGGCAAACAACAATGGGATCACCAGAAAAAGGATTATGAGCACTGTTTTTTTCATGCTGTTACAAACCCATGTCCGTTTTGACGGCATTAAGATGCGTGAAGGCTGTCATTGAGGCAGGAAAACCACAATAAACGATCAGGTGTAATAGGGCTTCTTCCAGTTCAATGAGTTTTCCACCACTTTCTAAAAAACCACGCATGTGAATTTTTGTTTGTTCTTCCCTGCCCTGAGCAATAAGTGCAGCAATGGTTAACAGGCTTTTTTCTCTGGTAGACAAAACTGACCTAGCCCAAAACTGGTCATAACCTATTTCTAACGCGATTCTGGCAAATTCGGGATTAAGATCGTTTAATCTTTTTATGACAGTGTCAGCATATTCTTTCCCATACAATTTTTCCATTACAGCTTGACCACCCATATATTCTCCTTTTGTTATATTCTGTTGAAGGAAATCATTTGACTATTGGCGCCGCTTTTCCTTTTTTCTCCAATTCTCCTCGAATGGTCATAAGTTGGTTCAAGGCGTTCATGGCCGCCGGAAAACCACAATAAATGGCAAGATGCAATAGCGCAGCCTCCAGTTCAACCACTGTACCGCCACTTTCCAAAAAACCACGCATGTGAATTCTCGTTTGTTCTTCTTTCCCTTGGGCTACCAAAGCGGCAATGGTCACAAGACTTTTTTCTCTCGTAGATAACACCGGATCAGACCAAAACATTGCATAAGCAACGCCTACAGCAACTCTATGAAATTTGGAACTCAATTCTTCCAATCGATTTGCAACGGTTCTCGCAAACTCGGCACCATACAATTGTCGCATGACTTCTAAACCAGCAAGCATATCTTGCTCACTTACTGTTGAAGCAAGCGCTGGCCTCACAGAACTTTTATCAACGGGCCCCGGTTGTTGGCGTACACCTGTTTTGTCGACCATATCACCACCCACAGGTT
>Ga0208373_1004249_pt1 | contig 13192 bp, 14 predicted proteins | sample RifOxyC2_FD_184036 | JGI IMG/M metagenome (GOLD analysis project Ga0208373, IMG submission 184036) | Soil microbial communities from Rifle, Colorado - Rifle Oxygen_injection C2 (SPAdes) | ecosystem: Environmental > Terrestrial > Deep subsurface > Rock core/Sediment | place: Rifle, Colorado...
TACTTTTTCAAATACCATGTTATTTTCCTCCATAGATAGTTAGCGACAACAACTATATAAGCTTTTCGTTGGTAAATTGGCATTATTGTAGAAACTAATTAGTAGGGATTATTTAGGGTGCTATGTAATTAACTGATGGCTTATTTGAAGATTGGGCAAAATTAGCAAAGCAGTCAGCAGAAACCTATGCCTCAATTTATTCAGATCCAAAAGGCTCAGACACACAGAAGCAGGATGCAAAGAAAAATCTCCTTTCTCTTTTAAAATCCTCCAATGAAATGATTGTTAAAATTGAATCTTTGGACAGAGATAGATTTGACAAAACTCAGCTTAAAGGAAATATAGTTCAAACAACGGGTTATATTGAAGGATTTTTAGGTTTAGCTAAATAAATAGTTTTATTAATTCTATTTTCCCACTTCCATAATGAAAGATAAAGTAGTTCAACTAATATCAGATGCCACGGGCATAGATAAAAAGCAAATAGAATCCCTTATAGAAGTTCCAAAGGACTCCAAACTAGGAGATTTCGCTTTTCCTTGCTTTTCCCTTTCAAGAGAACTAAAAAAGAGCCCAGTTGAAATTGCCAAGGAGTTGGTGAATAAAGTTAAAACTGGAAAAGAATTTGAAAAGATACTTGCCCAGGGACCCTATCTAAACTTCTTTCTCAATAAAAACCTCCTTGCCGATGACGTTTTATCAAAAATCCAAAAAGAAAAAGATAAATATGGTTCTTCCAAATTAAGCAAAAATAAAGCAATGATTGAATTCTCACAGGCAAATACCCACAAGGCATTTCACGTCGGGCACATTAGAGGCACAAGTTTCGGCGAAAGCATCGCAAGAATATTTGAATTTCTAGGAAATAAATCAATAAGAGCTAATTATCAGGGAGACACCGGAATGCACGTTGCAAAATGGATATGGTGCTATAAAAAATATCATTCAAAAGAAAAGTTAAAAGAAGATGAATCATGGGTTGCTTCAATATATGTTGATGCCGTAAGGAAGCTGGGAGACGATGAAGCTCTCCAGGAAGAAGTAAACGAAATAAATCAAAAATTAGAGTCTGGAAAAGACAAAGAATTAATGAAACTCTGGAAAGAAACAAGAGATTTATGTCTTAAAGCTCTAGAAAAAGTATACAAAGAACTCAACACAAAGTTTGACAGGTATTATTTTGAAAGAGAAGTTGAAATTCCAGGAAAAGAAATTGCTCAAAATCTAGTAAAAGAAGGAATTGCAAAAGTCTCCGATGGTGCAACAATTATGGACCTAAATGACCTTAGCCTTTCAGTTTGGGTACTTCTTAGAAAAGATGGAACCGTTCTCTATTCATCAAAGGATCTTGCACTTGCAATGCTTAAGTTCAAAGAATATAAATTGGACAGGAGCATTAACATTGTGGCAGACGAACAAAACCTTCACTTTAAGCAGCTTTTCAAAACCCTAGAGCTAATGAAATTCAAAGACGTTAAAAAATGCCAACACATTCCCTATGCCCTTGTAAGATTACCCGAAGGAAAGATGTCATCAAGAACAGGAAATAATATTCTCTATTCAGATTTCATGAAAGAAATGAAAGATTATGCAAAATCTGAAATAATAAAGAGGGAAAAAGTTCCAGAAAAAGAATTGGAAGAAAGAGCTCTTAAGATTTCTGTTGCAGCAATAAAATATGCCATGCTCAAGCAGCATTCAAACAGCGTTATTGTTTTCAATAAAGAGGAAGCACTCAATTTCGAAGGGAATACCGGTTCCTATCTTCTATACAGCTACGCAAGAGCAAAAAGTATTATCAAAAAAGCAAAATACAAGAAATCAAGTTATAAAATCGATTCGATAAACGAAAAAGAAAAAACACTAATAAATCAACTAAACAATTTCCCAGAGGTTGTTCAGCATTCCTATGAACAACTCTCTCCAAATCTCATTGCAAACTATGCCTTCGAGCTTTCCCAATCTTTCAATGAATTCTATCACAGCTCTCAGGTAATAGGCTCCAAGGAAGAGCAATTTAGGCTCTCTCTTGTTTCATGTTTCTCCCAAGTTCTTAAGAATGCCCTCGGGCTTCTTGGCATTGATGTTATTGAAAAGATGTAATTCGATTGTTTTTAATAAAAATAGAAAACAAACTTCTAGATATCTAATGTCCGATGATAAAAAGTCTAATTAATATACACTAATCAGATAGTCATTGAGATAATTACTTCTCTTCACTTATAAATATCTTATTCTGTGTTTTATTTCATAATTCCAATATCCTCTAAAACCTTCGAATTTGTTCATCACAACAAATTTTAAATATCCCTATTTATAGACGATTTAATGAATGAAATAGTTATATTGTTAGGAATGATGTTTTTTCTATCAATTCTTTTATTAGTCCTAACATTAGCTCTAGGCTCAAAGTCTCATCAAAAAACTCATAAACCATTACAATCCCACGGCGGAAAAGAGGAGATAACCAAGATAAAAAAACAGATAACGGAGGAAGGAGAATGGTAAAAATTGTTGATTATTCACAATTGGAACAACTTGCAGAACCAGAGAGAAATCCCGGAGCAGATAAATGTCTTATAGTTCAACCAGACGAAAGAAAAATTCTAGTTAACTATAGGGAACAATTTGCACAGGCAGAGGAAATGGCAAAAAGACTCGAAGTTCCAGGTACAGAATACACAGTTGTAAAGTGCTACGAAGATTAAGGTTTTAATTTTTAGCCCATCTAGTTTAAATGACTTTCAATAAATTTAAAGATAAAAAGGAGTTATTATATCTTGTAGTAGAATTCATCGAATTAAGATAACTATTTTTTATTTAAGGTTACGAACGAAGCAAATTAATTAGTATTTCTTATATTTCAATTACCTTAAAATCCCCCAATAGCAACATTTTAAAAGGTCCAATGGGCTCGTTTACAAGTAGACGAGCCGGCGTGTTTGCCCTGCGCCATTCACTAGCGGGCATTAAGTGGGCTTAAAGGAGCAAGTAAGATAAAACTTTGCAAGTCTTTCGCTGGACGTTGACGTTTTGTCCTGTTCGATCTTGCTCCTGCGAAATGGGTCAGACCTTGATCGGAGCAGCCCTAAACAGGAAACTGGATGCTTACAGGGTAGCAGAACCGAGAAAAGTGAAGGGTTAACTTTCAAGGCTTTTTCAAGCAAACTCCCCGTCTACAAAATCTTTAGATTTTGTATGGCTTGAGTTTCGAAGAAACTCAAAGTCTACACTCAACTATCTATTTCGAGAAGCGTGTAACTAGTAAATTAGAATTATTTTCCACCAAATAACTTACCGAACCAATCTATTATCTTTTGGAATAATCCTTGGCTGACACATTGGCTATCAATACATAAATTTGAAGAACACTCAAAATTATTATCGCAAGTTGATTCACCCTTTAATTGCTCTGTAAATCCTCCATTATCAGAACAAAACTGCCCGCCTTTCCTATATCCAAATTGATAGCACTTTCCATCTAAAGGACATGAATCTTTACAAGTTAGAATTGGTTCAATAGATGTTCCTGATTCAGTTTGTTCTGGAAATTTACATTTTCCTTCAACACAACTATATGAAGCACCAATACATTTTTCTTCTTCTGCTTCTTTACATTTATATTGCGGACAATCACTATCGACTTTACATTCTTGAACAGGAGTAGCAGGAGTTGTAGGGGTTGCAATTGTCTCTTCAACATAACATTCATTTGTCACAGAAAAACTATTTACCCCACATTTCCCTAAACATTTATCTATATTTTCTTGACTTTCAGTTAGATTTTGTTTACATTTTCTAGGATCATTCTCACAGCGACTAGCACAAAAATTAGATGCAAATTTTTTCCAGAAATCTGCTGTCTTACATGCTTCTCTTTCAGTTGACTTGCTTTCTTCTCCATCATAACATTGAAAATATACATTTTTAAATCCTTTATTTTTTATTTGAGTTGTTGTTGTCTCTCCAACTTTGCATTCAAATTCGGCATTTTCATCCTGTCCATCAATAATAATAGGGATATAACTTCCACAGCTGCTTTTCCATATCATTTTTTCGTCTTTATATCCTTTAACATCAACTACACAGCTATCCTTTCCAGAACAATAAAATTTATCATTATACTCTGAAAGATAACACTTCTGCTCTCTATCTGAATTTTTAAAAATACAAGTAACTTTCTCAGAAACGGATTCGCCCTTTACGCATGCCCCGTCTTTGCAGCCATTAGAGCAATTAAATGCTGTTTTTTTTGCTTCATTATTTTCACAATAATATTCTGTAAGAGTATTATAATCTCCGCACAAATCTGTATGTCCTGCATCATCTGCTGCACCCTTCATAACGCCTTTTTCATAAAAATTACCATTATCAGAATCAGTGCATATCTTGGTTGGTTGAGCAGTTGGCTGTCCAGTCGGTTGAGTAGGAGTGGGAACAGGAGTAGTGTTAACAGGGGTAGTGTTAGCTGGAGGAGTAACCGAGCCTACTGATACAGAACAAATATTTTCAACACAACTACATTCTTTTGCTTGTAAACTTGCCTTAACACATTCAGGAATCTGATAAGATTGATTCATACACGAATTCTCATTACAACTATCAACTTTACAATCAGAATTTTGAGAGCAGGATTTAAATTCTTCAGCACTAATTAAAGCAAAACTTAATATTGCGCATATTAGAAAAATTATTAAAATTCTATTATTCAAACATAACCTTCTTTTTTCCATTTTAAGTCTAAACTAATTGACTATAAATAACTATTCTTTACTATAATTCATTATATGTGTCTCTCAAATTTCCCATTTCAGGATTAGCTTATTGTGGGGCATGTTACTTAAGGGGTAACAAATACCATTTAAATGATATTTTGTCGAAAAGGATTAATTGTTATATTTTTTTTAAAATCAAAACAAATTTCTTACATACTCAATTAATCTTGGAATTATTCCTTCTGAATTTGTATTTGTTTTCATTATAACCCTACCCGTTACTCCTGCCTGTCCCGTACCCCCATCATCACTACTACTTCCTGAAGAATCACTTCCCCCAGAACTTCCTCCGCTATCGCTTCCTGGTTCAGGTCCAGCTCCCGGTCCAGGATTACATTGTCCTTCAGGTCCTGGTTGAGTACATCCTCCACTTCCTCCAGAACCACCTTCATTAGAACTACCACCAGGTCCATTGTCAGATTCATACTGGGCTCTCTCTTCGTCCCATTGTTTTTGCATCTCTGCAAGCTGTCTATCTTTTTCTTCTTGACTTTCCCATTGACTATCTGAACTATACACACAAGTTTCATCAATTACACATTCTTTGCCATATCCATCATCTCCCTTTACTTCCTCTAGATAATAACCACTTCCCTTGGCTTTGCAATCCGTGTCGAGTTGCTGCCATCTTTCCTGATTCAAACATTTTTCATTATCATGAGGAAAACATTTATCTGCGCAACCCCTACATGCTTCAGGCCCATTTCCATTTTCTCCACAAGCTTTAGAATCGACTCCAGCATCCTTTAGACATTGCATTTGACATTTTCCTTCTGCACTATTCATAAATTCCTGATTTTTTTTCATATTTGCAAGGTCCGCTTCAGACATCAAGCCATGCTCTATTGCAAAATTCATGCATGTTTCTTGATTATCTGGATTGTTACAGAAAGCATCACACTCTTCCTTGCTTTTGCAATTTCCAGGACCCTTCCCCCCAGTTTTCTTTGCCATCTCCGCATCTTTAGCATCCATCATTCCATTAGCAACAGCAAAATCAACACACGTTGGAAAATTTGCTTCATTATTGCAAAACTCATCGCACTGTTTTTTCCCCTTGCATCCCCCAGGACCCTTCCCTCCAGTTTTCTTTACCATGGCCAACTCTTCTCCAGATATTAATCCTGCTTTTTCTGCAAAAGAAATGCATTCTTGCAAGTTTTCATCTTTATTGCAATATTCATCGCATTGCTTTTCCGAAGTGCATTTTCCAGGGGTTTCTCCCGACTTCAAATAAGGAATCATTCTTTTTGCTTCATCTATTTGATCCTTTGTCATCATTCCAGCTTTTTCTGCAAAATTTATACATACTTCTACATTTTGAATATCATCACAATATTTTTCACAATCTTGTTGAGATGCACAATTACCTAATTCTTGAACAGGATATTGCACCTCTGCATAAACTGCAGGAATTACTAAAAATATCGCCAGAATAACTAGAATTGAAATAAATCTCATGATGAATTTTTAAAAGGATTTAATTGTGTATTCTCAAATGCATTTGAGTTTCCTGCCTCTGCAGCTTTATCCATCGCTCCTGCTCCTGCCGAAAAGTCAGGACTCGTGAACGAAAACATTGAACTGCTATTTGACATAAAAATATAAAGCGTAATCGCTGCGATAATTATAATTGCTATTACAATCAAAATTATTATAATTTTCCTCTTCGACCTCTTTCTTTCCACAATTTATACAAGATTATGATATTTTTAAGTTTTTTGCTATTTTAGTGTTTTAAAATATCAAATTAAAAACCCAATAAACGACCGCAGAACAAATCGCAGTAAGCGGAATTGTGAGCACCCAAGCCCATAAAATCCTTCTGGCAGTTATCCATCTAACTGCCTTGCTTCCTTTAACGCTTCCCGCACCCATTATAGAACCTGCGATTACATGGGTTGTTGAAACAGGAATTCCAAAGTGAGCAGTTCCAATCAAAACCAACGATGAAGCAGTTTCAGTGCAGAATCCCTCCGAAGGCCCTATCTTTGTTACCTTTCCTCCCATTGTCTTTACTATTCTCCATCCTCCAAATGCAGTTCCAAGAGATATTGCAGCGAAACAACTTAGAATTACCCATTCATTTACTTGAAAAGTAGAATTAACTCCCGCGCTCAATAGAACAAGAGCGATTATTCCCATGGTCTTCTGTGCATCATTAGTTCCATGTCCCAGACTAAGGAAAGTAGAAGATACAAGCTGCAGTTTTTTCAAAAGCCATTCCGCTTTGAATCTATTTGTCTTTGCAAAAATTCTCATTACAATTAGAGTGAGTATTACAGAACCAATAGCACCTACAACTGGAGCAACAAAAATAAACGAAAATATTCTAATTACTCCTGAAGAAATAATTGCCTTAGTCCCTGCCGCTGCAATTCCTGCACCCACTAATCCTCCAATGAGCGCATGACTACTGGAAGTGGGAAGTCCAAGAAGCCAGGTAATAATATTCCATATTATTGCACCCATCAGTGCAGCGAATATCAATGGAAGAGTAATATAACTAACATCAACAATTCCTTTTCCAACAGTATTTGCAATTGCAATCCCAAAAAGAAAATATCCTGCAAAATTTGCAACTCCTGCAAGAATAACTGCCTGTCCAGGTTTTAATGTTCTTGTGGCAATTATTGTGGCAATTGAATTAGCAGAATCATGAAAACCATTAATAAAATCAAATGACAAAGCAAGAACAATTATTGTTAAAGCAAGAATTGAAATCATTTTAACTGTGTTTTACCGTTATTCCTCTTATTAATTTGCCTATTCTATCAACTGTATTTACAAATTCTTCCATCTCTTCATATAAATCTTTTAACTTTATTACTTCCATAGGGTTTGTTTTTCTCTTAAATAGTCCTCCAAGAGTCGCCCTGAAAAGATGGTCTGCTTCATTTTCCAATGAGTGCATTATTTTAATTAAAACTAGCAAATCTTTCTTTTCCTTTAGGTTATCTATCACTTTTTTCAATTCCAAGGAGATATCCAACATTATTCTTGAATAAATAACCATATTCTCTGGGAATTTCTTTATGTCAAATACTTCAATCTTATGGGCGATGCTATGCAATATGTCCAGGGCCCTATCTACATTAACAACAATTGAGTGTATGTCTTCTCTGTCAAGAGGAGTTATAAATGACAAGTCCAATTGATTAATAATATATCTTTCAATTCTATCTCCCCTTTTCTCAAGTTCATTTATTATGTTTACATTCTCATGTATGCTTTTTTCTCCCTTCTCTCCCTTTTCAACCATTACTTTGAAAACCCTGCTCGCCTCACAAAGAGTTTCCACCTGGTCATGCATAAAAGTAAAGAACTTGGCTTCTTTCGGAATAAGTAAGTCTAATATGTTCATTGTCTTTTCTCCTCAATAAAATGGGTCTTCCAGAGATATATAAATTTGATTGTCCTCTAAAATCATAAAAGTAACCTATAAAAACCTCCCTGGGCTTTTACATTAATGGACAAAAGAGGACAATTCTTTCTTATAGCTGCACTTGTAGTTATTCTCACTTTAACAGGGCTAAACACTGTTTACAACTCCATCAATGTCTCCCCGGAAGATAACACTGCGAAAAACCTCGCAAGGGAGATGAATACTGAAATGAAACAGATAATAGATAACGGGTTTTATACTCAAACCATAGGCAACATCACCAGCAGAATAAATCACACTCTAAACATTTATTCATCCTTACATCCAGATGCAGAATTCGCATTGTTCTACGGGAGTCAAGATGATGCTCTCTCCTCGAATCTAGGATTAAGAGTATATCACTCAGTTAATAACACAAAGAGAGAAATAAAATATCTTTCAATGTCTTCAATTGGTTCAAATCAAGTCAAAATAACTCTAGATGAAGGAGATCAATATTTATTCAACACCACTCAAGGGCAAAACCTATATATAATTGTAAAAATTAAGAATAATCAGGAAAGAATAGTTTCAACAAATTAAAAAATAAGAAAATAAAATAAAGACAAACAAAAAAGCAAAAAAAGGTTAAAAAATAAAAGATGATGAACAAAAAGGCATTAAGCGAAATGGTCGGCTACGTCCTCCTTGTAGTTATTGCCGTAGGTTTAAGCGTTGCAGTTTTTACTTTTCTTAGAAGTTATATTCCTGCAGATACTGTAGAATGTCCTTCAGACATGGTTCTCGTAGTTCAAAATTCATCCTGCTTTTGGAGCGGCGGAGAATACAAACTACAACTAGTTCTTTCCAACAAAGGACTATTCAGCATAAATGCCGCTTATTTGCGTTTTGCCGCAGAAAATAGAAATGTAAAACCTCTCATAAATGATGCCCTCTCTCCGGGAGGAGTATATCTTTTCAGCAGCATAAATAATTCTCTTGCTCCGGGTACTTCCTTTACCACAATTCCCTATTCTCTAGATAGATTTGGCATAAAAACCTTTGGCAAATATGGTTTAGAAGTCCAGCCCGCTATATTCAAGGGCGAAAGCATCAAGTTGGCTTTATGCTCAAATTCAATCATAACTCAGACAGTAAACTGCCCAGCTCACCAATAATTTAACCACAATAATCTATTTATAACTCCATTTTCTTGAGATTTTAATGAAGTTCGCACATATGGGCGATTGTCATCTTGGCGGATGGAGGCAACCTGAGCTCTCCGAGCTTAATTTCAGGAGCTTCCAATACGCTGTTGACAAATGCATAAGAGAGAAGGTGGAATTTATTTTGATATCTGGAGATTTATTTGATTCTGCCTATCCTATTATAGACACTCTTAAAGATACATTCAGAGAATTTAGAAAAATAAAAGATGCAGGAATTCCGGTATTTCTAATTGCCGGAAGTCATGATTTCTCCGCTTCTGGAAAAACATTTCTAGATGTTCTCGAAAAAGCAGGATTTTGTAAAAACGTTTCTGCCTTCGAAGAAAAAGAAGGTAAGATAATTCTTCAGCCCACTCTATACAAAAACTTTGCAATATTTGGTTATCCTGGAAAGAAATCTAGCCTAGAGGTAGAAGACATAGCAAAAATAAAACTTCATGATGCTCCAGGATTATTTAGAATTCTAATGCTTCACACAGCCATAAGAGGAGCAATAGGAAGTCTTCCAATAAAGTCAGTTGATGAATCCTTATTGCCAAAAGTAGATTACATTGCCCTTTCACACCTACATATTAGATACAAAAAAGATAATCTTGCCTATTCAGGTCCGATATTTCCAAATAATCTTCCAGAGTTAGAAGAACTTCAAGGGGGTTGCTTTCAAATTTATGAAAATGGAAAGCTCACAAGAGAAGAAATAAAACTAAAGAAAATAGTATCTCTAGATTTGGAAATAACCAATACTCTTGATGCAACAGAGCAAATTATACTTGCTTTAGATAAAGAAGACCTAAGGGACAGAGTTCTCATTCTCAAACTTCACGGAATAATCGAAAGTGGAAAGATTTCAGACATAGACTTCAATAAAATAGAGGAATTTGTAAAAAAGAAGGGTGTTTATTCATTTCTTAAGAGCACAACAAAACTTCTTACTCAAGAATCTGAATTTTTCCTAGAATCCACTGGAGAAGCGCTGGAGTCGCAAATAATAAAGAACTATGAACAAAAAAATCCAAGCAAATTCAATGAACTCATACCTCTCATGATTAAATCTCTCCAAATAGAAAAGCAGGAGGATGAAAAGTCTGTTTCATTTGAAGATAGATTACTTTCGGAAATAAAAAAGATAATACAAATATGAAATTCAAAAGACTTAAATTAAAAAATATAAGGTCCTATGTGGACCAGGAGATAATATTTCCAGAGGGCTCTCTCCTTCTTGCAGGAGATGTAGGTTCGGGTAAAACCTCAATTCTTCTGGCAATAGAATATGCAATCTTCGGCCTGCAGCCCGGGCAAAAAGGCTCCGCTCTTCTAAGGAGTGACTCGGATACTGCAGAAGTTCTTCTGGAGTTGGAAATAGACGGAGATGAAATAATAATAGAAAGAAAACTAAAAAGAACTGAAAAAACAATAAGCAACGATTATTCTGCAATAACCATAAACGGAGAAAAATTAGAACTTTCAACAACAGAACTGAAGACGAAAATAATAGAACTTCTCCACTATCCAAAAGAATTTATAAAAAAGACAAATCTACTCTATAGATATACAGTTTTTACTCCTCAAGAGCAGATGAAGCAAATTATCCTCGAGGATTCCGAGCTAAGATTAAATGTAATAAGGCATGTATTTGGAGTAGACAAATATAAAAGAATAAGAGAAAACCTCTCAGTTTTGTTAGTTTATCTTAAGGAAAACGCCAAAATAATCCAGGGAGAAATAAAGTCTCTAGATGAAGATAAGGTAAGGGTGGAATCAACAAAATCTTTCATCAAAGTTTTGGATGATAAAATTCTACAAAAAGGAATAGAACTTCTGGAGAATCTAAGAAAAAGAAGAGAAATTGAATTGGAAATGGAATCTCTTGAAGTAAAAATAAAAGAAAAAGAGAATTTGGAAAAAGAAGTTGATAAAACGAAATGGGCAATAAGTTCCAAAACTGAAAATCTCTCTTCAATATCTAAAGAAATAAAAGAAATAACAAAAAATATAGAGGAAATAAAAGAAGTCTTTGACATAAAGAAGTTTAATGAACTAAATATTGAAATAGAATTTAAAAAAGTCGACTTAGAAAAACTAAACTCTGCGCTCATTGAAATATCCTCCCAGCTCTCTTCTCTTGAGCAATCAAAAAATGATAATCTTCTTAAAAAAGAAAGAGTCTTTTCCATTGATATCTGTCCCACCTGTCTTCAGGATGTTCCCCAAGCACACAAACACAATATCCTAAATAGCACAGAATCTTTTCTAGTGGAGATAAACAAAAAACTAGAAAAATATGAAAAAGAACGCTTAGCCTTAAGAGGAAACATAGATAAACAGAAATTTGAGATTACAAAGCTGGAAAAACAGAGACTTTCCTTGGAAATTCTTAAGTCAAAGTCAGAATATCTTGAAAAATCAAAAAATAAGCTCATAGAGATAACAAAGCAAAAGGAAAGTCTAGAAAAAGATATTATTCTTCTATCAAAACACCTTGATGCACTTAAGGAAGACATTCTCAAATTCTCCACATTTTCAAATCACTATAGAATAAAGCAGGATGAACTAAAGCTTGCTTTCCAGAAAGAGAAAAACTCCGAAATTTCTCTTGCAGAGCTGAAGAAAGAACTGGAAATAACAAACAAAGAAATAGGTGTTTTGAATAAAGCAATAAAACAAAAGGAAAAATCAAAGGAAAAGCTTTCAAGCATTCTAGAATTAAGTGATTGGTTCTCAACCCATTTCCTTAATCTTATAGATTTCACAGAAAGAAATGTACTCATGCGTCTTAGAATGGAATTTTCCAAACTATTCAATAAATGGTTCCACATGCTAGCAGGAGATACATTTGAAGTCCAGCTGGATGAAAATTTCACCCCTCTTATCACCCAGGGAGAATTCGAAATGGATTATTCCTTCCTTTCTGGAGGAGAAAGAACTGCCATCGCCCTTGCCTATCGCCTTGCCCTAAATCAAACAATAAACTCAGTAATAAGTGAAATAAAAACAAAGGAGATAGTAATTCTTGATGAACCAACTGAAGGTTTCTCTGAAGCCCAGATATCAAAAATCCGAGATGTTCTGGAAGAACTAAACGCTCAGCAACTAATAATCGTAAGCCACGAACAGAAGATAGAAGGTTTCATAGACAACATCCTAAGGGTAAAGAAACACCTTAATTCTTCCTCCATAACAACCGAAGAAGTCACAGAAAGCCAGCAGACTTTAGATATCTAAAACTTTAAATATCTAAAACTTTAAATATCTCCTCATTTAATAATTTTTATGGCAAGAAAACCTGAATCAATTAGATTAGAAGATTTAGTTCCGTTATTTGTCGGAGCATTTAGATGGGGCAAAAGAGTAGATAATACATATACTAATGGATATCCTGACGAAGCAACGAGAAACAGAGTAAATAACCGTGCTAAATTTTTAACATATTATAATGCCCTTCCTCTTATAGGTTCAATAATTGGATATGGTTTTACTTTAATAAAATAGAATCTCTAAATTTACCTTAAATTTCATCTCCGGCTACATCCCAAATAGCAATTAGTCTTTAATTGCTAAGTTTATCAAACAAAATTTTAGCATATCTGCATCAAATAATTCTTATTCGATGATAATCTTACCTTAAATTTATCTATATTTCAGATAGCTCTTGCTATCTGTTTTACCAAACAGACAATCTCTCTAATTTAATTTTTTAGCTCTAACCCAAAGAGACAAATTATTTTCATTTGCGTATTCATAGCAAATTAAAATCTTAAGATTATATGCAATCAATCTTAAAGAAATCTCTCTTGCTCTCATCGGAAAAGTTCTGCAAAGAACTT
>Ga0208373_1004253_pt1 | contig 13179 bp, 17 predicted proteins | sample RifOxyC2_FD_184036 | JGI IMG/M metagenome (GOLD analysis project Ga0208373, IMG submission 184036) | Soil microbial communities from Rifle, Colorado - Rifle Oxygen_injection C2 (SPAdes) | ecosystem: Environmental > Terrestrial > Deep subsurface > Rock core/Sediment | place: Rifle, Colorado...
ATCTTCTTCAAGCATAAAAAAACAAAGTTAATATATATATAATAATTTTAATTTAAAATAAAGAAAAAAGAAAAAAGAAAAAAGTTAAAGAAGAATAAAAACTTGACAGAGAGAGAGAGATGTTATGATATAGACGTTTTAGTTTTTAAAATATTTTTATGAGACAAAAAGATCCTTTAGACTTATCTATAAGCATAACAGAGGAAGATGGGAGTCAGGTGGTTATAGATGGTAAGAAATTACAGCGTTGGTTAAAAGAAGAAGATGTAAATGCAACATTAATTGATGGAGTTGATGATGAAGAAATAATAAAAGGTCAAAAAGGCAAATTAGTTTTTGTATTTGAAGATGCTGAAAATTTAGAAGCAGTGCCTGAAGAATCAAGATTTAAATTAATGAAAGTTTTAGAAGAATTAGGTGTTGATTTGGATACATATGAGGTGAGAATTGGAGCAAAAGATGTTTTGAGGGAAGAGGAAGAATAATTTATATTAAATATCTAATTTTAAATCTAAAAATATTTGTTTTATTATTTTTGGATGAATTATTTTTACTCCATGAAAAGGCACTGTTGCTCTAATGCCTGTTTTATTTTTATAAATCATATGGCTACCACTTTGACGTACCAAATTAAATCCATTTTGTTCTAAAATTTTGATTAAATCTTTTGCTGTTAATCTTGGAAGCTTTGGCATATTTATATTGCTAATTCAAGTGATGTTACATTTATAAATTGTGGCTGTTTCCATGTTTTCAGCTCTTCTTGTCTATCTTCAATATGAAGCTTGATAGCATCTTCAATATTATTTAAAGCTTCTTCATAAGTATCTCCTTGGCTATAACAACCTTGTAATTGTGGACAATAAACAAAATAACCATCACTATCTTTTTCTATAATAATTGTAAAATTATATTTATTTTGCATATACATCTTTTTAAAGCCAATAAATATTAGCATTATTCTTTTAAAAATAAATTAATAAAAACTTGACAAAGAGAGATATATATTACGATATAGATATTTTATTTCTAAAAATTATTTTTAATAAATTATTAAATTTATCTACATAAAAAATCAATTATTTCTTTTGCAATATTTTGATTTGTAGCTTTTTCAAAAACTTGAAATTCAGGACAGCGATTGATTTCTAACGAAAAATATTTGCCGTCTTTTGTTTGAACAAAATCAATACCTCCAATTTCAATTCCACTTTTTTTACATAATGAAACTGCTTCTTTGTGAAATTTCTGAGCTAAAGAAACTTTTTGAAAAACAGCACCAGCATGAGCATTTGCAATTAAAGTATTTTTTGCTTTGATTTTTTTCACTGCTCCATAAGATTTATTGCCTATTACAAAAATCCTGTATTCTTCATAAATATCCAAAAATGGCTGTAAAATTACTTTATTTTTTAAATTCATCAAAAACTTTTTTAAACTTTTCAAATCATTATGTTTCATAAACCCTTCACCGTGCCTGCCGGAAACTGGTTTGGTAATACATGGAAAAATTATATTTTTAAAATCAAAATTCTCTAAATTCTCCTTTGAAACAAAATAAGTTGGCAAAATATTTGGAATAATTTTAGATTCAAATCCTGGTAAACAAATAGATTTATCAAGATTAGCTGTTACCCCTCGAAAACTATCTGAATATCGAATTTTCCTAGTTTCAAAAATATTCAAAACAGTTAACATTTTTTCGAAATTACCACGCGACCTTCTAATGCAAATAACACTTTTTTTATCAATTAATTTTAACAAATCTTGATCTTGCCATATAATTTTGGCTTGAGTCTCAAGTTCAAAATCTATTTCATTAAGTCCAATAAAAAAAGCTTTAAAGCCTTTTTTTTCAGCTTCAGACCTCAAAGCTTGCTCTTCATAACAACAATCAGAAGAGAGGATGAGAAATGTGGGGTATGGGATATTGGATTTTTCACTTAAGATTGTTTTGAACATAGAAGAAGCTTTAAATAAAATTTACATATTCTTGGTATAACAAAAAAGATACTTTATCCCAACACTTTTTCCAATTTTCCCCCTTCAATTGCTTCTTTGATCTCTCTAGCAATTCTTCTTCCTGTTGACATTGGTTCATTGTAACGGAGCCAAGTGTATGGAGAGCCTTCAATAAACGGGTTTGTGCCAGCTACGATTCTAGCTGAAATTTCAAAAGTAAAAATTCTTAAGTCTTTTTTGATAATAGTTTCCAGACAAAATGGTCCGAATAAACCGCCATTTACAATTTTTTTTGATTCTTTGACGACATTTTCACCCATTTTAAATAAATCAGGAAGAAGTGATTCCCTGACAACAATTGGGATATTACCGATAATAGTATAGCTCGCATTGATGTCAGCTGTAAGTTGATCTTTTGCCGCGATTCTGCCAATTGAGTCTGCATTTGACTCGTATCTTTTGTCAAAACTCATGATTTCTAGTTCGTTATTTAATTTTGAATGAAAGTAATGGATATAAACTGGGACACCCAAAATATATTCTTGAATTGCATAATCTTTATCTTCTTCATGTTCAGGGAATTTTTTCATTTTTTCATAAAATTCATCAGGACTTTTGGCTACAAAATATCCAAGACCGCCTTTTGCTCCATGAAATTTTACAATTACTGGTCTATCAATGTCTTCAGGATGCGTAAATACTTTTGGCATCAGAAGTCCAGCTTTAGTGAGCCACTGTCTTTCTTTTGTTCGATCTGATTCGTATTCAAGAATTTCTTTTGAGCCATAATGCATCATTTTAATTTTTTTCACTCTTTCGTGCCCCAAATAACTGACAAAAGATCCATGCGGAATAACTATGGCATTTTTTTGCATTAATATTTTTTCAACTTTGAAAAATTCTTCAATTGTGTCTATTTCAATAATTTCATCAGCAACTTTGTAACTTAAGTAGGGTTGGGTTTTGCCTTTAAAACACACGCAAATAGTTTTGAAATCTTCATCTTTTGCGCCTTTGAGAATTTGAAGCGCGCTATGGCTGCCAATGGTGCAGATAGCGTAATCTGAGGTTTTTCGCGATTGAATCATGAAAGAAATTTTAAATTTTAAGTTTTCAATTATTGTATAATAAAAAGGAAAAAGAGAAAAGTATTTTTGTTTATTTGCTTAAATTGGTATAATTTTTTTGTTTATTTATTAAAATTTTTTATGGAGACCTCTAAAGTTACTTATCTTGGTGATTTGCGAACTGAATGTGTACATTTGCAGTCTGGGAATAAGATTATTACTGATGCGCCAATTGATAATTGTGGGAAAGGTGAGGCTTTCTGACCTACTGATCTTTGCGCAACTTCTTTTGCAAGTTGTATCCTGACGGTTATGGGAATTTTGGCGCAAAGGCATAAAATTGAATTGAAAGGAGCGCAAGCTTACGTAACAAAAGTTATGGGAGAAGATCCAAGAAGGATTGTTGAAATTATTATAAAAATTAAAATGCCAAAAAGTGATTTTAGTGATAAAGAAAAAAAGATTTTAGAGAAGGTAATTAAAAATTGTCCTATTGGAAATACTTTAGGAGAAAATGTTAAAAAAAGTGTTCAGGTGGAGTATTAAATCTATTAAAATTTTTTATATGGATTATATTTTTTTTACTGGTCTTTTGGGATCGCTTGTTTTAGTGACTGGAGCGGCTTGGCCTGAAAGTAAGAAATCAGTTAAGCCGATTAAATCTGTTAAAGATTGGTTGTTTGCTTTTGGTGGAGTTCTGATGCTTTTTTATGCGATTCTTGGATATAATGTTGGCGGATCAGTATTTTTTGTATTTTTGGAGGTTTTAGTTGTGGTGGCGAGTATTTTGATGATGCTTGATATTGATGATCGGATTGATTTTGTGGTGATTTTGATAAGTGGAGTGGCTTTTATTATTTGGTCTTTGTTGCTTTTTGAAGGTTATAATACGGTATTTTTTATTATAGGTTTGTCAGCGATCGGGCTTGGTTATGCCTTCAAAATGGGGACATTGCGTAGAAATTTGGCTTTGACTTTTGGTAGTGTCTTGATAGCAATTTTTAGTTATTTGTCAGCGAGTTTTTTGTTTTTCTGGCTAAATGTATTTTTTGCGGTGTTTTCTTTTTATTATGTGGTTTTAGGTTTAAAAAATAAGATTTAATTATGTTTCAAAAATTTTTGGCAATTTTTGGTCTTATTTTGCTTTTTTTTGGTGTTTGGACACCTTTACTTTTTATTCCAGTTTTATTTCTGGGCGATCCAGGTTTGCTTTTGGTTTGTGATTTAGGAATATCTATTGTGATGGTAGTTATTTTTATTCCTTATTTTAATTTTATTTCTAAGGTGGTTTTTCATTTTCGCGGTATGGGTGATTTGAAAAATATAAATGAAATTAAACAGAATATTTTGGATATAAATAATTATGACGCGCCGATAATGATAAGAGAGGAAAAAGGGCAAATTTTTATTACTTGGAAATATGTTGACGCTAAATGGTGGGAATTAATTGCTAAAACTGGTTTACAAAAAATTTATGAAGTGCAGGTGAAATTTGATGAAAAAACTCATACCGCTACATTAATTGATCGTTTCCGTACCGTGAAATGGAAGTTTGGCATCAATGGCGTAAGTGGAAGTTTAGAATTTTTTCGAGGTATTGCTGTTGGTTATGAATTTGGAAAGGCTTACGGTTTAAAAGAAAATTTCACATTAGGTAAAATTTATGATTTCAAATTTCGCCCATCAGACATAAAAACTCCTGTTACTAATACGATTTTGGCATATGGCTGGGATGTGAGATTTGGGATTTGGTAAGTTTAAGTTGTATTTTTATATTGTATTTCTTATGAATTTAGAATAGAATTTCTATGAAATTTCTAATTAATTTCTTATGATAAAAGATCAATGCATATCGGTAACGGATTTACGCATTAATCCAAAGAAGTGTTTAAAAGATTTGGAAAAGCATGAAAAATATCTTTTTATAAATGGTAGACCAAAAGCCGCGATAGTGGATTTAGATGAATTTGAGAGGATGAAGAAAGTATTTGATGAAATGCCTGTACTTTATGAAATGAGTAAAGATGAAATTTCTCCTGAATTGAGAAAATTAGCAGATAAAACAAGGAAAATGGATTCCAGTGAATTTGTTAATATTTAAAGAATATGCAATTTAAAAAAATTGTAGAAACAAATAAAATTGCTAAATTTATAAAATCTAGAAATCTAACGTCTCAATATAAAAAAGCAAAGATTTATTTAGAGGAAGGTTTTTTTGATGCTGTTCGATTAAAATTAAGAGAACCAAAAAATAAAAAGATTTATTATTTTCGTATTAATAAACAATATAGGGCTTTATGTGTAATAGTGAATAATGAACTTAGGATATTTGAAATTGATGATCATAGTAAATAGAAAAGATTTTTAAGTTTGGAAATTTGACAACGATGTTAAAAAATGATAAGATATTTTTTCTAATAAAATTTTTATGATAAAAAATAATAACGTTTCTTTTACAGACATAGTAAGGGAAGGTGAACTGTCATTCTCTGAGTTAGATGCAGTGGATCAAAGAACGTTTTTAGTGCCAGGATCAATGCTTGCAATAGATTTAGCAACTTCTGGTGGTTGTGGTTATGTTGTAGCGGCAAGAAGAGTAATAAAAACACTTAATGCATCAGGTAGACAAGTAGCTTTAGAGCTATTACAGTCATATCAAGGTGGCGGAAATTTAGGCAAAACAGGTATGGAAAAAGTGCAACAAGTTAGAGAATATTTAGAAGAGCTACTTAGAGAAGTTTGAGATTTTTTGGATGCAATAATGGTGGCAATATGTATCGCTTTCAGATAATTTCTTTTAAGTAGCATTCTTCGCAATAAATAATTTCAGGGCGATTAGGCGAGTATGTGCTTTGCATGGGCTTGAAGCATTTTGTGCAAGTTCGATTATAAAGCGTGAAGGAATTTCTGTTTTTTAGCCTTAATCTGTATCTTTCGTTTGGGCATAACCTTGGAATTGGGACTTGCATTTGTTTATAGAATTTGAGTTCTGCTGGAAGGATTTTGTAAAGTTTACCGCTTTCTTGGCAGGTTAGAATTTTATCGGTAATTTCATTTTTTACGTTTATAATATTGTCAGGAATTTCATATTCAGGTCCTTGATGTTTTGAAAATGGATCTTCTTGACCGTATTTAAAATTTTTATTTTCAATTTCTTTTTTTGATAATGGTAGATAGTCTTGAGCGACACTTTCGTTATATGGAATAGCTGACATTGAAATTGGAAAATATTCGCCCCATTCTGTATTTTTTTGCATATGTGTGATGATTTTAGCTGTTAGTTTCTCGTATTCCTCTTTTGAATATTTCTTGTTTAAAATGCAATATTCTTGGTTTTGGAGGCCTGAGCATCCGAAACAATTTTTGCAGGATTTGCAGTTTAGGCAGTACCACATGTTGTTTGAGTAATATACATTTAAACAAAAATGAATATTGTAGGTTTCAAGAGTGCTCAAAACTTCGTATGAAAGTTCTGGTTTGATGTACATATTTGAACAATCCATGCAGTCTTTGATATTGACTCCGACTTGGATATTTTTGCAATCCTGCGAGTCATTCATTTCAAAAGAATTTAAGCAATTCTTGCAATTATTTATAAAATCTCCAGTGCAATTTTCTGAGTTTATGATATTTGCATATTTATAAATTCTTTTAGCGCGTAAATCGTTGAAAAGTTTTTTTGCTGATTCAAAATTTTGAAAACTACCGACAAATTCTTTTACTCTTTTTTCGTATTCTTCTTTAGCAAGCGCTTGATTAAAAAAATGATATTTCTTTCCAACCAAATTTGTGCAAAGAAAACAATTTTGGCAATTTTTTAAATCATCGCAAAACCAGCAATCAACAACATTTTGTGAATAATAAACAAATTTACAATTATATCCGTTTCTGACATAAAAACATTCATACATTAATTCACAGTCATAGATGAAAGCGCAATCAACACAGTTTTTTGAACTTTGAATTAATTTCCCATAATAACAATCTTCATCATATTCAGAGCAATTAATAAGGTAGCAGTTTTTGCAACATCCAGTTCCGCTTGTAAATTCGCAATTTTCGTTATTAAAAGCAGTAGTTGTTAATTTTGGTACGTTTTTATCAAGTTCATGGAGTTGTTCAAAAAAACTTTTATTCTCATTAAAATCTTGTCCGTAATTTATAGGATCCCATTTATCTGAAAACCATTCATCATGAGAATAAACTTTATAACCAGAATCAGGACGATAAATAGAAATTAAGGGTTTGCCGGACATGGCTGATTTATTGTGATGGAAACTCCATTCATTTCTATGGGCGGTTCTTCTTCGCATTCTTTCTTCTGGAGAAATTGTTGGCGGTGGAATTTCGAATCTTTTTCCATTGAAAGTAGGGGAGATTTTTGTGAGAAATTCTAGATCACTATTGGTAATTTCGAATTGTTTACTGGTGATTTCGCAGGTTTTAAGCATTTTAGAAATTTTAGATTTTAAATTTTGCTCGCCAGAATTTTGGGCTGGAATTTTAAATTAATAAATATTGGCAATTATCCCTTGAGAGCAAGTGAGATCAATTTATCTACTTAGTAAATTTTTATCCCTTGTCAGCAAGTTCTCTTTGGTTATATAATATATAACGTATTTATTATATAACATATATATATGGCAGAAAAGGTTTTCGCAACACATTATGGTGATTTAGAAATTGCTCATCAAAAAATACCATGTGCTGTATTAAATAATGGCAAAAGAGTATTAATTCAAAGAGAGGTTGTAGGCTTATTAACAGGAAATAAAAAAGGAGGATTCGACCGCTATTTAATGGCTTCAAATCTACGTCCGTTTGTTCCTGAACGCCTTTTAGGTCAAAGTCTCGACCAGAGCATGAATAAGATTTTATATAAAGGGAAATCCGCTCAGGCATTTGATGCTACAGATTTGATTGATTTATGTGAAATGTATTTAAAAGCTAGAAATGCTGGCGTATTGTTAAAATCACAAGAGAAGTTAGCTTTACAAGCAGAAATTATTATTAGGTCATTTGCTAAGGTAGGTATTATAGCCGTTATTGATGAAGCGACAGGTTATCAAAAACAAAAAAATGAATATCAGAAAATTTTAGAATTATTTATTGCAAAAGAATTGCAACCTTATATATCTACTTTTGATGAAAATTATTACAAGCAACTTTATAGATTACTAGGATGGAGCTGGGACGCTTTTAAAAATAAGAAGAAAAATCATCCTCAATATATTGGCAGACTTACAAATAGATTGGTTTATGAAAAACTTGCTCCAGGTGTACTTGAAGAATTACAAAAATTGAATCCAAAAGATGATAAAGGTAGAAGAAAGCATAAAAATTTCCAGTTTTTGACAAGTAATCATGGCTATAGAGAATTATTAAGACATATAGCTTCAATAAGCATACTGATGGAACAATTCCCTAATGAGCAGCTTACAGAAGCAATTAGCAAAATTGATGCTCGCTTTCCTTCTTATACGCCAATATATCAAACAAGTATGGATTTTCCTGTAGTGAGTACGGAGATTTTCAATAATGCTATTGCTAAGGCTTCATTAAATGTTGGCAACTAAAAAATGAAAAACTGATTTGTAAAATCTATTATTGTATCTCCAAGCAAATTCATTCACATATTGTTGAAGATATTTAGGAGATACGGCGTGATAAGTACCATCTATAGATCTTTTAAGTTGAGACCAAAACCCTTCAATAGTATTGGTGTAAGCTAAACCATTCACCCATTGTCTGGCTCCATGATTAACTTTTTGATGATTATATTCTGTCATTGTGCCATAACTTTTATATTCATCAGTCATTAGATTAGCTCCAATTTTCAAATGGTTTTTAATAAATGGCTTAATAACAGATGATTTTGTGTGTTGTGTGACTTGAGCGATAACAGAACCTTGTCTTTCTACAATACCGATCACAGGAGTTTTATTTTCAGCTCCTCTCCCTCTTTTACCACCTCTCTTTTTACCTCCAATATAAGTTTCATCTGCTTCGGCGGTATTATCTAATTGCTTGCCGTTCTCTTCAAATAACATTCTGATTTGCTTTGCAATTCTCCAAGCCGTTTTGTAAGTTACTCCTAATTGTCTTTCTAACTCCTTTGCTGATACTCCATTTTTGGATGCAGAAAACAAGAAGATAGCATAGAACCATAATCTGATTGGGGTATCTGACTTGTGAAAGATAGTATTTGCTAAAGGATAGATCTGATTTGCACAAAATTGGCAAGCATAACATTTTCGATTATTGACTTTATAATACTTAAAAGGTTTTTTGCATTCTGGACATTCTTTTAAACTACCAAATTTCTTATTAAAAATCTCTGCAATACAAGCGTCATCATCAGGATATTTTTTATTGAAGTCGTTGATTGTAAATTTATTAGACAACATATTAGATATTTAGAAAATACATAAATATGTTATCAAATCATTTACTTGTCGTCAAGGGATAATCACCTAAATATTTTCTAAGTAGCACTTTTCACAATAAACAATTCTACGCTGAAGCTTCGAATTGCAGGCAATTTCTTCTTCAGGAGCACCCGCTCGAATGATCGAAAATCAATATACTTCTTTTAAATAACACTTCTCGCAGTATACTATCTCTTTTCGATCGGGCGAGTATGTAGTTTGAATTTCACTATTGCATTTTGTACAATTTCGATCAAAAAGTTTTCTTGGATTTCGAAGAGCCATTCTTTCTTTATGTCGTTGATCTGGACATTTCCTAGGAATTGGCAAATTCATCTGTTTGTAGAATTTAAGTTCTTGAGGAATTATTTTATAGAGTTTTCCGGTAGCTTCGCATTTTAAAATTGCTGTAGTGATATCATTTTTAACATCATTAATATTTTCTGAAATTTGATAGTCTGGTCCTTGATGTTGTGAAGACAAATCTTCATCTTTCCATTTATAACCTTGTGCTAAAGATTCTTTTTTTGTTAAAGGGAAATATTCATTAGCAACTGTTTCATTATAGGTGAAAGGTGAAATTGATGATGGGAAAAATTCTCCCCACTCTTTATTTTTCATTATTGATTCAATAATTTTTGGCACCAATTTTTCATATTCCTCTTTCGAATATTGTTTATTCAAAATGCAATATTGTTTATGTTTTAATCCAAAACATCCAAAACAATCTTTACAATACCAGCAATATTGACAATAAATTAAATCGTTTGATTCATACGATTTTGAACAAAATTTCAAATTATATCCCAAATTGCATCCATGTGTTTCATATTGCAATTCACCTTTATATGGCTCGAAGGCATCATAAGAACTATTTATTTCCCCGCAGTCGTAGCAATATTTGCAATCTTGTGAATTAAAAGTGTAATAAGAATTTTGCACATTTTTACAATTTGTAAGATGCTCTCCAGAAGAATTTTCGCATTGAATTATTATAAGGTTTCTGTGAATGGCATTTCTTTCTATATGTTCATAAAATTTTTCTTTAATATTTTTGTATTCTGTGTAAGTTTTTTTGGAAATTTCTAAAAGTTTTTGTTTATATTCTTCTTTTGAATATTGCTTGTTAAAAATGCAGTATTTTTTTCTTCTTAAATTCCAAGAACAAAAACAATCGTTACAAGAAGAACAGTCAAAACAAAAAGAGCAATCGCTACAATCTGAACATTCAAATAAATATTTGCTATTCCAGCAATTTTTTATATTAACGCATTCATAACAAAATTCTGACTCTCTGATACCTAAACAATCTGTACAGTTTTTACTATGTAAAACGTAATTGCTGGAATAAAGGATATCCTCACAATATCCAGTATTAATGCACATATAACAATTTTTGTTATATGCAGAATGATTGGTATAAAGAGAATTTTCAGAGCTCATATTCACAACACATGGTCTAGGTGTTTCCAAACTTAATTCGTTAAATTGTTCGAAAAAACTTTTATTAAAATCAAAATTTCGTTCATATTGCAAAGCGTTCCATTTATCGCTCCACCAGACATCGTAGTCATAAACTTTGCATGCTTTATCTTTTGAATAAATTGAAATTATTTGTTTACCCGTTAAATCACATTTTCGATGATAAAAATTCCGTTCATTTCGTAAAATAAGTCTTCTCTGTTGTCTGCATTCTGGACAAAAAGTTGGAGCTGGAATTTGATATTTTTTACTATTAAAAACAGGAGAAATTTTGTCATAAAATTTCAGATCACTGTCAGTGATTTCAAATGAATTTTGGCAATTTTTGCAAGTTTTAATCATGGTATGTTATAATAATTGTGTTAAATAAAGTTTAATATATGAACCACTCTAATATTATAGTAAGTTCTAAAGAAATTATTTTTGGGAAACCTAGGATTAATGGCACTAGAATTAGTGTTCAGCAAATATTGGCTTATTTGAGTCAGGGTTATAGCTTTAATGAAATAATTGAATTTCATCCAGAACTTAAAGAAAGGGATATAAAAGCTTGCATTGATTACGCCAATGATTTGGTTTCTTCTATAAAGATAATTACACCATCTTTTAAAGTTGCCCATGCTTAAATTCTTGATAGATAACAATATACCATCTCCTGTATGGAATTTTTTGAAAAATGAGGGTTTTGAAATCGTTTTAATAAAAGATCTAAATCCACAAATGTCTGATATGGATTTAATAGAATATGCTAAAGAAAATAAACTTTGTATTTTAAGCAATGACAAAGATTTTATGTACTTAAATTTAGATAAATTTAAATTAAATTGCATAATTTTTAATTTAATAGATCAAAATCCAAATATTAAAATAAAACTTTTGAAGGATTTTTTGACTAGAATAAAAAAAGAAAAATATTTTGGTTTAATAGTTTTAAAAAATTAATAAACTGTTTCTAAATAACACTTTTCGCAATACACAATTTCCGGTCTGGAAGGCTCGCCCGCTCGAATGATCGAAATCAATATATTGTTTGAAGATAACAATCTTCACAATAAATTATCTCTTTTCGATCGGGCGAGTAAGTAGTTTTAATATTATCTCCACATTTCATACAATTTCGATCAAAGAGTTTTCTTGGATTTCGAAGAGCTAATCTTTCTTTATGCCTTTGATCTGGACATTTCCTAGGAATTGGCAAATTCATCTGTTTGTAGAATTTAAGTTCTTGAGGAATTATTTTATAGAGTTTTCCGGTAGCTTCGCATTTTAAAATTGCTTCAGTGATATCATCTTTAACGTCATTAATATTATTTGGAACTTGATAGTGATATCCTTGATGTTGATAGTTTTCATCTTCATCTTTCCATTTAAATCCTTTTGAAATTGCCTGATCTTTTGTTAAAGGAAAATATTCTTGGGCAACTGTTTCATTGTAGGCAAATGGTGAAATTGATATTGGAAAAAATTCTCCAAATTCTCCTATTTTTTTCATATATTCAATCATTTTCGGCATTAATTTTTCATATTCCTCTTTCGAATATTGTTTATTTAAAATGCAATATTCTGCATTTTTGAGACCGACGCAGGCAAATAAATTTTTGCAATAGAAACAATTTGAACAGTAAAAAGAATCATAATTTTTATTTGAAAATATTGAATAAAGTAAATGATTATTTTGATATGCTCCAATATATTCATAACAAAGTTCATTCTCTTCAGTGTAATTATTATCATAACAATCCTTTAAATCAACAACTTGAGCGCAATATTTACAATCTTGTGATCTGTCAGTATAAAAAGAATCAAAAACATTCTTTGATTCAAATATGTAATTTCCGCTCACATTTTCAGCTAAATTACTTTGCATATATTTGTGTGGAATTTTTAATTTTATTTCTTCTAATTTTGTTTTAATAATAGGATGAATTTGCGGACTACATAAATTAAGTTCTTTTTTCCTTTTTTCATACTCTTCTTTTGAAAATTGTTCATTAAATATACAATTTTTTTTATTTCTAAGTCCCGCACAACCAATACAGTCAGAACAAGATTGCAAATCAAAACAATAAACTAAAGCATTTGAACTATGACAATCTTGGCAATAAAAACATTTATATAATTTACGACAATCAACGCATTCATAACAATAACGACATTCTCTTATAACCAAATTATCTATACAATTTTCTGAATAATATGGAGATCCATAATAACAATTCTCACAATAAACTGAACCAAAA